>Ga0114930_10004610_pt1 | contig 11585 bp, 6 predicted proteins | sample AnhtaG_FD_87300 | JGI IMG/M metagenome (GOLD analysis project Ga0114930, IMG submission 87300) | Deep subsurface microbial communities from Anholt, Denmark to uncover new lineages of life (NeLLi) - Anholt_01485 metaG | ecosystem: Environmental > Aquatic > Marine > Oceanic > Sediment | place... | reverse complement strand
GCGCCGCTTCAATTCGCCCAGCGGTTTCACGGCGGCCTGTTCCGCGGCGGCGGGCGATGCCGCGAGCGCCAAGACGGCCACGATCACAAGGCAACTCAACACGGCAAACATGGTGCGTTCCTCCGCAGATTCGAGCAACTTCCCGACGGGGCCGTTTTCAGGGCGCCTATTGTTCGCCCAGGGCCGCCGCGAATTCAAACCCCGGGTTTGCACCATAGCGCGGCCGCGTCTACCATGGGCGCTCGAACGCAGGTACGAGAGAGAGGGGAATCGCCGCCATGCGCACACGAGTCGTTTTCTTTGGGGCAGCGTGTCTTGCCGTTCTGTTGGCGTGGCCGGCCGCCGCGCAGGAAGTCCGTGCGGCGTCGAACGAGGACGAGCCCGGCGCGCCCGTTGGGAAACGCCCTTACGAAATGGATTGGGCGGGGCGCACGGCGCCGGCCCACGCGCAACTGGTCGACTTCGAGGACCTGGCGGGCTGGCGCGTAAGCTGTTTCGACGGGGCCGACGCGCGCCTGTACCGCTCGCGCCAGGAGTTGCTGTTCGGCGCGTACACGGCCAAGGTGGTCTACTCGGGCGAGACGGCCGTCAGCCGGTTCGTCATCGAGCCGCCCGAGCCTATCGCGATTCCCGTCGAGTTCACGGGCGTCAACCTGTGGATGCGCGGCAACAACTGGAGCTTCGTCAACCCGCCCACCACGGCGCGCGTCGGCATCCGGGTGCTCGTACGCGACGCGAAGGACGAGGCGTACCGGATCGATCTCGGCGCGAACAACTTCGACTACTGGTTTCTGATGCACCGCACCTGCGTCAGCCCGAACGGAAAGGCCCACCTCTACGAGCCCATCGGGGACGGCAACGACGGCGTCATCGATTTCCCGGCACGCTTCGTCGGCATCGAGATCGCGGGCGTCTCGAATTCGCGCCCGGCCCGGCTCCATTTCGACGCCCTGTGCTTCTATGAGATGGCTTACGAGCCGCTCGATTTCGCGCCGATCCCAGAAGACCTGCCGTGGCCCACGACGCCGGACACCATCCTGCCGACGGTGACGGACCCGAGCGAGCAGGTCGTGTACTCCTATGAGCCGGGGGACGGTACGCTGAGCGGGCTCGTCGCCGAGGCGAGCGGGCAGCGCTTCCACCCGTGCTGGAAGGGGGGCATCACGTTCGAGATCGGCGGGCAGCGCGTGCGCCCCGGCGATCGCGGGGTCGAGACGCGGCTCGTAGGCGAGCGGGCGGAGGGCGACGCGCACGTGTACGACTGGGAACTGACGTACGGCGGCGCGACCGTGCGGTACTCGTACGCCATCCGTACGAAGAACAAGTCGTGCATCGTGGACGTCGCGGCCGAAGGCGGCGCCGCGGTCCAGTTCGACGTGGGCATGGCCAAGGGCCTGCACGAAGCCAAGGCGGTCTACATCCCGTATCTGACGCTGGGCAACGATTGGCCGCGCGTCGTGTGCTCGAAGCAGGGCGACAAGCCGGTGTTCCTGCTCGCGCTGCTGGATTACTACAACTCGGACGCCTCGGAGCTGTACGGCGTGCCGCGCCTCTCGGACGAGGGGGCCGTGGGATACAACGGCGGCTCGATCTACAAGCCGACGACCGCGGGCGTGCGCAACCCGCTGCGGGAGCGGCTGTTCATCAACGTCAGCAGCGACGTGCACGAGGTGCTGCCCAACATCCCGAATCCGAAGTGCGACACCGGGGACGTCGCGCGCGCGTATCTGTGGTGCAACATCGGCCACGCCTTTCAGCAGGAGCGCTTGGCCAAGTACAAGGCCTACGGCATCGACCACTTCATCGCGTGCCACCACGAGGTCGGCTGGCGCGAAGCCGGCGAGAGTTTCACCCTGCGCGACCGGCCCGCCGCGAGCATCGGGGAACAGGAGCTCGCCGACTACGGGGCCTGGGTGCGGGGTCTCGGGTATCGCTTCGGCACGTATACGAACTACGTGGACTTCGCGCCCGTGAACGCGAACTGGAACGAGGACGACGTGTGCCTCGATTCGGACGGCCGCTGGCAGCGGGCGTGGCCGCGCTGCTACGCGCTCAAGCCCCTGCGCGCCGTCGAGAAGGAGGCCTACTACGCCCCGCGCATCAACGAACGCTACGGCACCACGGCCCAATACTGCGACGTGCACACCGCCTACTCACCCTGGGGCCGCACCGACTACGACGCACGCATCCCGGGCGCGGGGATGTTCCGCACGCAGTTCAACTCCTTTGCGCGGCTGCTGTGGAACGAGAGCACGGCGCACAAAGGCCCCGTGTTCAGCGAGGGCAACTACCACTGGTTCTACGCCGGCATCGTGGACGGCAACTACGCCACGATGCTGCCTTACGGCCGCGGCTGGCAGGTCCCCCACATCGTCGATTTCGACCTGCTCAAGATGCACCCGAAAATGACCGACTTCGGCATGGGCTTCGGGAACATGTACTTCGGGCAGGACGGGGAATGGGCGGACGACGCGTCGGTCCACAGCCCCTGGTTCGACCGCTTCATCACCGCGGCCGTCGCGTTCGGCCACATCGGGTTCCTGTCCTACGAGTGGGGGCTCGAGGGTACGCTCAAGTCGTACTACATGCACCAGGCCCTCCAACAGCGCTACGCCATGGTGCCTGTCGCCGAGATCCGCTATTTCGACGGCGAGAAACTGGTGGATACCTCGAGCGCCCTCATCACCGACGCCTACAAGCGCTCCCAGGTCTACGTGCGCTATGAGAACGGGCTCGAGCTTTGGTGCAACCTCAGCTTCGAGGACGACTGGGCGGTTGTTGTAGACGGGGACGAGTTCCTGTTGCCGCCCACGGGCTTCGTGGCGCGCCGGCCGGACGACATCATGGCCTACTCCGCCGTGCGCGGCGGGACACGGCACGAGTTGGTCCGATGCCGCGACTACCTCTACCTGGAAACGCGGGGCGAGCGGCTTCGGGTCGATGATACGGCGCCAGGCGCTGAGGGCGCGCGGGAAGCCTGGGGGCCGGACATGACGACGCGCGGCACGACCGCGGTCAAGCGCGACGGTGACGGCGCCTGGTGGATCATCCCCGCGACGACCTGCGATGAAGTGAGCGTGTCGCGACGGTGGCTCGGCGTGGCGCCCACGGTGCAGTTCCAGGCCGCGGCCTATGACCTGGCCGGGGACCGCGTGGCGGAGGCCGAAGTCCGCAGCGGCCCCGTGGCCGTGACCGTGATGCCTGTCGAGGAGGACGGTGTGCTCAAGTACCGGCTCGAGCGAGTCGGGCAAGACGGCGCGCAGTGGCACATCGCGGCGCCGAAGTGCGAGGCCCTGGTCGGCACGGCCATCCCGGTGACCGTGAGCCTGACGGGCGTTGCCGAAGAGGGCGAAGTCGCCTATGCATACGTGCCGCCCGAAGGCCCGGCGGTGGAACTGGGCCGGGTGCGCCTGGCCGGGGACGCCGGCGGCAGGCCCCCGCTGACGGCGCAGGCCGACCTGGGCGTCCCAGAAGACGCCGACCCGCACTCCCGCTGCTGGTATCGGTTCCAGTTGATAGGCCCTGGCGGCCCTGTGGGCGCCCCGCAGTGGCTCGACGTGTGGGCCGTGCCCGCGTTTGACGTAGCCTTCGCGTCGGACCTGGATCACGTGAGGGCTGGGCGCCCGTTGGCCGTGCGCACGACCGTGCGGAGCCATCTCAATGAGCCGGTGGATGCGACGTTGCGTCTTCACGCGGGCGAACTCCTGGACACGCCCATCGAGAAGCACGTGCGCGTGGCGCCCGACGTCGGGCAGGACGTCACGTGGTCCTTGGCGCTTCCTGAAGCGCCGGTCACGGCCGAGGTCGCGGTGACGGTCGAGGCGGCGGGGCACGAGGCCAAGGCCATCCGGTACCTGCAAGCCCGCCCGGGGCAGTGGGTGATCGCGGACCTGACCACGACCCCATTTGAACGCGGTATGGGCCTGCGCGGACAAGGCGAAGGCGGATACGACTCCGTGACCACGGGCGGCCTTGTAGACGTGACGCGCGAGATCATCGCCGGTACGCACAAGGAGTGCATCTTCATGCACCCGCCCTACAAGGTCGGCGTGGGCTACGTGTTGGCCGCGTTCGACCTCTCCCTGCCCGAGGGGCGTCCCGCCCTCGATTTCTCGCTGGGATTCCGCGCCGGCTCCTCGACGCAGGACGGGTGCCTGTTCAAGGTGGTCGTGATCGAGGACGGTCAAGCGACCGAACTCTTCAGCGAACAATACGCCACACTCAACGAATGGGCGCGGCGCTCGGCCGACCTTTCGCCCTTTGCCGGGCGCGACGTAACGCTCAAGCTCGTCACGGACGTCGGGCCGGCCGACAACTCGTACTCGGATTGGGCCGCGTGGGGCGATCCGCGGATCGTGATGGATGAGACCGTGCTCGAGGTCCGGATTCTCGAGCAGAAGCCGGCGTCGACGCTCGGCCCGCCCCCGGAGCCCTTGCCCGGCCTCACGCGCGAGGACCTCGCCGGCATCGCGTCGGCAACGCTCACCTTCGATACCGCCGGAGTAGACAGCGGGCCGTACACGTCCTACGTCTACTTCAACGGCATCAAGGTGGGAGAGACACCCACGTCCGGCAGCGACACGGAATGGCATGCCGGCGAACTGGCCCTGCCCAAACAGGCCCTGGCCACGATTGGGCGCATCAACACGCTCGTCATCAAGAATCCGAACCGCGACTACATGAAGGTGCGCCGCGTGTGCCTGCGCTTCACGCTGGCGGACGGCCGGCGCGGGTCGTCCTGGGTCGAACTGGGTCCCTACTGCAGCGCGGCCGGCTGGGAGTTCGCCGAGGGCACGAGCGTGCAAATCGGCAGCGACCTGCCTCAGATGATGCTGAGCATCCCGGTCGAGTAGGCCTGGCGGCCTATTCCGGCTTGGGTGCGAACTGGTTGGGGGTGGTCTCGCGGAGCAGGTCCATGTGGGGGTGGCCGCCTTCGGTCTCCAGGCGTTCGACGTGGGGCCAGCGCTCGCCGCGGAGCTTGTAGACGCGCTCGCCGATGCGGCCCATGCCGTGCAGCGCCTGGGAGACCTCGGCCGTGCGGGTCGTGCCGTCGTCGCACGTGATCCGCCAGTGGTAGGTGGTGTAGCGCGAGTAGCGTCCCGCACGGTGCGTCTCCGTGAACTCATCGGCGATGGTCCCTTGCCAGGACGATAGCTTGGCAACCTGCGCCCGGCCCACGTAGCGCCATGCGAGCGGCGCCGCAACGAGCAGACAGACAAGGGCGATCACAATGGTCCGAGCGGGGCTCGAATTCATGCGCCCAACCTCCCCAGCCACGTTGTGCAGCTTCCACAACAGTATGGCCGACGGTCGCGTTCGCGTCAACCGGGCGCAGACGGCTGCGCGGCGGGTGTGGCGTAGGTCTGGGATCGGGTGTATACTGCCGGGCTTGTTGCCGGGAGAACGGGGATCGCACCCGTGGACATTGCGCAGAACTTGACAGAGCGCCTGAATCCGGGCGAGGCCCTTGTGTTGGTCACCGAGACGGACCTTCGCAAGGACGGCACGTTCGGACGGCGGTGGTTTGCCGTCACGGACCGGCGCCTCCTGACCTTCGCCGACGGACCCGAGGGCGACGGCTGGGAGGTCGAGGTGGCGCTCGCCGACGTCAAGGAGCTGCGCACCGTCCACCACGTCGGGCGAATGGGACTCGAGGCCCAGAAGGCGGACAGCCGTGTCGAGGTGCTGTCGTGCACGAACGGGCTCGCGACCCGTTTCGCCAAGATCGCCCACGCGGTGACCAAGCACTGCAAGGAGGAGTGGCCGCTCGAGATCTCGCTCGAGGACGAAGAGCGCCGGGTGTGCGAGCATTGCGGCCGGCCTTTGCCGGAGGCCGGCAGCTTCTGTCCCGTGTGCCTGAAAAAGGGCAAAGTCCTGGCGCGGCTGTGGACCTACATGCGTCCTCACCGGCGCAAGCTGCTCGTGGTCAGCTCGCTGGTGCTGTCCGGCGCCGTAGTGAACTTGGCCCCGCCCTACCTCGTCAAGACGCTCGTCGACGACGTGCTGCTGGGCGACAGCGGGCGACGGCTGCTGCTGCTGGTGCTGGCGCTGGCGGGTTCGTACTTGGCCGGGACGCTCATCGGCATCGTACGGGGCCGGATGTCGGCGCGGCTCGCGTCGCGCATGATGCACGAAGTCCGGTTCGACTTCTACCAGGCCGTGCAAGGGCTCAGCCTGCGCCGCTACGACAAGACCCAGACCGGCACGCTGATCTCGCGCCTCACCGGCGACACCCAGATGCTCAATTTCGTGTTCGCGGACGTAGGCGCCTTCATCCTGCCGGCCCTGGTCCAGATCGTCGGTATCTGCGTGGTGCTTTTCTTCCTGGACTGGCGGCTGGCGCTGTGGGTGCTGATCCCGGCGCCGCTGCTCGTGTTGGTCACGCTGCTCACGTTCCGCCGCTTGCGCCGGTCGTACCACCGGCTGTGGCAGCGCCGCGCCAAGATGACGGCCCGGGCCAACGACGCCATCTCGGGCATCCGCGTTATCAAGGCCTTCTCGCAGGAACCCAAGGAGATCGACCGCTTCAGCGTGCGCAGCGGCGACGTGGCCGACGCCACCGCGTTTGCGGAAGGGATGTTCTCGACCGTGTTCCCGACGCTGAACTTCCTCACGATGTTCGGCACGTTCTTCGTGTGGTACTTCGGCGGCATCGCCGTGATGGAGCACCGCGTGAGTCTTGGGGCGCTGATGGCCTTCGTCGCTTACCTCACGATGTTCTATGGGCCGCTTCAGATGCTGACCCGGTTCGGCGACTTCCTGAACCGGGCGTTCACGGCCGCCCAGCGCCTGTTCGAGGTCACCGACGCCGACCAGGAGATCTATGACGATCCGGACGCGCAGCCGCTGGCCTCGATGGACGGTGCTTTCGAATTCGAGGGCGTGCATTTCGGCTACGTGAAAGACCGGCCGGTGCTCAAAGGGGTCGACGCCAAGGTCGAAGCCGGTGAAATGGTGGGCCTGGTGGGGCGCTCGGGCGTGGGCAAGACCACCATGACCAACCTTATCTGCCGTTTCTACGACGTGGACGAAGGCGCCATCAAGGTCGACGGGGTCGACGTGCGCAAGGTGCGGCTGCGCGACCTGCGCCGCCATATCGGGATCGTGCCGCAGGAGTCCTATCTCTTCGACGGCACGGTGGCCGACAACATCGGCTTCGCCAAACCCGACGCCACCCGGGCCGACGTGATGCGGGTCGCCAAGGCCGCCAACGCCCACGGTTTCATCATGCGGCTCCCCGGCGGCTACGACACGCGCGTCGGGGAGAAGGGCGCGCGCTTGTCCGGCGGCGAGAAACAGCGGATCGCCATTGCGCGCGCCATTCTCCACGACCCGAAGATCCTCATCCTCGATGAGGCCACGTCGTCCGTCGACACCGAGACGGAGGAGTTGATTCAGCGCGCGCTGGCCAGCCTCGTCGAGGGTCGCACAACCTTCGCCATCGCCCACCGGTTGTCGACGCTGCGCCACGCCCAGCGCCTGCTGGTGGTCGACGACGGCAAGGTGGCCGAATTCGGGACCCACGACGAATTGATCGAGAAGAAGGGCATCTACAGCAAGTTGGTGGAAATACAGTCGCAACTCTCCGCCATCAAGGCAGTGGACGGATGACGTCAGTCCTGGTGCGTGGCCGGTTGGGCGACGGGCGGAGATTGTAGAGAGAAGACCACAACAGTGAATGAACCGCTGACGGGCACGCCGCAGGTGATTCAGGAGCCGGAATACGACGAGCCCCTGGACCCAAAGCGGCTGCGTCTGTTTCGTGACGCGACCAACCAGTTGCGGCTGACCGTCGAGGACGATCGGTGCTACCTCGACGTGAAGGTGGCCTACGCCTTCCCGATATCCGACCCGGACCACCACATCGGCCTGCTCGACGGACGCGACCGGTGCATCGGCATGCTGGAGCGTCTCGACGGCCTGGACGACGCGTCGCGGCAACTGGCCGAAGGGGCGCTCCGACAACGCTACTTCGTCCCCGAAGTGCGGCGCATTCACAGCCTGAAAGAGGAGTTCGGCGCCGTCTACTTCGACGTCGACACCGACCGGGGGCGGCGGGAATTCGTCGTGAAGGGGCTGCGCGATTCGCTCGAGGACCTCGGCGACGGGCGTCTGCTCATCGCGGACGCCGACGGTACGCGCTATCATATTCCGGACTGGCTGGGACTCGACGCCCGGTCGCGCCGCCTGCTCGAGAATTTCATATAGGCGTAATCGTTGTGAAGTCAGGGACTTAACGCGACATATCACAGCGGCTTGGGCTGGAATCGCGCTGGCGAGCCGGCGGATTTGCTATTGAAGCGGCGGCAAACCCGCCCTATACTGGAGGGACCCACGCGAGCCGCAACGTGGCGGCCCACTTGAAGAGGTGAAGGAAAGCAATGGCGCTAAGCGGCGCTTCGCCTGAAGGCCAACCGAAAACCAAGGAACGCGTCCCCGCCTACGGGCCACGACTGCGCATCATCGAGCGCATCGGCCAGATCTGCCTCAGCGTGTGGGTCGCCGTCCTGGTCACGCTTGGCATTGTGTGGCCCTACCCTTACGCCAACGCCTGGCAACTCATCCTCAAACAGATGGTCGGGGGCCGGGCGGTGAGCGTGGGCGCCGGGCTCAGCCAGGGTTTCTCGCAGGTGTTCCTGCTGTTTCAATGCTCGCTTCAGGACATCATCATCCTACTGCTGCTGTATCCGCTGCTCGTGGCCGGCTACCGGCGAGCGGTCGAGATCCGCATCGTGGGGCCCACGATCGCCAACGTGCGCGTTGCGGCCGAACGCCACAAGAGCCAAATCGAACCCTACGGCGCTATTGGCCTGATGGCCTTCGTGTTCTTCCCGTTCTGGACCACGGGCGCCCTGGCGGGCGGTGTCGTGGGCTACCTCATCGGTATGCGCACCTGGGTCACCTTTGTGTCCGTCATCGTCGGCAATTTCCTCGCCGTGGGAAGCTGGATCTGGTTCTTCGACCGCATGAACCGATACTCGCAGCTTCTTGGGGAAACGATGCCCTGGGTAATCCTGGTGCTCGTGCTCATCGTGGCGGTTTGCACGCAAATCTGGACACTCAATAAACGCTGGCGGCAGGCCGAGCCGGCCGATACGGAAGAAACGGAAGAGACGCAGACAAACGAGAAGGACTCGACGCCATGAAGGTACTTAGCCGTAGTCTCGTGCTTGTTGGGGCAGTCGTCCTCGCAGGGCCTTTGGCCGACGCCGAGCCCGTTGCCATCGGCTCGCGGCTCGAACCGATGGTGGATGACTTCCTGATCGACGCCATGGACGGCGTGGCCCTCGAGCTCCACCATCCCATCCCTCAGGACGTGGCCATCGTGTTCGACAACCCGTGGGAGGGCAACACCTGCTGCTACGTCACCGTGTTCCAAGATGACGACCGATTCCGCATGTACTTCCGGGGCTCGAACTTCGACCTCGAGGCCAAAACCCACACCGGCGAGCAGCGCGTCTGTTACGCGGAGAGCGAGGACGGCATTCACTGGCAGAAGCCGGAGCTGGGCCTCTTCGAGTTCGAGGGGTCCAAGGCCAACAACATCATCTGGGAAGGCGTGGGCTGCCACAACTTCGCGCCGTTCAAGGACACGAATCCCGACTGCCCGCCCGAGGCCCGGTACAAGGCCGTGGGCAGCGGCGAAGACCACGCCCGTCTGGTCCCGTTCCAGTCGCCCGACGCCATCCACTGGTCGCTGATCCAGGAGGAAGCGGTGATCACCGAGGGCGCCTTTGACTCGCAGAATCTCGCGTTCTGGGACAGCCACCGCGGCCGGTACGTCGAGTTCCACCGTGGATTCCGCGACGGCGTCCGCGCGATCATGACGTCGACCTCAGACGATTTCCTACATTGGACGAAGCCGGTGTGGCTCGACTTCGGCGACACCCCGCGCGAGCACCTGTACACCAACGCCGTCACGGCGTATTTCCGCGCACCCCACGTCTTCTTTGGCTTCCCCAAACGCTTCGTTCCGTCCCGCGACCTCAAGATCCATCCCTACCCGGGCGTGTCCGACGGCGTATTCATGACGAGCCGCGACGGCCTTCACTGGCATCGCTGGACCGAGGCCCTGGTTCGGCCGGGCCTGCAGCCATCGCGCTGGGTCAACCGCAACAACATGACGGCCTGGGGCGTTCTGCAAACCCGCTCGGGCCTCACCGACGCCCCGGACGAGTTGTCCATCTACTCGACCGAGGGCTACTACGTGGGTCCGTGCCAGCTCCGGCGGTTCACGGTGCGCCTGGACGGATTCGTGTCGGTCAACGCCCCCGGCCGGGGCGGTTCGTTCACCACGAAGGCGCTGACCTTCGAGGACGACCCCGACGAGCGCGGGCCAGACGTGGCGCCTTTCGTCGCGACAACGGCCGAGACTCCCATCGGGGGATCGAGATCGCTGCGGTTCGACGCCCCGGCGATCATCCAGATCCCCGGCACGCAGAACCTCGGGACCCAGGCGACGCTGGCCGTGGCCGTGCGCGACGTGCCGGCCGGCCACCGCCGCCTGTTCTCGGCCTACGACGGCGGGGCCATCGAGACCACGCAGGGCGAGCTATGGTTCGACGTAGGCACGGGCGAGGAGGGCGTGAAGGTCCGCTTCGGCGCGCAGGGCGAGCTCGTCACCGCGGACACCGGCAACTGGGGCCCCAAGAGCGGCGACCACGACGCCCACCACCTGGCCGCCACGTGGGATGACGGCGTCGTCACCCTCTACTTCGACGGCGAGCAGGCCGCCCAAGGCGGCGCCTCGGGCCGCGGCGACTTGGCCTTCATCCACGGCGATCTTCAATTCGGCGAGGACTACCCGCCCGCGTCGCAGACCAACGAGCCCTTCCTCGGCCTCGCGGACGACGTCCTCGTGCTGCGTCGCGCCCTGGCGCCCGAGGCGATCCGGGCCCTCGTCCAACAGGGCGCTCGAGCCGCGTTAGCCGGAACGACAAGTGACGGAGACCGGCTGTACACGTTCGAGAACGACGAGGGGGCCGAGATCGCCAACGTGCTCAGCGAGGCCGGCGTCGGCAACGCGTTCTTGCCGGGCCCGCGCGGTGCGGCCGAAACCGAGCTGGTGCTCAACTACTCGACCTCGGCGGCCGGCAGCATCCGGTGCGCCATCCTCGACGAAGGCGGCGAACCACTCGACGGGTACACGCTCGAGGACTGCGACGAGATCTTCGGTGACCACATCGAACGCGCGGTGACGTGGCGCGGCGGTTCCGAATTGAAGCACTTGGCTGGCGTCCCCATCCACCTCCGCTTCACGATGAAGGACGCCGACCTGTTTGCCATTCGGTTCCGGTGACAGGTTGCTCCCTTCACACGTTCGGCGCGGACCGCCGCCACCGAAACGGACAGACTGCTACTCCACAAACTGGAACGAATACAGCTTGGCGCCGCGGCACTCGAAGCGCACACGAACCGGCCGCCCGGCAAGCGCGCTGAGGTCCGAGGCCCCGTCCCGCCATTGCACCGTCTTGCGCTGGTAGTCGCCGTTGATGTAGCGCGCGTCGCCGAGGCCATAGCCGGGGATCTCGGCCCCTTCCGCGCCCAGGATCGCTACGCGCGCCTCGCCTGAAGCCGACGTGTTG
>Ga0114930_10004604_pt1 | contig 11595 bp, 13 predicted proteins | sample AnhtaG_FD_87300 | JGI IMG/M metagenome (GOLD analysis project Ga0114930, IMG submission 87300) | Deep subsurface microbial communities from Anholt, Denmark to uncover new lineages of life (NeLLi) - Anholt_01485 metaG | ecosystem: Environmental > Aquatic > Marine > Oceanic > Sediment | place... | reverse complement strand
TTGTACCAAAAGTATACTCGCGAATGTACAGCGTTTCACTATTAGGATATCTTTTTTTTCATAGTAAATCCAAATCCTTTAATTCTATCGAAAACTGCATCATATTCATTCATCAAATATTTTTCATTATATAATTTCTTTTTAATAGCTTCTTTATTAAATACGAAAAGACTTCTGCCAGTTAAACCATAAAGATGTTCGGATCCTATAAAAACCATCATATTATGATTAAACATTGGATCATACCCTTCTACGAATAATGGGGTCCATTTCTTCATATCCATTGATGCCATGATGGCTTGAGGAGTCCCTAATGCAGATATCCAAATCCCCTCATCTATATACTTTAGATCACACATCTGAGAATATTTAATGCCTCTTTCAAGCCACTTAAGGTAGACGAATTCCCAAGTATCTTTTTTAGGATAATATATTCCTAAGCCCCCTCTAACGATACCACTATCCATACCAAAGACGATCCTATCACTCAATGCAACAATTGGTACAAATTGCCATGCTCCCAAGTAAAGAGGATCCCACGTTTCTCCCAGGTCCTCAGATTTAATTACTCTGGTGATGCATCCGTCACCAAGAGTGGCTAGCAACCATCCTCTGAAGGGATCATAGGAAATATTATGAAAATGTCTTGAAGAACTATCAACTTCAAGATTATTTATTACCTTCACCCACTCATCTAAAGATCTAGAAAGATAAATGTAACCAGAATTACCATATTCATGAACATAATATGTGTTATTTACCTCTGTCAGGTGCCAGAATACGTTTCTTGGGTCACTACCCTTCAGAACATTTGATACAGTGCCTTCAAATACCAAGAATAAGTTATCATCTACAGACAGTAAACAACCTTATTTATTAACGTTAAGTAAAAAAGCTCTCTCTCCTTTCATGACATATGTTCTGTTAATTAACTTTAAATCATTACTAAGTATATTTAAAATTACATTTTCTTTCTCTTTTATTAATAGATATATCAAGTTATTATATTCATATACTCCATAATTATTCGTTTTTAAGGTTTTTTCAAACATCTAAATATTAACCTCCTTATTTACTATATATTAAAGCCATGCACGCGGATAATAAACCCACTAGGTTACGTTGGAAAACACATGACCTGTGATCTTGCGCACGCGCGGAAAATCTATTTCACTCCGTTTCCGTATCATAATTATTGAAGCTATGAGGAAAATACAGATTGAAAAAAAATTAGTTGGTAAAAGTTCACATTATTCACGTCCTATTTAATATTAAACTTGTTCTGAGCATTTCAAAGTCCCCTATATATTTTAACAAGTTGTTCAGATACATCATCCCAATCCCACAACCTGATTTTTTCTACTTTCTTTCCGATAGTCTCTTCGATCACTGTTTTAAGCTCCGGATAGTTGATTGGCACTCCAACCCCATAACAGTTCTTATTGTCGACCCACTCCGTTAAAGCAGAGGTTTCTGCGACGACGCAGGGCGTGCCGGCCGCCAGCGCCTCGGCCACGCATAACCCATATGATTCGTCCCGTGACAGGAGAGCGACAAGGTCTGCATCGACGTATCTCTGCAATAACTCTCCTCTATCAAGGTCATGAAGGAGTGTAACTCTGTCCCCCAAATTATTCTGTCTTATAAGATCCAGCAAATTGTTCATGTATGGACCTTTTCCAACTATCTCAAGGTTCACATCATCCTCGAGTTCAGGCAATACACGTATTAGATGATGAAACCCCTTGTACTTCTCAAGTCTCCCAACGCTGAGAATAGTCTTATTTTCCTTCTGCCTGCTCGCCAAGTCCTTGAATTCTTCTTTGTTAATACCGTTCGGAATAATCTCTAACTTGTCATCGTCGATATTAAAATCTCTTTGAATCAGGTCTCTCTCGTACTCTGAGACCGCTATAACTCTATCAGATTCCTTGAATATCCGTCGCCCTAGATATCGATACAGTTGAAATAGCAACGACCTGAAAAACGTGTGACCCCTGCCGTGATAGTGAGGCGTAAAGATTAGTTTTGAATCCCCCTTATTCAAAGCAGCGTAGAGTGCTGGAAAAGCATGGTAACTGTGGGCATGTATTATATCGCATTCGCAAGATCGCTTCTTCAGATAATTAGAGAGTTGCCGAGAGACATAATACGCTTCATTTGGAGCCCATGACTTGAATCTCTTCACCGCAACATTGTTAATTATCTGATATTCAGGTAGAGCGCCTTTGGGATCGGTAGTCACCACCTCGATTTCTATGCTTTTTCTTACGAGTCTCTCGCTGATCTCTTTTACGTGGGTCTCTACACCCCCTATGTATGGGTGGTAGCGAGGGCAGACCTGCACCACCCTTAAATTTTCTTTTTTCTCGGCTTTATTCGAGCTCTCGTTTTCACTCAAGTACCTGAGTCCCCTCAATAGTCGGCTTCCAGTGCCCAGTTTGATCTCCTCGCAAGTAGTCAACGAACCCATGCAGTATGCCCTTCATCCAGTAATACCCATTCTTTCCAAGTATGAGTAAGAGCGGTGAAGCTAGGGGTAGAAGGAGGTAGAAGGTCCTAATAATTAGGGGGGGGTTCGAATAGGAGAGTGCTTGATAGAGGCCTCCAACTGTTCTCCGCTTATATTTCTCCTCGTCTTCTGCCGTTTTTGTTCTATCAGTCTTTACATATGTCTCCTCGCAAAATACAACTTTACTTCCTGACTCCAGAATCTTGAACAATATGTAGCTGTCTTCGGCTTTGCATGGTTTCATTGGGAAGATACCTTGGAGGAGTTCTTTTCTTATTATCATCAGTTCTCCGCTGGCCGCGATGGGGACTCTCCTTCGTATATAATCTAGCAACTTGTAGAATGATTTCTGTGGGCCAGTATCTACGTCAACTCTGGCAAAGATAAGGCCGACTTCTTTTCCTTTAAAATATTGTAGGGCTGAGTTAAGGTTGTAGATCTCCGTGTCTACATCGTTCATTAAGATCAAGTCTGATTCTGGTGGGAGGAACTGGGCGCCATAGTTTATTGCATCAAACTTGCCTCTGGGTTCTCTAAATATCACCCGAGGGTCATCTATATGCTCTCCGCAGACTATGATAAAGGGTATGTGAAAGTCCTCTAATTCTTTTATCTTGTCCTCTACATGGTTCTTATCCCGTGCTAGGACCATAGCGAAGAGGGTCATCCCTATTTCCTCAATTATGATTTATTACGCCTTTCACGGTAGTTTTGATGATATTATACTCTAGTTATTTTTCTTAATTACCTATTTTGAAATTTATCTGATTCCAGATACATTGTTCTTCTTTTTCGTTGTCTATAGTAAACTCTAACTGGTTGGTTTCTATATCATATCTCCATGCCTCAAAAATCAGCTTAGCTCTTAAATCCTCATTCAAATCTACGTCTGTTTTAACTATCTTATTATTAACAACAAGTGACTTTATTATATTCTCATCATCGATGATTTCTATTTCACCCATTTCCCAGATGAAGGAAACATCGACTTTCTCAGATTTTGTTATAACTCTATTAATCTCATAGATTGTTGGCGCATCTGATGGCGTGCATGTATCTGTATTTGGTGAAGGGGCGTTCTGTTCCGTTAGTTTAACTTTAATGGAAATATAAACTGTGTCTTTCAACCCATTATATATGCGGATTTTCCAATTTACCTCCTCCCCCAGGTTCATCGTCGATTCATCTGAGTAGAAATAATCTCCCGTGGAGTCATTATTACCTAATATCGCCATGCTCAGGAATGATCCTTCAGCCCCTTTTATTAGTGGCCTGGCCACGGGGTAGAAAATCCCCACTACCACCAGAAAATAGATGGTGAGAAAGATCAGCCGCCACTCTTTAAGATTCATTTCTCACCACCTCCACCCTTTTTTGAAGTATATTATTAATGTAAACTTGTCTTAGAAACCTCCAACCAAAATAAGCTACTACACTAACTATAAACGTCTTTAGAATAATGATTGCAAACTCAACATCATAATTTGGGGCTGATGATCCATCCTGCGGGAGTAGAGGTTCTGCCAATAAGATTGCATCTACGGAAAGTTCTTGTGCTTCCCGAGCTAAGGACAGAGCCTGATCATAATCCCCATTGTTGAAAGCCAGTTGCGAATCTGCAAGCCTTGCCAATGCATTATTTAACAAGTTTTTAAGCTCTGAAATATCTCCCCCAAACTCGTCTATCACCTTCAAGTATTCAAAGGCAATCCCACTAGATTTTTCCGCATTTTCATGCATGGATCCTGCGGCATCTTTATCCGCTGAGACAGAGGGTGTGATCCAGATGAATATTACCACAAGAAATAGCAAGGCGCATACAGCAGCTGTTTCTGTTTTCTTCATATTTCCATCACGAGGGATTTTATCATAAATATCTTTATGTTATTTTAAGATAGTTGGTTAGTATTATTAGAGGACATACTATCAATCTCATCTAATATTTTGAATCTTACAATTGTTTTTCCTTCATCTTTTTCATACATAAAGGAATCGATGATTACTGGTTTGTGTTTTGAACGAGATACGCCGCACGCAATCGAGCTGATCAGTGGACTTCCAATAGAGCGATATATATCGCCTAGATCCGAGTCATTATATAATCCACTGAATATCGAGTCTACTACCTCGAGATTTACATATGCTTCTTCTACATCAAAGCGGACGCCTTTTGCCAACTCGAAGTCATCAACAATGGCCGTCTCAATGATACCTTGAAAATCCAGTATATCCAATGATGAGAATTTGGTCGCAAGCTTTTCCTCGATCTTTTGGGAAAGGGATTGTCCAGGGGGTATCACCTTTAGAACGCGATCAGAATTACCCATTTTTAATGCATAGGTTGATATGTCCCCAATATCTAATTCGAACTCGTTGGAATTGTGTATGAGAAGTACTGTATTCCTGAGACCAAATATGTTACTGGGGGTATAATAAACTGGTCTTCCGTTAAGATCGAACTCCTCAATCAATCCATTGATAAGATGATAATAATTGGAGACAGTTTCCAAAGCTACATCTTTAGATATGTAGTTACGTGGTTTGAAATATACTAATAAAGCCCCCCAGAAAATAATAGGGGTCCCTATTAGTGCTAGAATATTGTTATTATAATCAATGGAAATGGCACAAAGAAGTATTCCTATAATAAAAAGGACATAACCGATGTTTTTCACTCGCAGATTTTTTATTATTTTAGTGTTTGACCGATTAAATCCCTCATTGGTGAGGTTTTCTTCCGTTTCTGATGCGTCCATTTTCCCCCCTATTAAACTATTCTATTATTTATAAAAGAACTGAATATCTACGCGATCCGGTATTTTTCATTGAATATCAAATGGGATTAAAAATTCCAAAATTTAAGATTTAATCTCCATGTTATATGAGGTTCGTCATCTATATGCATAAACTTTTTATCAATTATACTTGATTTTTCCACTTCAGAAAGCTTTTCTCTAATTTTCTCTAAGCTAATTTCATTTCCAGTTACTTTCCTATAAATTTTTGCTATTTTAGATTCGGTAATTACGTCATCTTTTATATATTGTATTGAATCAATCAAATGCCTGTCTATTGGATCCGTTATCTTAGAATATGCATTTTTAGCTCTTTTTATTTTAACCATCCTTTTATTAACGTGATATATGACTATGGTGCATAGGAACGTTGATGTTAAAGTTATTAGCAATATACCTTTCTCGGCTATTGTTAGAGCGATCCATGACCATTTTGAGATCGGTTGCCAGTGGTTCGCAATTGATATGGCGATGGGGAGTATATCGGACTCTACTTGTGGAAAATCTGCCTCTTCATCAGCATATTTTATTACGCTGATCTTGGTCCATTTCTGGGTATATTCTTCGCCTACCTTGAAAACGGATTTAGTGTACCAATAGAGTATCACCTGGGTCGTATTGGTTAGTTTCTCCTTATTTACGAAGTATCGGGCAGATATTGGAGGATTCTCTAGTAGGTGTACATCCCAGAGGTCAAGTTGATTATATCTCACGGATCTTCCTTGCTCTTGTGGATATGTTATCAAACATACTTCCCATGGGTGTAGGACGTATTTTGTGGATCCTATTTCGATTGCGACCCATACAAGGTCTTGATTAAGATCAATTGGTTCGTATACAAACATAATTGAGGCATCCTGACCCGATATCTCCTCGAACTCGGTATCGCGATAGACGAACTGGGTTTCAAAGCCTTCAATTGTTGGAAGCATGTTTGTGTGAGAAACATCGCCAGTCGGACTGGGGATTATCACCTCAGCTCCAGCTTCCGTTAATGTGAACACAGGTATCTGTATTGAGATAAGAGATAGGGTGAAAATTGCAATAAATAAAATGTTCAACAAATCTGGTTTTGATATCCTGGGGTCTGGTGTCTTTAAAACTAGACCGCAGTCTGAACAAACTATCCCATCGAACGAGGTATGTGAGTAGCATGGCCCATTGGTTTTGGATTTGAATAGATCTATCTTCAAAAATTTCTCTGCGATTTGTAATAGTAGGATCACTCCGAGAAATATGAGAACCCAACCACCGAAAATATGGATTAAATCTAGAGCTAAGTCTGGTCCAAAAAAATGACCCACAAACACTATCAAAGTTATTCTGAAAATGTTAAGACTGTAGATCAAAGGAAAGCCAATCAGGAATACCACGATTTTCCTGTCTAACTTGCCCCTAGCTATGTATGCTACAAACGTAATGAAGACTAGAAACCCGATTAGGGAGTATAGCCCCGAGCATGCGAGGTCAATGGCAAAGGGCATCAGGGTGCCGGAGGTTTGTCTGAGATATATTATCGGCGTACCATACCCGAATGCCAAGGATACAGGTAACCCTAAAATTTTGAGAATGTTGTACGATGCTTTGGAACTTAATACAGATAGGTCTGCCCCTACTTGTTGAGCAAGAACCATCGGCGGAGGTATCAAGAATAATGTGAACAATATTGGAAAGGCAAGTACCTTCAAGGTTTGATAGTTAAATAGCAGCAATAATATTCCGGATATGAATATTGGCAATGAAATAATGTGGTACTCTAGTGGTTGAAAAGTATAGGAACCATATAATTTTATTATGTAAGCCAATAGACATAACAAAATTCCAGTCAAATATTTTATTGGCAAAGAATCATCATTTGAAGAGAGTTGAACCATCATCGATGCTAAAACTCTATGTCTAATCCTATACAGTATAACGATCAATATTATCGGAATGGAAAGAATATGAGTTGTAATGTCGTTATTAATAGCCTCATTGAATAATAGCACAAAGTCCTGCCAATAAAACATTAAGATAGCTATTAATGGTACAGAGATCTTTATCCACAAAGCCCAGTTTCTATATTGTTTCATGGATTTTAATTCAACCTTTATATTCCGAACATCAAATTTATTCTTGATCGTTTCGACGGGACCAATTAAACCTTTATGACCTACTGTTCATCATTGGGCTCGAGTATTTTTTCTTCAATGTCACGAATCAATTTCTCCAGATGTGGGAGGACCTTTTCAGGTCTTACCTTTGATACTATCATGACGTTATCCGTGTTGTAAATGATATTTAGTAAAGAGCCTTTTCTAACCTCATTTAGCTTCACATACAAGGCGGGAATAGTTATCGCATAGCTGGACCCAAAACGCTGCACTTTTCTTTCACATTTAAAAACAGGCATCTACTTCATCCCTGACGTTTAATTAAATAGTATACGCTACAATCATCCGCTCATGTGAAAAAGGTGATATATATAGTCCATCGCCTTCCCAAGAGACTCATGCGCGCTCTAGTTAATTCTAGATTCATCCCCACCTGATAGTGGCGGATGTGAAATTTCAAAGCGCGCATATTGATTATATCATATATCTTCTCTACTTTTTCTATACATCCGATTACGATTAAGCCAGCCTGACCCGCCTTTCCTTTGTTGTTGGCCCATATCACATTTAATTTTCGGAATCTTACGCTTAATATTCCTAGCCTGGAAGTGTGTTTTAGAAAATTTGTGCCAGCCTCCGACCACAGGATCAGGATACATCCTATTGATAAGATTTGAAGGGATATTTTCCTCAAGAATATCTCTGAAACTAAGAGGCTTATAACTCCGATAAGCCGCAATAACTTCACCCTTATCAACGAATAATCTCTTGAATTCTTTGGTAGATATTCCCTCAGCTAAAAGCTTATCATCAAATCTAGTCTCGTAAAGTTCTTTCCATTCATCTTTTATCTCTTGAAATAACTTCTTCATTTGCACCGAACTTTCTGACATACCTTAAACTCCTTGAGGGAACAACGGCGTCAAGACGTTTATCTATATATTTCATCTATATCTTTTTAATTTATAAAGAAGGATGGTTATTAATAAAAATATAAGAAATTAAATTACGTAGGTATTTTCCGTATTTAGATACAGTGAACTACCTCCCAATGAATTGGGAGGCTTCCTGTTTCACGGGATAGACTTGCACCACCATAGGGGGTGGTGTAGTGGCCTTCTCCTCTACAGGCCTAGATTCCGGCGGTTCCCGCCGTATCTCATGTCCCCTCATGAGGACGTTGAGCGCCGCATTCTTGTCTCGATTCATCACCAGCCCACAGTAGGGGCACCTATGAACTCTCTGGGATAGGTCTTTAGGCACGATTTCCCCACACCCTGAGCACATCTGGGTTGTACACCTAGGATTCACCTGGATGAGCTGCCCACCAGATTTTTCCTCTTTGTAGGCAATCATCCCGATGAAACGCCCCCAGCCAGCGTCGCTTATCGATTTGGCCAGACAGTGATTCCTGACCATGTTCCCGATCTTCAAGTCCTCGACATACACGGTCTCATACGTGTCGGCTATCTTCCGGGAGGCCTTGTGCAGAAAATCGGTTCTACGGTTCCCTATCTTCTCATGGAGCCTAGCTACTCTGGTCTTGGCCTTCACCCAGTTTAGGCTATCCCTCACCTTCCGGGACATACCTCTCTGGAGGTGGGCAAGCCTCTTCTCCGACTGCCTGTAGAGCCGAGGGTTCGCGATGCGGGTTCCATCGCTGAGCACAGCGTAACTGTTTAGTCCCACGTCGATACCCACGTCCTCGAAGGGCTTCTCCCTAGGCTGAGTTTCGACTCTGCAGCTGAAGCAGGCGTACCACTTCCCTGAGGGCATACGCTTAACCGTCAGCGTCTTTACCTCTCCCTCTATCGGCCTATGTAGCCTTATCTTGATGTCCCCGATCTTACTGAGATGAAGCCTACCCTTTTCGACCTTGAAGCCAGACTGGGGGTAGGTGATGCTCTTGTAACGACCATGCTTTTTGAATCGTGGAAGTCCGGCCTTCAGTCCTACTTTTCTCCTTGCGAAGAAGTTATCGTAGCCGAGCCTAATCCTCCTCGCAATGTTCTGGAGAACCTGAGAGTGAACCTTCAATAACTCTGGTCTATCCTTTTTAAGCTTAGGTAGTAGGTTCTGCATCGTAAGGTAGGAGATTGTCTTTCCAGTATCCCTGTAATAGCCATTAGCGTAAAGCAGAAGCCAGTTGTGTATGCCCCTGCATATTTCAAGCTGCTCTTCTAGAATCCCAGTCTGTGGCTTACTTGGATATAGCCGGTACTTGAACATTCTACTGGGCATTTACCCTACCTTTTTGACTTTGATTTCCACGGTGTCTCCTTCGCTGAGTTCAAGCGCTTCGTAAATGGGCTTTGGAATCGTAACTCTTCTTAGTTTCTGAACCCGCATTCTATAGGTTGACTCTTTCATTGTATTTCTGTTGTATGGTGAGCGTATTTAGGTTTTTTTCCTAGACCGCAATTCATCCACCCATTAAAATGGGTGGACTTCTTGCGAGTTCAGTTAAAGGAGATTAGGGGGTTTAGCCAGTTGTAAAGGCATACAGGCCGACTGTTTCCCCCACCACTCCATTTTATACGTTTATCTGTAGAAATAAATACTTTTATATCATTTTTATTAGTCATTATGAATTATTACAAATAATATTAGAAAATACGGACAAAAAATACGTCTTTGACAAAGTTATCCTCTTAAAACTGTTGCGTACGTAAAGGTATTCACGCACGCAAATGCAATGTACACTCCAAGTTTGCGCGCGCGCACCTAACATAATGGTACCATTTATCCCCCGATCACACATACCCCGAAGCACGACACCGGAGAAGAAATAACTATTACGTTTGCGCGCGCAAGCTACTTCACTAGAAACACAAGCCAAAAATATGCATCAAAACGATCGAAGTTTTAGATATCCATTAAAAACAATTTACATATTCTTTAAATTTTTTTAAAAACAACAACAGGGAATTTCTACATTCACATATCATTCTATCTGGTAAAAAGAATCTATTGAAATATCGTGTAAAATCCTCATAATTATTAAGTATAAATTATAACCCTAATTACAAAGTCTATTCTAAACATTCTTTTTTAAGATCAACGTAATGTCATAATGACTGATTAAACATGAAAATAAAAGCAAACATAAAGAATATAATTGATCACGGGTCCATAATCCAATTAAATCCCCCTCCGCAAAGGAAAAATAAGATGGATCATATCTTCACGGCATCTGAGGCCAATACTTTAGACGAAATTGATATCACAATGAGTGATTTTCAAAATGGCCAAGAATATCAAAAACATACTTTAAAACTTAATCCCCTGCGAAAAATTATTTTGAAGCTTTTTGGTAGAGTATATGTCGGTGATTACACACAAGATGGTTGGCAAGAGAGTTTACCCCTTTACGCCTTCAAGTGCAAAGAACACGGAGTGCAAATTAGCTATCCCACTGGATGGAAAAAAAATTTAAAATGTTCTAGTTGTTTCCGCGCGCAGACGATATAGATAATTCAAGTTTATGGGAGAGCCTACTCCTTCATCTTGCTCGCGCTCCCTCCTCGCCTCGACCAGCTCAGCCCGAGTCTCACCCCCTCGATCACCTGTGGGATCTTATGGTCATAGAGTCGGTGCCGCCTCTCAGACAATGGTACCATTATCTCCACAACAAGCCTCTAAAAAAACCGCACAATAAATGAAGCATTAATATTTACGCTCGCGTAGTTCACCATCTACACGAAAAATAAGTACAAGTTAGTAGATAATATAAAGCTGGTTTGAAGATAAAATCAATCGTGATCGATGAACTATTGCCTATTGTCCTCGTCTTACAATCGATTCTAGGATTTCTCCAGTTGCTCGACGTGTTGAGACTGCCTTATTTCCCAACAATCAACAGATTGACAAGGCCTAAAAATTTTGAACTCGATCAAAGCTTGGTTTTACCATTATTGCTTCTCTTGGGAATTTCGATTGCATATGTAATGTTGAAGCAACAACGAAAAATCAGCTTGGTACCCTTAATCTCATTTCTTCTATATCCCTACCATGGCCTCGAAGCTGCTCTATCAATCGCCTCACTGTTATCTGTGATCACAACCATCTATGTATATAGGGAATTCGAGAAATACCTTTTTTGGACCCTTCTCACAATCAGCGGAATAAACATCTTATCGCTTCTACACTGGATGCTCTTAACCCTCCTGAACGTAAAGACACCCATAGAGTCGCT
>Ga0114930_10004603_pt1 | contig 11601 bp, 10 predicted proteins | sample AnhtaG_FD_87300 | JGI IMG/M metagenome (GOLD analysis project Ga0114930, IMG submission 87300) | Deep subsurface microbial communities from Anholt, Denmark to uncover new lineages of life (NeLLi) - Anholt_01485 metaG | ecosystem: Environmental > Aquatic > Marine > Oceanic > Sediment | place... | reverse complement strand
CAAACCCTGTCCTGAGCGCAGTCGAATGGGCCAATCTCGAAACAACTCTAAGGCCACGCAATTTAGTTCTGGGCCGACTTGACATTATGTATTTCGACCACTGAATCAAGCAAGTCTGTGTTTGTCAGATTCTTTTTGATGTAAAGGCTTTTGATTCTTGCCAAGAACTCTGAAGATTCTACCTTCCAGAAGAAATCAACAAGCTGCCTCAATGTCAGGCTCTCCAGCCTTATTTCAACGATTGTCTCATAGTATTTTGGCTCAAGCTGCGATACATGCCGCTTCATTGTCGCAACTTTTTTCACCAGGCCACATTCTCGGATTAGTGATTCTAAGAAAGGCAGCAGCTCAAAGTCTTTTTCTTGTGAAGACACTTTCTTATGTAAATTGCTAAGACTGTCGCGAAGAAAAATATATTCATTGCTTCTGGCCCGAAGTTTTTGAAGTTCATCTTGTTTTTCCGATATAACACGAGTGAGTGTTTCTGTCCTCTCGATAGCAGGCTTGACCGCAAACGCAAATAGCAGCCAGGCTGATATAAGAACCACTGCTGCGACAACGAGTAATTTTTCTCTACGTGTTAGGCGTATCATTTTTGCTCCGGTATTACTGAGGATACTACCATAGTAAAGTGCACAGCCCCGCTTTTGGGCTCTTTTTGCGCATACTGCACATCGACAAGTGCAAACCCGGGAATTTCCTGTAAAAGGCGCTGCCATTGGTATACTGATTCAAATGAATCGCAGGTTCCATTTAATCGAACAGATTCAGTAGTTATCAACAGGTCGTCAATTTTCACATTTCCCTGCGAAGGCGTGCTCACAGTTATACTGCGCAGAACCTCAAGCGGTCTTGAGTCGGTTTGAGAGAAAGGAGCGAAAAGCTGGTAATCCTTTCGCAAAGATTGCAGCTCTTGCTCTAATTGCTTAAGTGGGCTTACAATATTTGTTTCTTCCGGCAGCGCAGCTTGGAAAACTTGTGTGATTTCGTTCTTAATATGCGCGTACTTTCTTTCCAAATATGACAATCGCACAAATAGCCCAAGCAATGAGACAACGGCAATTGCAGCAATAAGTATCGCACAAGTTATGAACTCCTTTTTCCGGTTTAACTTTGGTTTTACATTAGCAGTATCGGCCTCGCGAAAGTTAATACCTGCTGTTCTGTCAGGTACCAACATCCTCAAAGCAAGACCCTTAGCAAGACTTATTTCAGTATCGCCATCGCCCTGGGCGTAACATTCTACCTTTGCATAAGAATCCACAATGGTTGTTTGGCAAGGCAGGCTTTCTTCGATGGTCGCTTCAAGGTCATTAGAAACATTGCCTCTGCTTACTAAGTAGATTTTGGTGTTTTCCTGAATTGCCCTGTCAAATACCTTCTGCCAGGTAATTTCTACTTCCCGTGACAACACCTCTGCAATCTGCTCTTGAGCTGAATCAACATTGTTGTCGGAGCAGGAGACAATCGGAATATTTCTAACGATTAAAATACTGTTGTTTTCGGTAACTGCTAAAGTAAGGTAAGATTCATCTATATATGCAATAATGGCTTGGCCGGTCATAATTTCAGGATGATTGACCACAATTGCAGAATGAACCGCAAAAATAGCTGCCTCTACCAGATTAGGATGCATCTTCGCTTCAGCTAAGATGTTCATTCTTTCGTGCAGCGATGCTCTCTTAACCGCTGCCACAAGAACAGAATATTTATCACCTGACGGCTGACGGTACGAGCATACCTGAGCGACAATTTCATCCGGTTCTATTGGAAAATTGTGCTCTAATACGGACTGGGTTTGTCCGCCAGAGGCGGACTCCTTTTCGCGTGTGGGGTCCCGCTTACTAAGTCCGCAGATTTGTTCCAGGCCGGTAACATCAGTTTCCATATTTCGATAAAAAACAGCATCATTCGGCATCGAAATAGCCACATCCGCGCGCCGGTCAAAACCATATTTGCTCGTAAGTGACTTGAGTATCTCCGGCGGTGAGTCTGAACCTCGACGTGTTTGTATGCTAAAGACTTTTTCAATGTGGAAGTGCTCACCTGTGCGCGAAATCTGCACCGCACGCAAGCAGGAAGAACCAATATCTATGCCAATACACCGCTTAACCATTATCTTTTCTCTGGCTTCTTTTTAGATAATTACTGAAACTATCCGTCTTTTAGAGTTCTTTGTATAAAACCACCTCAACGTTTTTAGTTTTCATATTTCTTTCAAGTATTGCAACTGTTGCACGGCTAAGGCGGTCAACATTTCCCTGTGATACGACATGATAGTATTGATCTGCGGACCCGATGGTAGCTGTCTTTTTAATTGTGTAATAGATACTATCCGTCATGCCGGGGACATCCCGCAGCTCCATAATACTGTCAAAGGGCTCAAATTCTCGCCGGTCAATAATCATTTCGGCCAAAACAGCATCCATCTTTTCCGACAAACACTCAATTACCTGCCTCGAAGCAGAATTAATGTTAATTTTCCCATCGCCATAAACCGTCACGTAATCATATATGCGGTCGAAGATCTCCTGTGTTATTCCTTTGACCAGTAGAAGCTCTTCAGTCGTATCAAGTGGGGCATTTTTACACCTGTAAGGGACTTGCGGCTTATTGTAGTAGCTTGACTCTGCTCCCAAATTTTCGTGCTGTATAAAAGGCAAGTTCGTAACTTCATCATCGCTGTCCGTCCAATCAATAATTGAGGACACCAGGCTGTAGCTGATATGAGAATGGCCGGTTTGCTCCCGGTTCAGCAGATCAATAAGCCGAAGTAGCTGTTCTGTTCTGGTTCGGTCCAGTTTGCCGTCTTTATCCTTGAGCAGGTTGACGTTTAATCTGCTGTTTTCTTCAGTGACAGTTATCGAGCACTCTCCGTCACCAACAGCAAAGGTCTTTTCCCCCGAAAGCAGGTCAATTAAGGTCTTGTTTGTATGAATATCGTTGGTATCCCTGATAATTGCAATTGCAATATTGAGCCCTGCTCTTGCATAATTGAGCGCCTGCGCAGATTTTCGGACACCATCTACCACATACAGGTTGGTGCGAGATTTGTAGTTAAAACCAAGCAGCAGGACGCTTAACATCATAACCATACACAGGACAAGAATAACTACAAATCCGCTTCGTTGCGGGTTCCCAAACGCACTATTTTGTGTTCGGGGGCTCTCTGTTTTTGCTCGCTTCGGTTCCATTATCTGTTAATCGACATTAATGTGCCGGATCGAGTTTCTTTACCCTGATTTTTCCGGCAACATATATATGCGATAGTCCCATACTGATATTGCCTATAGTTTTCATCTTCCCAGGTAATATTGATTTTAACTGCGAACGGCAGTTGCTTTTTGTCTTTGAAATCCCACTTGTTCAGCCATTGCTGTCCATCAAAGAATGCCAATTTGAGAGACTCGATGTCTTCTGCAATCTGCTGCCATTTTTTTTTCTGCTCCGCACTTTTGGATGTGGGGGCGAATCTTCTCTGGCTTGAAAAAAGTAGGCCTCTGCTTTTATCAAGTTTGTAAGTAACTTCGAATAGCCCATCTGAAGGAGCAAGCCCCACCAAAAAAGCATTTGTAGTTACCAGATGCAAGATTTCCCCACTGGGTTCATCCGAGTTACCCTGGAAATAGTTGATTACACTTGCAGGGTCTGCTTTTTTTTGTTGAGGAATTGATATTGGGTATATGTGCTTGTCGACTTTGCCGGCATACGAACAACGTATTTGTCGAGCCATCTGCTCAAGCACTTTCCGTCCCTGTTGAGACAGGGTTATCTTTGATTTGTATGCTTGAGTCGATTTTGATGTCGCAAAATAGCTACCATATACCATGGAGACGATAGTAACGATTATCGCCATAGCCACGAGAATCTCGACCAGTGTAAAACCATCTTTGTCAGAGCTACTGCTCATTTCAGCTCCCTGTCCGCAACGTAGGTTGACATTTGCAGGTGTTTTCTGCCAAGACCTTGTTTCCAGTTGACAACGACAGATATTTTTCGCAATCCGGCAATACCCGCTTTATCCAATTGGGACAACTTTAGGTCTGTAACCTCAGTTTTCCAATCTAAGCACAAAGCATTTTTTTCCACAGTTCCGGAATTAGTTCCCTCTTTTGGGTAGCCGGCGGCCAGCGTCTCTGCGATTTTCTCATTCGCCAAAAAAACCGCCTGAGAGGTTATCTCCGCTTTGTCAACCATACTAATGCTTATAATATGCAGCCTGAGTAACGCCAGTAGAGAAATTGAGACGATCGCAAGGGCCACAATAACCTCTACGAAGGTGAATGCTCTTGTCTGTGTCTGCTCCATTGCTTTGCGCCTATTTCCATTGGCCATATTACTCTTACTCATCAAGATTCCAGCTTTCAACATCAGCATTGTCTTCCGTCCCGCCGTCTTCGCCATCTTTGCCATAAGATTTCAGGTCATAGTCTCTGCTATGCACTCCCGGAAAGATGTAGATGTATCTGTTGCCCCAGGGATCGGAGGGCACCTTATCAAGATAGGCGTCACTGTTATAACCTTTTATACCCGGGTCTGAGACCAGAACTTTAAGACCTTCAGATGTAGTGGGAAAACGCCCTGTGTCGGTCTTGAATAAGGCCAATGCCGATTCGATACTGCGTATCTCAACTTTGGCCTTCATCCTACGAGCCTGTTCGGGCCTATTTAATATCCTCGGCATAATCATAGTTGCCAAAAGCCCCAAAATCACGACCACAATCATAAGCTCAATCAGGGTAAAGCCCGATTTACTTAATTGTCGTACCTTTTCTCTCATCTTATCCGTACTCCACTATAAAGCCTGATTTATCTCAAATATCGGCAGCAAAATCGCGAGCACAATAAAACCCACAACTGCACCCATAAAGAGAAGTATCACCGGCTCAAGCAGCGAGGTTAGCGTTTTCGTTGTCAGCTCCACCTCGCCGTCATACATATCGGCAATGTTTATAAGACCGCCTTCTATGTCCCCGCTAATTTGACCTGTAGCAATGATGTGAAAAACAATAGGGGGAAACAATCCGGTTCTTCTTATTGCGTTCGCGATATTATCTCCCTTGCTGACCAAATCCTTTACCGAATCCAGGGCATCTGCAATAAAGCTATTTTGAATTACCTGTTTTGCAATTTCCAGGGCGCTGAGTATCGGGATACCGCTAACCAGAAGTATCCCCAATGTCCTGGTCAAACGGGCTATTTCCAATTTGAGAAAAAGTTTACCAAATAGAGGCAGCTTTAATTTAGTGCGGTCCGCAAACAGTCTGCCGTTTTTAGTTGTATAGCCGGCTACGATTCCAAAAAAAGCTGCACAAACCACGATGGCAATTAACAGCAAATATGTCTTGATAAAAGCGCTTGTTGAGATAAGGAATCTCGTAGGCCAGGGAAGGGCCCTGTTCATTTCAATAAATATCGTTGTTATGCTGGGCACCACGACCGACATAAGAAATACCACCACTCCCACCGCAACTACAATCATCATTAGCGGATAAGCAATAGCGGATTTGACCTTAGCTGCAAGATGCACGCGTTTTTCCAATATTTCCGCCAAGCGTAAGAGGACCTCTTCCAGGGTCCCGCTCGTTTCCCCCGCGGCCACCATGTTGACAAACAGATTTGAAAAAACATTGGGATGTTTGCTGAGTGCATCAGCCAGTGTGTTTCCCGAATTAACATCGTTAGCAACTTGCTCCGTAATCTCTGCAAGAGGATTGTTTTGGGCCCGGGTCCCTCGCAGCTGTTCGACTAATGCTGAGAGGGCTGGTACAAGGGGCATACCGGCACGCAGCAGCGTTGCCAGCTGACGTGCGACCCTGCAGACATCCTTCGTACGGATTCTTCTGAAAATGTCCCTTTCGTAGGTTTTTTGCTGGGTATCAGCGCGTTCGCCACTGCCAACTGCTTGATGCATCGGGACTGACTTTTTGTCACTTAACAGATTGTATTCAACTACCGACACGTTCAGTTACTCCTGTTTTTGTTTGCACACTGTCCTGCGTGACCCTGCAAACCTCTTCGAGAGTAGTTTCACCGGCCAAGGCCTTGCGCAATCCATCCTCTCGCAAGGTGCTCATGCCTTTTTCAATGGCAGCTTCTTTTATGATATGTGAACCGTGCCGTTTACTTATTAGCTCCTTGACGTCGTCGTCAATAACTAACAGCTCAAAGATTCCTGTTCTTCCCAGGTATCCCGTATCAAGACAATCCTCGCAGCCAAGTCCTTTGTAGAGCTGCCCCCTAATTGCGGAGGTTTTTCCATTGTCTGCCCATAGTGAAATCACCTGCTCGTTCGGGGTGTACGGTCTTTTACACTCCGGACAGGTAACTCGCAGCAGCCGCTGTGCCATGACTGCAACGACCGAAGATGAAATCAGGTAAGGTTCAATGCCCATATCAATAAGCCGGGTTACGGCTGAGGCCGAATCATTTGTATGCAGAGTGCTCAAAACCAGATGACCTGTAAGGGAGGCTTGGATTGCAATCTCAGCGGTTTCAATATCCCGAATTTCTCCTATCATAATTACATCGGGGTCCTGTCTGAGAATGTGGCGCAGACAGTTAGCAAATGTAAGATTTATCTTCGGCTTTATTTGCATCTGCCCAACACCGGGCAGCTGATACTCAATCGGGTCTTCAACGGTAAGGATATTTCTTTCTTCACAGTTAAGCTCGCTCATGGCTGCATAGAGGGTGGTTGTCTTGCCGCTGCCCGTAGGTCCAGTGAGCAAAATTATACCGTGTGCTAATCTAATCAGATTTCGGAAGTGATTAAGCACCTCCGGGCAAAAGCCTATCTCATTCAAACCCAATTCACCGCTGCCCTTGTCCAGCAGCCTCAGTACCACCCGTTCGCCACCCGATGTCGGGATGACCGAAACTCGAATATCCATCAAGTTCTGGCCTATCTTAATCCGGCTCTGGCCATCCTGCGGCAGCCTTCGCTCGGCGATATTAAGATTTGCCATAATTTTTAATCGTGACACGAGGGCCGCAATCTGGTCTTTCGGCAAAGTAAAAATGTCATGCAGCACGCCGTCAACCCGAAAGCGTATCCGGGCTTCATCTTCGTAAGGTTCAATGTGAATATCGCTGGCCCGGCTGTGCACCGCCTGGAAGAAGATTTTGTTGACTAATTTTATGACAGGCGCTTTGTTGGCAATATTGAGCAGGTCTTCGGCCTGGGTCCCGCCGCAAGCTCTATCAGCATCGTTATGATTATCCGATGGGTCCTGCACATTGGGATTTTCATTATCGCTGCTGATACTTGAGCTCTGATAGTAGCAGCGACTTATAGCTTGTTCTATTTCAGAGGCGGGACAGATGACCCGGCTGCACAGTCGGCCCAAGACGGTCATAATAGCATCATATGCCTCTACATTGAGCGGATCTGACAAGGCAATTGCAACCTCGCCATTTTCCAACGTGATGGGAATGGCACATTGCTTCTTAAGAAACTCAAGCGGCAGCTTCCTTACGAGCTGCGGACTCAGCTGCTCCGGCAATATAGTCTTCAAATACAAATACTTATTTGTTATTTGTGCGTCCAATTCTGTACCCACCAATTGGCCTAATCGCGGCCAATAATTAATCGCCCAATTGTTAATGCTCGGTATTCTTTTTCTCGAGCTCTTCCAGTGCCGGTGCCATCTCTTGTTTCTTTTTCTCGGTTATCTGCTCCAAATCCTCCTGACTGCTCAAGATATAAGGCGTTATGAATATAAGCAGATTCGTTTTTTGCAATTGGTCTTTCTGGTATCTAAACAAACCACCAACCAAAGGAAGATCGCCCACCAGGGGAATTTTCTTCTCGATAGTAGTTTTGTCATCTCGCATAAGACCGCCGATTACGACTGTTGAACCGCTATTCATAGAAACAGTAGTCTCCGCCTGTCTTTTGGCTGTTGTGGGTGTATCTGTAGAAGGAGCGGTGACATCCTCAATAAGTTTTGTAAATTCGCTGATGATTTCAAGTCTCACGAAGCCATCCTGACTGATGTGGGGAGTTATCTCCAAGGTAATTCCAACGTCCTTGTATTCGAACGTTTTTATCACTGTGGGAGTAATCGGATCTGTAGCCTCTGTAATTCGCGATTGCATCGTGAACGCCCTGTTTTCCCCTACAATTATCTTCGCTGTGCTGTTGTTGGAGGTTGTAATATGTGGCGTCGAAAGGATATTGACGTTGCTCTGTTTCTGCAAGGCGTGCAAAATTGCTCCGATACTCACGTCCGTTCCGGCTCCTTTCCACATACCAACGGCCAGACCCTCGAGATCTCCGCTGACAAAATCTACTCGTGGGCCGAAATTTGTTGCTCCGAAGAATCGAACACTATCTGCCACGGCCTTATCGAGTGTAGCCCAGTCGATACCTATTTCCTGTAAGCTGTCTTCACTCACCTCCATAATCAGCATCTCAACTAAAACCTGCTCGCGCACTATGTCCAGCTTTTCTATAATCTCGGCAATAACCTCAAAGTCCTGCGCTGAAGCGGTAATGATCAATGCGTTCGTACCTTCATCGGCAGTAACCTGAACGTTCTGGGCGCCTTCGATTGCACCGGAAATTCGCATGTTTGCAAGGGCCCCGGTAAGGGATAGAGCAGTATCCGTGGCCTGTGCGTTTCTGAGGTAAACCACATGAACGTTGTTTGTCCCGCGAGGCCGCTCAGTATCAAGCTGCTTTGCCAATCTCTCGATCGTAGCAGTGTCCTGAGCATTTGCGACAACAATAAGAGAATTTGTTCTTACGTCAGGCAGAATTTTTATACCCGTCTCAATCGTCGGCGTGGTGCGACTGCGCCCGGGCTGTGAAGAAACGTCCTTGCTTTTGTCCATTATGCGGCTTATTTGCTCGCCGAGCACCTCTGCAGAAGCATAACTCAATCCGATTAGGGTAACCTGCTCTTGCGAACCCGGCACGTCAAGGTTACGAATGATTTTGGCAATATGATGTATATTTGAAGATGTATCTGTAACCATAATCGAATTTGTTCGGGGGTAGGTTGCCATGTGTAAGGTTGTAGCCAAAAAAGGCCTAATAATCTGACTCACTTCTGTAACATCAGCATACCTCAACGGAATAATCTGGGTGACAAGAGAATCATTCTTAGGAATTTCCGAAGGATTACTGCCAATGCGGACCTGTAAGTTTCGTTTTACAGCTTCTGCTCTCGGGACTATTTTTACAAGGTTTCCAGAGCCACCCGGCACAGCAGCGTACCCCTGAACATCCAGAATAGACTCCAAAACCTCGTAGATTTCACCAAGACGTATCTTTGTAGGCGACATCATCGTGACAGTACCGCGTATACTATCATCTACGATAAAATTAATACCGGTTATATCGCTAATAGTCTTGAACATTACTCGAATATCAACCTGGTCAAAGTTTACATATATAAGCTCATCAGCCTTACCAGGCTCATCAAGTGCAGGCAGTTTTACAGGTGTCTCGGAATATGACTGCTCGGCAATTGGGATTGTACTATCGCCTGGGGTTGAGATTCCGCCAAGGGATTGGACCCGCGTTGTTGCGGGCGCAGGAATTGTGCCCTCCTGGGATGCAGTAACCTTTGATTCATATCTTAAAGCCTTACGGTTATTCTCGGTCATTTCAGGCTTTGGGAAGGCTGTTAAGGCCGTAGGTTCGCTTTTCTCGGCCCAATGTCCACCTATTCCATTTAGGTGCTCGGTCTTTTCTGCAGTAAGGCCTTTGGCGTCAAGGCTTTCAGTTAGCAGCGTCCCATTATCTTGCCCGGCTGTAATAGTTACGACTTCTGATTCAGGCTGACAGCCTACAAAACCTAAGCAAAATATACACATAAGGTGAAAAAAACCATCCAGCCAAAAATGCGGCTTTAGCCGATTTGTCTTTGAGTTTTTTAACTCCATCTGTTTCACCTATTCAATGATAGCTTTTGAGTTTTCGCCGAAAGGCGTCCCTTACGGGACTGCCATCTACCTTAACGAGAATGATAACGTCTTAGTTTCGTTGTCCCGCAATAGCTCGATATTCATAGCTTCCTGTGACCTTGCCTTCTTGAAAATCTGGTAAGCCTTCTGCTTGCTGGTCAATCGGTGTCCGTTAACTGTGCGAATGATGTCGCCGTTTTTTAAGCCAAGGTCTTCTGCCCCACTTATGTTCTCTAAACCTGTTATTCTAAGTCCTTCTACTTGGTCGTCGATGGCATAAGGTTCGATGACCGCCTTCGTCAACATTATCTCTATATCACTGAGCTTATCTCCGACAGTAGATTGAGACTTGGCTGGTGGATTGGTCTCAACTGCTTGGGCGGCATTTCTTGATAAAGCTGTCTGAGCGCTGTCAATGTCTTGCCGTTTGGATTCTCTGGTGCCCAGTTTTAATATTTTTCTCTGACCCTGATGAAGCAATACTACCACATCCTTCTCGATACTCTCGATATGGGCAGTTGCAACGGTATCGCCGGTCTTATATAGACTGAGTTCATTGGTCTTAATATCTTTTATAATTGCCCGGGAAATCTCCGGACTGCCGGCCACAGTACCAAGTAATGCTATGCCGAGTTCTTCCTCGGCTGACAACGCCGGGCTAACACCATTATCGCCCAGCAAGGATTTGTTTGTCCTCAATGATGAACCAAATATATCTTGCTCGACAATAGCTGAATAGTCTTCGACCGGGGTGTCCAGAGAACTTGTCGGTTCAACTGCAGTTATATTGTCGGTACCAACTGCAGAGCTTGGCTCGAAAATTTCACCCGTGTGCTGCGGCATCAACACTGCTGTGATGACTACGTAGCACAGAATCAAGACCAGCGCGAACTTAATAATAAGCAAGGCCTTGTATTTATACATTTGGCCACCTTTCTTTATCTAAACAGACCTACTTCCCTTAAGAATCTATCGGCTTGTTGCCTCCCTGCATTTAAGATAGACTCCTTTCTTTGTTCTTTAATCCTTTTTAACTCTCTATTCCTTCCATATTTTCTATTTTCACAGAAATATGAAGTGTGTGTCAAGGGGAAAAAAATAAAAATTTAGCTCAGCACACTTGCCGGGAATGCTGACTTCAACAATAAAACAAGCTTTTTTATGGGACTATGTAGCCGGTGATGCGGCACAGGAATCATCACCCGAATCGTGCGCTTACGTAAACACAGGTGCCATCAGGAGATAGCAGGTATTAGCCAGCCCGTGGAATAAAATAGGCGCTAATAGCGACCTGGTCCGGATAAAAAAACAGCCACAAATCAGACCCCGCAGAAATGTAAGGGCCGATATTATTTGACCCAAAAATATGATATGGGCATCTGCAATAACCTTATTCCAATCATATCGAGAAACTCTCAGAGTAGTTTCTTTTCTTCAGTTATACTCACAACTTTATTTCTTATTTACGAACATCTCACGAAAATCACTCAGGAAGTGGTCTTATTCTCCATCATAAGCAATATACTCTTAAAGATTACTTCTGGCAGTTGTAGCGCTTTCAGTTCTGATTCTCTCCAGAGCTTCCATTAGAGGTGTGAGCCTCAAGGCCGTTTTGTAAGCCAGCACATTTTTCCCAACAGTTGCCCCTTTTCGCAGGGATTTTTCCGGTACTGCAATCAAAATATT
>Ga0114930_10004602_pt1 | contig 11601 bp, 16 predicted proteins | sample AnhtaG_FD_87300 | JGI IMG/M metagenome (GOLD analysis project Ga0114930, IMG submission 87300) | Deep subsurface microbial communities from Anholt, Denmark to uncover new lineages of life (NeLLi) - Anholt_01485 metaG | ecosystem: Environmental > Aquatic > Marine > Oceanic > Sediment | place... | reverse complement strand
GATAAAAAACAGCCAGATTCTTATAGCCGTATTCGCCACCCTGCCGATAGGCAAAGTCAGGATAACCAGCCCCGGTCCCTCCTGGGCAAACCCAATCAGCAACACAATTGGTCGGCAGCCGGTCATAGTACCAGCTAACATTGGCTTTAGTAGCTGTAACCCCCCTTAACTTGCCATCGATATTGGTGCGCAACCCGCAGTAGCTTACCTCACCTTCAGGAATGGAGCATTCATTTATACAGATACGGCAAGTCACCCCAGACTCAGCTCTCGGCGGGGATGGAGGCAAAGAGAACGGCTCCCTGGCTTTATAATGAGCTTGCTTAATTATAGGTAACACCTGGTCAAAGTGGCGGCGAATGCAGTCCTGACACAGGCCTAGATTTTGAGAAACGAGCGGCGATTCCAGACCACAGTGCTGGCATTTAACTGGAATTCCGGTAACTGAAGATTGAAGCCGAGTCCACATTTCATTCAGCAGGTAAGATGAAGAGCAGCAACTACTCTCCGGGAATGGCACAACTGGTTATATGTACTGCAAGCCTTATCGGTATTCTCCACGATAAGCTCGATACCCCTGGCGTTAAGCTCCCCTTCAATCTCGGGTAGTACCTTCACTAAGCCAAATGCCCCGGCGCCAACTACCAGCACCTCCAGATTTTCATTTATAATGTCAGCTATATCTCCGAGGCATAGTTGATGTCCTTTCTTCCTCCACCAATCACTCCTGACACTAGCGGGGGAAATGATTACATCCGAGGTATACTTCTTGCCACCGACCACTATCAGCCCAAACCGGTAGTTATCAATTGTATTCATAGCCAGGCCGCTACCATGCCTCCATCTATATTCAGGACCTGTCCGGTGATATACCTTGCCTCTTCAGAAGCCAGAAAGGCGACCGCCTCAGCCACATCACGGGGGGAGCCGAGATAACCGAGAGGAATACGTTTTCTAAGCTCCTGTCTCCAGTCCTCTGTCAGCCGCTGCGTCATTTCAGTATCAATAAAGCCCGGAGCAAGAGCATTAACCGTGATTTGACGGGAAGCCACCTCCTTGGCAACAGTCCGGGTAAGGCCAATAATACCGGCTTTAGCTGAAGCATAGTTGGCCTGCCCCGGATTGCCCACTATACCAACAATACTGGCAATATTGATAATTCTACCCCAACGCTGTTTAACCATATTCCTCAGCACAGCTCTAGTACAAAGGAAGACGCTCTTTAAGTTAACATTTATTACCTTGTCCCAGTCCTCGTCCGACATTCGCATCACAAGCTGGTCTCGAGCAATCCCAGCATTATTCACCAGAATATCTATCTTCCCATAGGTATTTATTGTTGTCTCCACCATGCTGGCTACATCTGACGCTGAACTCACATCAGCCATAATGGCCAGGCTCTGCCCATTCATAGCCCTGATTTCCTCAGCTACACCGTTAAGCGGCTCAGCATCGCCAATATCATTGACCACAACCGTAGCCCCAACCTCAGCCAGTTTCAGGGCAATAGCCTTGCCTATGCCACGACCACTGCCAGTAACTATAGCCACCTTGTTAGAGAGATCCATTAATCTACCTCACCCCCCTTCATGAAATCCTAATATCTAAGCACTAAATCCTAAACAAACTTCAAATTCAAAGTTGTTCAGTTCCTTTGGATTTTGGTCTTTTGATATTGTTTAGAGTTTAGCATTTAGTATTTTATAAAAGTGGGGCTTCGCCCTTTCATTCCCCTCTTATAAGTAACCCTTTATATTTTTAATATCGCTTACATCACCTATGTTCAGAATTTTAACATTTTTATTTATTCGCTTGATAAGACCAGACAGCACTTTACCTGGCCCTATCTCAATAAAGGTAGACACACCGTCATTCGCCATATACTCAATAGAGCGCTGCCACTGAACACTATGGCACAATTGTGTGAGGAGTTCTGCTTTCACCTGTTCAGCAGTGGTCAGCGGTTGGGCGGAAGTGTTAGCTATAATAGGAGTAACTGGTTCCTGAAAGGTAAGATTGGCTATAATCCCAGACATACCGTCAACAGCTGGTTGCATCAGTGGTGTGTGAAAAACACCACTTACCTGTAGCGGGATGGTGCGAGAGGCACCCTTGGCTTCAGATAGCGCCATAGCTTTAGTTATGTTCTCCTTTGCCCCACTGATTACGAGCTGACCTGGGCAGTTAATATTGGCAATCCAGGTATCGGTCTCACTACATACCTCAGCTAACGATGTTTCATCAAGGCCAATTATTGCCGCCATTCCACCCGGGTTTATCTGCCCGGCCTCATTCATCAACCGCCCTCTCTCACGAACCAGATAAACGGCAGTGGCAAAATCAAGCACCCCAGATGCTGCCAGTGCGGTATACTCACCCAAGCTATGACCAGCAACAAAGGCAGGAGATGGCACTCTATCACTGCTGGCTGTTGCCAATGCAGCCTTCAAACAAGCAAAGCTAACAGTTACGATTGCTGGTTGACAATTGATAGTCTGGCGAAGTTCGTCCTCTGGTCCCTCGAAGCATAATTGAGACAAAGGAAATCCCAAAGCTTCATCAGCCTGGTCAAAGACTGCTTTAGCCGAGTCAAAATTATCATAAAGGTCACGTCCCATGCCCACCCGCTGCGAGCCTTGCCCGGGAAAGACATAGGCTATCTTCGTCGCCTCAGCCATCGCTAATTCTCACTGCAGAAATTTTTAAGACCAGCAATTATTGCCTCAGCCTCAGTTACTATCTCGTCTATAATATCTTTAACCGGTTTAACCTCTTTTATCAACCCAGCAATCTGTCCTGATAATAGCATACCCTTATCAACATCGCCCTCAATTTCACCGATATACGTCCTGCCACGGCCTAATAAGCCTAGCTCCTCTGGGGAGGCACCAGCCTTCTCCATCTCCAGAAATTGCCGTGTCAGCCTGTTCTGCAGGCACCGCATGGGACGTCCCATAGCCCGACCAGCAACTACTGTAGCTCGGTCGTTAGCCTTCAGTATTTTCTCCTTATATTTGGGGTGAGCAATACATTCATCGCTACAGACAAAGCGAGTTCCCATCTGGACACCCTGAGCTCCGAGAGCCAGGGCAGCCGCCAGACCTCGTCCATCGCCAATACCACCAGCAGCCACTACTGGTATCTGAACGCTATCCACTACTTGAGGTACCAAAGCTATTGTCGTTGTTTCGCCTATGTGCCCCCCCGATTCCGCCCCCTCAGCCACAATAGCCACCGCACCAGCTCGCTCCAGTTGCCTGGCCAAGGCAACACTGGCCACTACTGGCATCACCTTTATTCCTGCCTGTTTGAACTTAGACATATAAATTCCAGGATTACCGGCACCAGTAGTAACTATAGCCACCTCCTCCTCCAAAACTACTTCTATAACCTGCTCAACAAAGGGCGATATCATAATAATATTCACGCCAAATGGTTTATCCGTTCGCTGCCGTGTCAAACGTATCTGCTGCCTGACCCACTCTGGCTCATAATTAGCCGCGCCAATAATACCCAAGCCACCAGCATTAGAAACGGCTGAAACAAGCTCAGCCGTCCCCAGATGCGCCATTCCTCCTTGGATAATCGGATATTTGATGCCAAAGAGGTCACAAATAGCCGTCCTGAGCATATCTCAGCCCCTTAGCTAGTCCCCTTCTTAGGGCTTTCAACCTTGATGGCTTCCCTGCCAGCATAATTTCCGCAGGTAGGGCAAACATGATGAGATAGCTTAGGACTATGACATTGAGGACAATAATCTAGAGGTGGGGGAGTCAGTTTAATATGCCCCCGCCTCTTACCTTGACGCGCTTTAGCATATTTTCGTTTTGGTAAAGCTCCCATAATCTACTTCTTTCCTTTCCTTTTATCCGCTGATAAATCACTAACCGAAGCCAACTTGCTTAACTTAGACCATCGGGGATCCATTCCCTGGGGTAAACAACCACAAGGCCCCTGATTAAGGTTATGGCCGCATTCAGGACATAAACCAGCACAATCTTGATGACAAAGTGGCTTCATAGGAATAGCCAGTAGTGCATTCTGACGTATTGCTTCGGTTAAATCGAGAATATGATGCTTATCGATAGTAAAGACACCAGGTCCCTCAGGCAACGGTACAGAGGCGCCACTAACCACATCTATACTAGGGAAATACTCCTCTTCAATATTTAGGGCTAGGGGGCAATCGAATAAGCTCAAGCAACGGCTACAGGTAACTTTGACTGCAGTGTGTAATGTACCCTTAGCCAAAATACCACGGTTGGTACGCACCAAACTAACCTCACCCTGAACCATGCTGCTATTGCTATCACCAGTAACATCAATAATCTCGCTCACCTTATAACTTCGTGTCGACCCGATAGGTTCCTTAAGTTGCTGGGACACATTTACGCGCATTGGATACGCCCTCCAATTTGGGAGGAGTCAGTTTATTATACGCAGAACTATATAGGTAGTGTCAAGGCAATAACCGATATTGACAGCGGAGACAAATGAGCTTATTCTAGTATTAGTTTAGACATCTTATATATCATATGTGCTGCATCAAGGATAATTACAAACCATCAGCTTAGGAGAGGAGGTAAACGAGATGGCAGCAAAGGCTTTTGTTCTCATGGAAACAGCGGTGGGTAGAAATAAGGAAGTCGTGGCTAGTTTAAGGCAGCTAAAGGGAGTACAATCGGTTGATTCTGTAACTGGACCATATGATGTTATCGCTGTCATAGAAGCCGAAAGTTTGAACGATATTGGTGACCTAGTTACCAGAAAAATCCATCCTGTTGCTGGAATTACCAGAACAGTAACCTGCTTAGCGTTAAAGCCTGACTAAGCCTAGCCACTTTGGAATAATCTAAGATAACCACGTGACTATGTGCTTTAGTTCTGAACTCGACTCATGGCTTCTAGCTTCGCCAATACTTCATTTATAGTTTGCTCAGCAGTAGAAGCGCCACTGGTTACACCAATATGGTGCTGACCTTGAAGCCATGATGGTTGAATATCCTCCGCTATCTCGACAAGATAAGTTTTAGTAACTGTAGAACATAACTCGGCAAGACGTTGTGTGTTAGCACTGGAACGACCACCGATAACCAGCATCAAATCCATTCTATTAGCCAGCTCGATGGCGGCGGCTTGCCGCTTCCTGATGTCATGACAAATAGTATCAATAATGCGTAATTCAGAGTCTTTAACCAAAGCAGCATCAATAAGTTTCTTCACGAATTCAGTAAAATGGGCCGGAATTTGAGTTGTCTGGGATAGAATACCCAGACGGCGAGATAAATGACCAGACGTTGCCGCAAAGTTCCCGTTTAGAGTAGCTATCCCCTTATTATTAGCCCAACCAAGAACACCCTTAACCTCAGGGTGCTCAGCATCACCATATACAACAACAAAAAGGCCAGACTCAGCCAATCTCCGAGCTGCAATCTGAGCCCGGCGAACGAAGGGACAGGTCGTATCAATTATATCAATACGCCGAGCCCGAATTCCTGCCTCTAATTGCGGGCTCACACCGTGACAACCAAGAGCCACTACGTTACCCTGTATATCATCCACACTCTTGGCCAGCCTAACCCCAATCTCGGTTAGCCGTTGTAACACCTGTTCATTATGGACTACAGCCCCTAACGTTTCCACCTCACCATGCTCACGGACAACCTGTTCTAAAATATCAATAGCCCGCCTAACCCCAAAGCAAAACCCCATTTCTGCTGCCTTTTCAATGTTTAATGCCATCTAATCTCCCTGACTGGCATAATTCCCCTGATACTCTGGGGGAAGGAGTTCAGCTATATGTTCCATTATAGCCTCAGTAAGCTCATCCAGTTCCACCTTAGTCAATTTACTACTAACTGGTGGTAAGTAAAAACGGGGACCAATATTTACCGTTATTTGAGGGCGATGTAATATCCAAGCCACACCTTTAATTTTCTCTGTGCCGGTAACGCCTACGGGAAGAATAGGAACACTGTTACGAAAGGCTATTAGTGCTGAGCCGCGTGAAGCTGGCTGCAATCCAGTGCTCTCACTCCTCTTTCCTTCAGGGAACATAACCAGGGCTTGACCTTGCGTTAGCAACTGGCTTGCTTGGCGCATTGCCCTCCTATCCAATCTCCCTCTGTGCACCGGAAATGCACCAAGGCAGCGCACGAAGTAGCTCAAGAACCGGGAATGAAATAGTTCCTGTTTAGCCATAAAGGCTACTCTCCGACCAAGGCTAACACCAAGTATTGGTGGATCAGCTAGACTAAGATGATTAGCTACTATTAGCAGTGCCCCCTGAGTGGGAACATTCTCCTTGCCTCTGACCCGACAACGAGTAAAAAGAAGTAGCATTCTTACCAGTATTTTACCCACATAATAGAACCAGGGCACTATTCCGCCTCCACAAAAGGAAAGCCAGCTTTGGCTAATTATACCCGATGGCTGAAGGTGAAGACAAACGAATTCCCCCTTTCAGGGAGGAAATAAAAGTATGTCCTAGAGAAACTCTGACGTTCCTATGGTTAAAGGAGAGCGTGAAAACCAAGCCCTACCTCATCAAGTCCAATGTCCATGAGGCTGAGGAGCTGCTTGAGACAGAACTATTCACTGAGGATGAAATCATAAAGGCAGCTCTCGGCCTAGTTAAAAGGGGCGTTGAAATAGTGGTCATCTCCAGGGGAGAAGAAGGCCTTATTGCTGCCACTAAAGAGAGCATTTGTAAAGCGGTCCCACCTCCGGTAAAGGTGCGGAGTGCTATCGGTGCCGGTGACTGTGCAATAGCTGGACTTGCCCTAAAGTTAGTTCATGGAGAGCCATTAACAGAAGCCTGCCGTCTAGCAGTAGCTATGGGCACAGCTGCTGTATTAACACGGGGCAATGAACTGTGCCATAAAGTCGATGTGGAAAGGCTTCTGCCCGAGGTCAAGGTGTGGGAGGTAACAACTAAAGAGCGAGCTAAAGTGTTTTTCACTGCCAACAACTAAGTGTTGGCAGTGCCACCAATTATAGGATTAGGTTCAATATTCCCCCCACTATTAGGGCAGCGATAACCATTATTCCTGCCGATTTGAGCATATTTACTACCCCAAGCTCCCTGAGAAGAACGACAAAGGTAGCCATACACGGGAAAAACATAGCTAAAACCACACTGCCTACCACCAATTGCTCAGCGGTTAATGCCAATGGAGCCAGCATACCCAGAGCCACATCCTTACGCAGGAAACCAATAACTATGGCGGTTACCGCCTCCTTGGGTAGTCCCAGAAGACCGGTTATTACCGGTGCTGTAAAATTGGCAATAGCATCAAAAACCCCTAAGAAGTAAAGTATATTAATTACCAGGACAGTACCTAGAATTATGGGAATAGCCTCTGCCAGGAAGCCATAGGTCCTCATCCACAATTTCTGGAGCACAGCTCGCCATGGCGGCAGACGATAGGGTGGTACCTCTATCAACAGCTCGGGGCTAAATCCTCTAGCAAAGCGGTCAATTATAATTCCCAAAATAATCCAGACTATGAATAGTGTTCCGTAGACAATAGCTACATACTGCCCCCCACGTTGACCAACCAAGCCGAAAATCATCGCCTGCAAGGCAGCACAGGGTACGGCAATAGATATCAATGTCGCGGCAATAAACCTCTCCCTCTTGCTCTCCAGAATACGGGTAGCCAAGATAGCCGGCACATTGCAGCCAAGCCCGAGCAGACTAGGAATGATAGCATAGCCATGTAAACCCAGACGGTGCATAATGATATCCATCAAAACTGCCAGCCGTGGCAGATAACCTATATCCTCAAGTAAACCAAGCACCAGATAGAAGGAAATAATATAAGGCAAAACCATGCCAAAGGGGACATAGAGTCCGGTGCTCAATAAGCCAAATGATTCAACAAAGTTCACTTCGCCACTAATTATCTTACCTACCAGGATATCATGGAAAAAACCAGCACCGCCCAGGAGGTCGCTTAACCTCGATATCACCGGTGCCCACAAAGTGTCAAATAGGGGGTCACCCACATAACCAATCAGGCTCTCACCAATGAAACGGACCACCAGAAAGGCGGCGGCTAGAACAACTAAAGCTATTAAGCTCCCGGTTAATGGCTTTACACTGGCATCCCCCAGACGCTCTAACCAGGTATGATGGCGATGGGTAAGACGCTGGACTTGGTCTGTGATGTCACCAAGAGTAGCCCAGCGTTCATCACGACTACGAACAGGAATGTCAGGTGAGGTAGCCTTGGGAATATTCTCCACCAGTTCTTTTATTCCTTCACCAGTTACCGCTACAGTAGGAATAACCGGCACCCGTAAAATTTCTCTTAGTTTGTCCAAATCAATATGTATTCCCCGATGCTTAGTATCATCCCAGATATTGAGCGCTACTATCATCGGGATATTCCGTTCCAATAACTGCAAGGTTAAGTAGAGATTTCTTTCTAGATTGGTAGCATCAAGCACGTTTATGACCATATCTCCGGTGTTGAGCATCCGTAAGGCTATCTCCTCAGCCTCAGTGGTTGGTTCCAGGGTATAGGTGCCGGGCACATCAATAACCTCTGCCGTCTCCTCCCCCAGTTTCATAAAACCATGGGTGTAACTCACAGTAGTGCCTGGATAATTAGAAGCAATCACCCGTACTCCAGTTAAACGGGTGAAAACGACACTCTTGCCCACATTCGGGTTGCCCATCAGTAATATCTTCATTCTGTTACCTAATCTGGCTCCACTATTATCCTCTTAGCCATGCCGAAACCAATAGCCACCTGAGCTCCATCTACCTGAATGGTTACCGGCCCTCGCATAAACATAGAACTAACCTTAGTTATTCTCTTGCCGGGTCTAATGCCGAGAGCATTAAGACGATTAACCAGGCCGTGCCCGCCTTGGATTTCAACCACTACACCACCCTGCCTAGTCTGCATTCGGGCCAAACTTACCTGCTTTCGTTCAGGCATAAATTATAGTTCCTTTCTTTTAGTCTCTTGAGCTAAATAACCCTTGTGCTAAATAAAAATGCTTCTTATTTGCAATAAATCAGCCAAAAAAATTATTTTCTACCTTGACAACACTGGGGGCAGTAGCCGGTCAGGCTAATCTCAGCATCAACAATCTCAAAGCCCTTGGCTTCGGGGACATTCTTCTTTACGTAACGAGATAGTGAGTAATGAAATTCAATAACTCTACCACAGCCAAGACAAACTAGATGATGATGCTCCGTGGACGGACTCACCTCATAGTGATGGTGAGTCTCATCAAGAAAAACCTTACACCGTAAACCAATCCCGTTTATCCTGCCCTTAGATAGTATACCAGAACTGCCAAAAGTAAGAGTATTGGCCAGGAGGTAACAATGACAAAATCGAACGGTAGAGCTATAGGCAAAGTAATTACTGGCATAGAGCGAAAAGAACAGCATGAGGCTGTTTTGGAGAGGACTCTGTATGCTAATTTACTCAAGGCACGGGGACATACTTGGGAAGAGGTATATTGTGCTTGTGAGTGCCGTTGGCCTTCATGGTGTAAAAATTGGCACTCTTTAGCAACGCTTTGCCTAAGATTCAAGTAATTTTTTTAGTTGAGGATTAACCTTGACTTGCAATCAGTTAACGGTTGTGTTATACTAAGTTAGTACCTTGAAAACTGAATATTAGACTCCCTCAGAGGAGCAAATTGAAGCGCAATTTTCCGTAGACGCTCTAATCGGAAGGGTTGCGCTTTTTTTATTATCTAACAGGAGGTCAGAAATGGTTACAAAATGGTATCAATCCCGGAAGACGTTCACCTATGGAACACACGACTTGGAGCCTGGCGAAATCGTCGAGCTAATCCCCGATGCACGCAATAATGCAGCTCTAGAGAGGTTAGAGTACATCGTTCCGTTTGGGGGATTTGAAGGGGATATGTTCAAGTGTGATTGCGGCTGTGGAAAGAGCTTTGCCAAGGAAGATTTTATCATTGGCCACCTGAGGCACGCCAAAGGTGAGGTCGAGTCTGCAAGACGGCGTAAGATATCCCATGATAACAAGGAAGCCTCGTGGAAACACGCTCAAAAAGAGCAAAAAGCTAGGGAAGACAAAAACAGGCTTGAGATGGAAAAAGCCAATAAAGAATATGCAGCTGAGGCAAAAAAGCACGAAGCAAAGAAGCGTCTTTACCAATAAAATCATATAGGAGGAATGAGAGCATGGAAGATGGACAGAATGAATTAAGGGAACTGCACGACACGCCTGGATTGGAGGATTGGTACTTAGTCTGTAAGGATTGTGGACTCAGCTTCGTATTCACAAAATCTGAGCAGATTTTCTACTCAATAAGAACTTAACTTTTCCTCCAAAAAGATGTAGGGCCTGCTTAGATTACAGGCGTAAAACTATTGTAAGGGAGGAAGGAAGGAATGAACGACAGAACAGAGGAAATTAAAACACGCTTGAGTCCTGAAGGCAAAAGTTATTTTGGCGGGGGAACTGCGACAGCCAGGGATGGCTCTGAATTACTCGATGCTGGCAAATCTTTGCTGGGCAAAGTTTTGGACAAGCCAACCATCGGGCCTGAAATGCAATCTCTTAATGAATGGCGGGAAGACATACTCAAGCAGCCAATAGGAGAAGATATTATCAAGGATTTACTACCAAATGCTAGTACCGAATACATGATGATATGTGGCAGACCGGGCATAGGCAAAACTAATTTAGCCCTCTACCTGGCATTTTGTTTGGCTACTGACACACCATTCTTTTCACATAAAACCAAGCAATGTAAGGTTGGGTACTTAGCCTTTGAAGGTACTCCCCACAAGCTCTTGAATCGCTTTGATAAACTGGCAAAATCGTTCCCTGATACTGGGGATTATCTGATGGTAAAACGCTCATTGCCCTTTAAGCTGATTGAGAACGGTACAGATAAATTCCAGCGAGTTATTGAGGGCTTGGATGTTATCATAATTGACCCTCTACGGTACATAGTGCCTTTTGACTATACCAAGCCAGTGGTAGCCAGCCACTTCATATCTACGCTTAAAGAGTGCTGTAGCGAATCAAACACTATTCCACTTCTAATCCATCACATTAGAAAACGAGATAAAAGAATGTTCCTCTATCCAGAAGACCTACTGTTCGAGGTTAAGGGTGGTTCTGAATGGGTAGACTCCGCAGGTACAGTATTGCTATTAGAGCAAACACCACGAAAAAGAGATAAGAAGGGGCGATTTGCCAATAGGAATCCCGATGACCGAATCCTGTATTTTGCCAAAGTCAAAGATAGTCCGTCTGAAGTTGAACCATACAGACTGCAATTCAACCGGGACAAGCTAATGTATGAACCTACCTTAGACTTTGAAGTGGAAGATGAGGCATATCTTACATGATATATATATATGTCGTATGTGGTATATGGAGGATAAGGTGTATATAGGGGATATGGGGGATATGGTACTTGTGGTATATATCCTTTTACCACTAAAGGAAACTCTTAGGCATAAAATAGTGTCCATACCCACCATAAACCACACACGACAAAAACGCACTTTAACAATTTAATAGGGGTGTGACCTGGTCGAGGTTAGCCCCAACCAACTATGCTTGGCGGTGTCAAGCACCATCGTCAAGG
>Ga0114930_10004601_pt1 | contig 11602 bp, 10 predicted proteins | sample AnhtaG_FD_87300 | JGI IMG/M metagenome (GOLD analysis project Ga0114930, IMG submission 87300) | Deep subsurface microbial communities from Anholt, Denmark to uncover new lineages of life (NeLLi) - Anholt_01485 metaG | ecosystem: Environmental > Aquatic > Marine > Oceanic > Sediment | place... | reverse complement strand
TATTTTTCTTTTCATCTCATTTTTCCTCCTAAAAAAATATTTTAAAATTCAAAAATTTTCCAATAAAATTATTTTTTTATCTTGCCTCCTTTCATCAACCCCCTACCACTACCTGTGTCAACCTTTTAGGAGTAATTTTTTAGTGTAGGAGATTTATGGGTCCTCACAACCTCACATTTTATTAATCCCCATACTCAATTAAAATATAGACACATCCTGTTTTTTCTATGGTTTAGCATTCCATTTTACGAGGTCTTCTTTTAGGAGGTCTATCTATAATAATACCTAAAGCTTCAACCATCCGGTTAAGAACTCCTCAGACCCTATAGATTTTCCGGGAAAAGCTACCGAATTATTGAGCTAGTATACCTTCCCAATTTATTTAATTTAAAAGTAAAATATTAATTATCTAAAAAAATGGGTGTCTGTCCCTATTATATTCACATATTTACCGGAGGTCTATTATTATTGGCAGGACTTGCCTTACCCGTAGCGATGAATAAAATTGAGAAAACTTCATCAGATTAACTTCTTTTATTTTCTTAAATCTTCCAAACAATCAAAAGGAATCCGATAGATTCCCAGAATTTCCTGATGCGTATTCTTTGCCTTTTCCCGGTCAATCACGATTTGTTGACCTCATTTATCTTCAAATATAATATAAGGATCCATGCTGTTTTCGACTTTAATGGTCTGGTCATGTTGCCAATAGGAATATATCCTTTGTTATATTTCAAGACCTGACCCTCTTACCCCTCTCTATCCCTGCTATATTATAAAGATTTTTCTATTGTATTATCGTCTTCTTTTAATTCAGTTAAAATATCTTCGATCATTTCTCGATATTCTTCTCTTAATAAAAAATTGTCTTTCTCCCAAGTGTAATTAGGGTATTCATAAACTATTATCTGCCTTAAATAGTCTTTTTTCATTTGTCCCAACTGATTTGAAATTAATGATAAAAAATATCCTGCTTGACTTTCATCTTTTGCTACTCCTGCTTTTACAAATTCTTTTTTAAGTTCTACTCTAGTTGCTGTTTTATTTTTTAATAAGAAAGGCAACACAACTTTTTTAATTCTTCTAGCTGAATATAAATCTTTAGATAAGTATTTTATTAATAATTCTTTCAATTCTTCAAGAGAATATTCGCCAGCCTCATCAGACATTAAAATCTTAAATTTCTTCTTATCTGATTTTGCCTTTTCAATTTCTTCAGGGATTATTACTGTTTTAGACAATAATTCATCACCAGATGAAGTCTTTATATAATTCAATATAATTGCATTGATACCTATGTCATAATTTGAAGATAGCCACTCTATCATCCGACTTAAAGGCTCTTCAATGGAAAACCCCACTAACAAAAGCCTTTGTGCTTTATTTAAAACAAGATCTTCTAATTGTACTCCTTCAAAATATTCTGAAATATAATCTTCCAGTGATTGACTACTATATTCTAAACATATCCCATTTAATTTATCGATATCCCAAGAAGATACGTCTGAAGCATAATCTATCGCCTGGGTAAGGACATCCCTTGGGAGCCTATCTCTCTTTAATTCTACTATTACAATGTTTCCTGAATTATCAATTCCTAAAAAGTCCAGTGGACCTGATTTAGTATAGACTTGCTCACCGATTATTAATATATCTTCACCTAAAATCTTTGGATTTGTTTTAATCCATTTTTCTAAATGATCTTTTTCTTTTCTAGCCATTTCAATCATGGACTCTTCAGTTTCTTTCAATTCTTCATCAATAATTTCCCATGTCTTTATTCTTGTAGCCATAATAATACCTCCTAACAAGAGTTTTGGGTTCAGGTCTTGAAATGACACATTTTCCATCAATACTTGCTTGTTGTTAAAAAAATGTGTCATTCCAAGACCTGACCCTCTTTTACATTACATTTTATTGGAATTATATTTTATTGTTGATAAATAGTTTAGTTTCTGTCAAGAATAAAGATTTGACCCCATGTCTTAACCCTTTTTTTTAAATAAATAATTTTATTGAGCTCATATTATTTTTTTTCGATCAATTTTAAGAAAATCGCAAAATAAGCCGATTACTGCCTTCATATCGGAAGAACAACTTTCGGGTCGAATAAGTAGGCGAACATAAGCTTGATCCTCAAATTTCTTTGCCAAATTGAAGAGATTTTTAAGTGATTCTAGTTTAGCAAAATGCTCCCCCAAAATTTCTGCAGGATAATCTTTCATTTGTCTTTCGAACTCATTTTTAAGTTCAGGACGAGGAAAGAGATTTGCCTTTTCCGACTCAATAAGAAATCGTTCAGCCATTACTAATATCTCTTCAGTTCTTTCGAGCCCAGCTTCTCCGTAGCGTAATTTATTGGTTAGCCATTCTCTGCGAGCATCTGCATCCAATGAAGTGACAGTTCGAGACACATAATCTAAGCTGATAAGAAAGTAGGCGATAGTAACATACAATAGCCTCACTGGAATATCCGACGACTTCCCTGTACCCAAATACTCACCAAGAAGTAATTTAATTGCAATAAGAAGTTCATTACAACCATTGAAGTTTAATCTGTCAATGAGCATCGCCTTTAAGTTTTTATACCAACGGTGCCAATTTATTTTGGAATCTGTAACACATGGTGCACTGAGAGCAGTGAATAATTCCTCTTCTGTTATGCGAGTTTTTGCTGAAAACATATTTACAACTCTTCGCAAAAATTCACCATGAAATACCATAATCCCATTATCTTTACCAAAATCGCGCGTCTCTTTTCTGTTGTCCGTCGTGGCAACTATTGCATTCTCAACGCCTAAAATTCCTTTTAAACCTTTTACCCACAGAACACGCTCCATAGCTTGAGGTGTTCTCTTGCTTTTCACATCTACACAGGTGCGTTCTCGAGAGATTGAAGATGCCCTGATGTATAGCCACAGGTCTATATCTGTGACATCATAATTCTTGTAATTAAGGGGAATACTACGCACAACAAAATACCCTGTGTTTAAGAAGTAACCTCGCAAAGCTTCTTCAGCCGTCAAACCTTTTTTTTCATACTTCTTTAACATTATCTTAGCCCTCCTGTTCGAAGCTCGCTAAGCAGTTGTGCTACTCCCCGTTTGAGAGGCTCTGCCTGCCTTTTTCGTATTACAGTACGATTTGTTTCAGGTCCGATATACTTATTGACAGATACACTTGGAAGATTAAGAAGAGGAGCACCAATTACTTCACCTTCGGTGATAACGAGTAAAGCAAGTTCTCCTACTTCTTTCTTTAGTAATCGCATATAAAAACGGCCTTCTCCGGCTGACTTTACCTCTATAACACCCTTCATTTCAAGAACTTTGTAGTCTTGCCCTATAGCGGTTGCAGGCCCAACCCACGATCCATCAATCAACTTTTGCATTAAGACTTCTATCATCCTGATGCGACCGCGTCCGTATGGGCTTAAAATCATCCCATAGGTTAGAGAAGTAACAAAGGCTTTCGCAAGATCGAATGCATCATCTGCTGCGCTATTCGTAAATTTTGAGAATGATGATGGTCTAGTGATAAATGAGAATGTCCCGGATTCGTTTCCGACCGAGCTTTCGTCAATAAAGCCAATCGAGGACAGTTTAGAGTAAAGCTGATCACCTAGTAAAACTATTGCTTCCGGCTTCGTGATACATCCAGATGCCTTGAGACAGTTCGACAATTCAACAACCTGCCTTTCATCATCGGGACTTAGTGAAGACAAGATAGCGTGAGTCTTTGCTATATCGTCTCTCCGAAAAAGGTTGCCATTGAAGTAAAATTGGTTTCCAGAGACATCTTCAGCGTCAATAAAACCAATTTGCTCACACTGTCTCAGAATTTCTTCGGTATCTGTTCTGAAAATATGATATATGTCGGATATATATTCTGCGGCATCTTCCTTAACAACTGGAAAATCTGATGATTTCTCAGCAATATCTATGGCTGCTTTCTCACAATCTCCAGGTGACGACTCTTCAAATATAGTAGACGTATGCTCAAGAGTCTGTGTTGTGGTCAGACCAAGAACGGTAATACCGGTTTCTCCTTTGTCAATAAGTCTTTGCCGATGCAGTTCTTCTAGGATGACAGGAAGTTCTAACCTCACTGAAATGCCGTTTGCTTTAGCGAGTGTTTTAATTCGATTATTTGTCAAAGAGTTCTCGTTATATCCAGACAAAGCGTTCAGCACAATACCACACTTTCCTGCAAAACCAATTTGATCATACTCAGGTATGGTGAGAGTAACGCTTCGTAGCTTTTGCGTGTGATGAATTATCCACGCGCCAGTTGTTTTTTTGTCCATTTCTCACCTCCAAACTACTAAAATTAATATACAATTTCATTTTATAAGATTTCCTATAATAATTTTAAAGAAATACCGGGGTCAGGATTCACAAATTTACATTTCCTTCTTATATTTTTGTTTTAAATTTTTTATTGTCAGAAGAATTGTTGTACTAGCTCTATAATTCAAGATTTTTATATTTTTCATCTATTTCTTTTTTTATTTCATTAAATTTGAGATAATCTTCTTCTTTGGGTATACTAAAATAATCTGATAAAAATTTACAAATTATAAGCATGATTTCTATACCTGTAAAAATGACAGATACTTTATTTTCTTCAATCTCGGGTCCAAATTTAAATTCTCTAATATAACCGTCTTCACCAACCTTACAATATTTATTAAGTGATCTGGGATTTGAATGTACTTCATTGGACACCATTCTATAATAGACTTGGTACAACCTACCTAAATTTAATTCTCTAGCCATCTGTTCTGTTGAAACATTTTTAGGTCTTCCAATTTCTTTTAACATTTTTTCTAATTCTTTTTTTCTATCACTTAAAGGTTGCCTTTGAAAAAGTTCTTCAGGGAATTCTTCAGGGTGTTGTTCGGCTGCATTAATCATTTTTATTTTATTTTTTATTTCTTTTGCAATATATTGTTTACATTCATTTTCCCCTTTTGCGCAATACCCTAAATTAATCATTCCTTCAAATAGAATTCTAGTTAAACTCTCAGCGTCATTAAAAATGCAATTTCTTAACAAAACGTATATAGCTTGAAAAGTTTCCAATGATTTTATAAATAAAAGCACAATATATATGTCTTGTATATTATTATCTTTTACCTGCAGTTTAAACTTAATTTTCTGTAAAAAATGATTGATTTCTTCATATAAAATAAAAATTTCTTTGTAATTTTTAAAATATTCCTCCTTATATTTTTCTATATCTTTTCCTAAGTAACCATAATAATCTATAGACATTTACTTTTCGCTTCCTTTGTTGGAAGTTAACTTTCGTATTCCTTTACATTTATATCCAACTATTAATTTAAATGGGACAACACATCCTATTTTTTCTATGGTTTAGCTTTCCCTTTTACGAGGTCTTTCTTTAGGACGTCTATCTATAGTAATACCTAAGGCCCCAACTATCTGGTTAAAAAATTCCTCAGATCCTGTAGGTTTTCCACTAAAAGTTACCGAATTATTGACTTGGCACACCTTCCCTATTTATCTAATTTAAAAGTAAAATATTAATTATCTAAGAAAATGGGATGTGTTGTTCTGCTTATTCTACTAAAATTTTCCAATCCTTTACCTTTTTTGAATCTGTATTATAATCTATAATTATAATCTCTTCGCCCCTAGTTTTTTCCATTCTTGATATACGTTCTTTCGCTTTATTTAAGAGGGCACGATTTCCAATAATGATTTCAATAGCAAATGCATATTTAAGATCTATACTATTCTTAAACTCTACAAGTTTTTTTAAATCACCTTCTAAATTCCTAAAATTAGCAGCAAGTTTTAATTCTATGACTGCAAGGTTTTTTCGTGTATCTGGCACATGTATAATGAAATCTGGTATTTTCCCATTTTCAAAGCATTTTTGATATTTTTTATCCACTTCAGCCTGGATTACAGGTCCACCAAAGTTCACCTCTCCACAATCCATTAATTTACGAAGTTGGTGATAGAATTCATAGGCAAAAGGTCTCTCTAGATATTTCTCTTTTTCGAGAATATTTCTAGTAGATTTATTCGCCCTTAACTTAGAATAGTCAATTCGTGAGAGTTTACAATAATTTTCATCTATATTTTCCAAAGCAGTTTTTATCGCTAAAATAACCATTGTTATCCTCCTCAAGCAGTCATCTAATATTCCATAGATAACTAAAAATAGTGAAAAACAAAGTACCGGTTCTAAGTTATTCAGTACAAACCTTCACATTTAAAATTATTCTATAGTAAAAAAATATTTTTAGTAATTGACGCCTCTTGTTTCATTTTTATTCTAATTTTCTTAAATACCTTAATCCTTCTGGTTCTATATCATAACAACCTAATTCTTCACCAAAATTTAATGAGATTTGCTTGATATATTTGCTGTCTTCAAGAAGTATAATAATTTCTTTAAAACGATTTAAAGGTATTTCTACTTTAAGATTTTTATAAAACATATCCATAGAAAAAAGTTCAGCGGTATTTTTGTCTTTATGCTTCCTTAAAGCTTTAAGGATTTCGGTTTCAAAATCAGTTAATTTATCACTCATTGATAGTAATCTCCTCAAAATTTAATATGTGATAAGAGGTGGTTCTTTGTCACACTTTATTTAACTAGGGGCAACACATCCTATTTTTTCAATGGTTTAGTTTTCCATTTTACGAGGTTTTCCCTTAGGACGTCTATCTATTATAGTAATATCTAAAGCCCCGACCATCTGGTTAAGAAACTCCTCAGATCCTATATGTTTTCCTCTAAAAGTTACCGAATTATTGACTTGGTACACCTTCCCTATTTATCTATTTTAAAAGTAAAATATTAATTATCTAAGAAAATGGTATGTTTCCCTGTTTATTTATTTTTCATTTCTAAATTTCTAAATTAGTTCTTGATAAATAATTTCAAGCTCTTTACTGAATTCTTCTATTGATTTAACATTTGTAATGAATAAGTACCTAGCCTTTATGTTGCTTTGTGTAGAAAATTCCAATACTTTTCCATTCGCTATAGGCGTAGCATCTGGATACATGTCTTCTAACCTGCTCTTAGGAACTTTACGGATACTTATAAATAATATGTTTCGATTACCTTTTTTGAAAAGGCCTAAACCACTGATTCGAAGCAAACACATTCTATTGTCTTTCAAATACTCTTTTGTAGCAGACAATGTAATAAATGGAAATATATATTTTTTAGATTTGTTGAAAGTTTTAGAATAAAATTTATCAATATCTGCCATATAATTATTAGTGCTTAGATTTAATTTGTTCCCAATCCAAGATCTCTTTTTTAAGAATTTTAATAGCTGCGTTTCGATTATTAATTGCTTACCTTTTTGAGATAATCTTGAAAAATCTAGTTGGCTTTTCTTTTGTTTATGGTCTTTTTCAATTCTTTGCAGTAATGGCTTTGAAATCAGCTTTAAACGTGATAATAATTTTCTCTTAAAAGTATCAACTCTCTTCGTTGAACTCCATGGAATTATATTTTTCATTTGCAAGTCAAAATGTATCTTGAAATTGCCATAAACATCTTCTGTTTTAGGTGAAAAGTGATCTTTTCGGGCAATAAATATCACAGATTTTCCAAGACCTTTGAAATAGCCTGCTTCATAATATACGGATGGACGCGAATATGTTAAATCAGCAATACAAATATCGCATTTTAATATTAGTTCGATAATTTTATCATCTATGTCATCATTGTGTTCGATTTGGTCAACTCTGTATGATTTTATTTCCATTGATTTGAGTACTGGAAGTATAGCATTCTGATAAATTTCATCCACGTCATCTTTTCCAAAAGCACATGCCACAAAACAACTAATATTTTTCAATTTGGTTACTCCTAATCATTATTATGGGTGTAGATATTTTTAATTTTATAATTTCCAATAATATTTCTTTATTTTCTTAGCCATTAGTTTTCGGCGTTCTTGAAGAAACTCTTCATAGTGCTCAATGGTTTTGTTTTCCATCCCCTCGGGAATACAATGCGTAACAAAATTATCTTTAATTTGATCCAAGTCTGTTATCGCTCCATAAGCAGCTCTTTCATTCCCATTGCGACAATATTCCAATAATTTAGAGAAATAATCTGCGGGGGATTTATCACCAATTGAAATATTAATTTCGCTCTGCATCATTACATAATTTGCAATTTGATTATACTTACTCCGTGTCAAGTCATGCTTCTTGAGGTAATTCTTTGGGAAAAGGTGGTGAACGTCTCCCTTGTACGAAAGAAGGTCTTGAACGGTTATGTCCCGAGATAAAAATCCTTTATCATTTAAATAAACTTGAGAGGCAAGATAAACATTAAAATACGGACTGCTAGCAACTGATGTATTCATTTGTTGAGGCAAGCCTGCATTCCAAAACGCATCTGATAATTCAGCAGTTTCTATATCTTCTATGTACTTAGCAATACCTGCGTCATTAACCCGTTTTACATCAAAATCAAAAGCTGATTCAGGAGAACTTGAATAACGTCTGGTTAGCATAGACATTACAAACCATTTACGTATATAGGATTCTATTTTACCGGGATTAATTTTTTGATTCTTTATTGCAAGATAAATAGTGTAAGTGAAATTTAATATATTCTGAGAACGAATCATTGAAGAATCCACAAATCCAGCAGAACGGATAATCATAACAAATCTCTTAAAATTCGTTTCATTCATAAAATCAAAGATACCTTCTTTAAGTTTACTAAAAGACTCCTCTGCAATTATTTCTTCATAATCTCGGGTTTCAAAATTCCTTCCTGATAATAAGGCTACTAAATCTGCTAATCTCCCCCTCTTAAATTTTGAGGCAAAAGCAACTCTTAACATATCTATATAAGACGGATCGTATAAATCATCATTTTCATTTTTCAACCATGTCATTTTTTGAAAATAATCTGTTTTAGTAAAGTTTTGATCTATATCTTTGATCTGCAAATAAAATTCAGGAATAACTGCTAAATGGCAGAAATAATCAATACATCTTCTTAATTCATTACCTCCATAAATTTCATTAGCAGCGATCTTTGACATGGCAAAATCAGCTTGACTAAGAACAGTGCCTTGTGAATTAATACGGATAAATATTTCGGTAACGGTTTCTATATCTAAATCAGAATTTAATTCAATCAATCCGATTTGATTATGTATGATGCCTAATAATGACTCGATGCTCTTGTAAATCTCATCCTGATCACTTCCTTCATTATTATCACAATATTCGTTGACAAGCTCCAAAACCTTTACATCCGGAGAAAGGACTTTTGATATATCAGCTATCCAAGATTTATCTTTACGAATTGCGGGGTTAACAACTTCAAATTTACGTTCTTTTGGATGAAATGCGATGATTATTTTTACTCTTCTATAATCTTTATCAACTACGTATTCTCCAAGTAAAGCAGCCATTAGCGCAGTTACCCGCTGTTGACCATCAATAAGTATCTTTTTCCCTGTTGACCGGGTTCCATCTTTTAGCCTTACTGAAGGGTTGTGCCAAGCAATTAAATAGCCTATTGGATATCCTTGATATAATGAATCGATAAGGTCACGTACTTTAGTTGCATCCCAGACAAAAGGACGCTGAATTTCTGGTATGGCAATATCCTTTGCTTTAATATCTATTAATAATGAATTAATGGATTTTTGATTTACTGAATATCTATTTACTAACATATTATGCCTCTTTTCTTTTTAAGATATAAACAAAAAATTATTTAAATGGGATGTGTGTTGTTCCCATTTAATAAATATTAATTATAAAATTTGTTTTCCCATTTTACTCTATCTTTTTCGGGAACTGTAATAACTAAAATTTTTTTAGGCCTTGTTATGGCAACATAAACATTTCGTAATTCTTCACAATTACTTATATTTTCGTTGAACAAATTTATATATTTTCTATTATTAGTAGTTCTCTCTTTTAGTATAAGCAAAACAGCTTCAAATGTTTCTCCTTTTACTGAATGAATAGTTCCTAATATGTATTCTTCTTTTTTTACTTGTTTACTCTCGGTTTTAAATAATTCATCAAAAGATAGATTATTATATATTTTTTTATATATACCTCCCTTAATTTTAATTTCTAATGGATCTAATATTTCTATATCTTTTAATGATGTATTTGCTTTTTCAATCCACTCTCCTAACTTGCAATTAGTTTCTGGAATATTATGCATAATGTTGCCAATATCTTTTCTCCATTTCTTAAATCCATATCTATCTATAAATGCCTTTTTATCATTTTCGCTAGCGGTATAATAGTTTTTTATTTTTTTAAAGACTGTTTTTTCTAAACAATTAAATCCCTTATAATAATTTCCATTGGTGAATAAATATTTGCTTTGTGCAATTTCCTTAGTAAATATGTTTTTCCATGGGCTTTGTTGAACATCAGACTTTACTCCAGATATTTTCTTAAGCAAATCTTCACTTCTAACAAGTATAGCGATATTTTCATTATTTAATTCAATTTTTCTCTCAGGACATAAACTAATAAATTTCTCAACTATTTCTTCGTAACAATCTTCATTGTAACCCCAAATTTCCGGAACAAAATCAAAATCTTTAACTTCATCATTTATTGCTCTTATCTTATAATCCAAAGAAGAAAGTTTTTGAATAAAATCACATATTTTCTGTGAACTCCGTAAACTTTCATTAAGTGAAATAGTATGAAAATGTTCGGATTTTTCTACAAATAATTGAGGTTTAGCTGTTCTCCATTCATATATAGCTTGATCTGAATCTCCAATAAACATTACCTCCTTTAACCCTTCCTCAATCAATAAATCTATAATTTTCATTTGTACTTCAGAAGTATCTTGAGCTTCGTCCAACATCAACACTGGAAATCTATATACAAGCGCTTTAGAAATTGCATTATATTTTTCTAAAATTCTCATTGCAAAATAATTAGCATCTAATTGTGTTGCGTATCCATTCCTGTATAATTGCTCTTTTACACGTTTACAATATATGTGACCGCATCCACAATTCGGGAAATGAGGTCTTGTAGAAAAATCTTGTAATTTTTGATTAACATTATAAGAGATATAGTTTATTTTGCAATTATTCTGATTACATTCGGCTTTTCCATAATAATAATGTGCATTTTCTCTATCTTCAACAGGATCCCAATCATTATAAGGAGGACCAATAAATTTTGGTCTATCTTCACAATTCATAACTATGTGTCCAAAAGGGAGGAACAAATATCTATTTATAAAACTGTCTATTGAACCTAAAAAATGAGGATAGATATTGGAGGCTTTTTCTTCAATTCTAAATTCTGTAAATAAAAATTTTTCAATTTCTTTCCAGGCAACATTTGTAAATGAAAGTACTGCAATTCCTCGATTTGTATATTCCCAAGATTTATATAACTTTGCAAAACGTGCTGCAACTGCAATCGTCTTACCACTCCCAGCACAAGCTTTTATAACAAAAATCCCATCTTGATTCTTAATATATTTCTGTTTCTCCGTTAATTCAATCAATTTTTGTTACCCACCTTATTGCTTCTTGTATATATTCTGGAACTTTAAAGGAATGTCTCAATACATTATTCTCTTT
>Ga0114930_10004597_pt1 | contig 11609 bp, 10 predicted proteins | sample AnhtaG_FD_87300 | JGI IMG/M metagenome (GOLD analysis project Ga0114930, IMG submission 87300) | Deep subsurface microbial communities from Anholt, Denmark to uncover new lineages of life (NeLLi) - Anholt_01485 metaG | ecosystem: Environmental > Aquatic > Marine > Oceanic > Sediment | place... | reverse complement strand
CCTCCCACGCCACGACCGGCAGCCCGCATTCCACCGCCTGCGCCGCCGTGTTGAAGCCCGAGAAGCCGATCGTGTCGAGAAAAACGTCCGCGCGCGCCATCAGCGCATAGAACTCCTTCGGCTTCTGCCAGGGAACGAGGCTGGCGCAGTCGTCGAAACTCAGGCCTTCCGCGGCGAAGCGCGCGGCCAACCGCAGGCGCAGCCTGTCGGACAGCTCGCGGCGCTTGGGATCGACGAAGAACAGGAACCGGCAGCGCCCGAGCCGCCGCGCGATCTCGGCGAACACGCCGTCGCGGCGCGGCGCGTATTTGAAGGGTGTCCCCGGGCACAGCAGGAGCGGGACGTCCTGGGCAATGCCGAGCGCGCCGAGATCGACGTCCCCGCCTGCGAACGGGCGGGCGGCATAGCAACAGCCGAGCCGCGGCAACGCGACCAGTTTTTCCGTGTAGTTGGCTTCGGCCCCCGGCGGCTCCAGCCCTTGCGCCGAGATGTAGTAGTCGATGGTAGGGAGTCCCGTGGTTTCGGGATGGCCCCACGCCGCCGCCTGCACCGGGGCGAGCCTCAACGAGGCGAGCTTCACCGCCATCGGGTCCATGCCGATCTCGGGATAGATCAGCACGTCGGGCCCGACCGCCGCGATCGCGTCGACCCAATGGCGCAAGCTCCGCACGCCCGAGGTGAACGACGACGCGTTGGCGCCGGCCCAGGCGGTTTCCAGGTCGAAGCGCGCGCCGAGATGGAACCCGTGCAGCTCGATCCGGGAACGATCCAAATGCTGGAACCAGCCCTTGACGATCGCGCTCCACACGGAGTGCTGCACGAACTGGGCCGAAACCACTGCCACGCGCAACGGCCCGGAACGCCGCGCCCCCGGCGCGGGAATCCGCTGCGCCCGGCGCCATTCCTCCATCAGCCGCGCGCACAAGGCGCCGTAGCGCGCCAGCAGGCCGCGATTGTCCTCTTCCTGGTACGCGAGGTAATAGGGCTGCACCGTGCCGACCAGCACCTCGCCGGCCCCGGCTCCCGGCGGCAGCGCCGAATCCAGCGCCGCGAGCTCGCGGGCGAACTCCGCGCGCGACGCCGCGACCTCCGCGTCGGCGCCGGGCAGGATCGGGATCGTGTGCAGCGCCAGCTTCCAGCGCGTGCGCGCCGATTTCGGGTCGATCGCCAGCGCGCGGCGGTAGCAGTCGAGCGCCTTGTCCCGCTCGCCCTGGTCCGCCAGCGCGGTTCCCAGGTCGGACACCGCCGCGGCGAAGCCGGGTTCGATCGCGATCGCCTTCTCGAACGAGGCGACAGCCTCGGGAAAGCGGTTGAGCGCGTAGAGCGCGTTGCCGCGGGCGCAATGGGCCACCGTGTTGCCGGGCGCCGACGCCACGGCCTTGTCGAGGAAGGGCAGCGCGCGTTCGGGCTCGCGCCGCGCCAGCCAAAGTTCGCCGCGGCCGACCAGGGCGCCGTCGTGATCCGGCTTCAGGGCCAGGGCGCGGTCGAAACCCTGGACCGCCTCGTCGACCCGGTCCATCGCCGCGAGCGCGGCGGCGCGCTTGTAGTGCAGCTCCGCGTCGTTGGGACTCGCGGCCAGCGCCCGGTCGTAGCCGTCGACCGCCTCCGCATAGGCCGCCGACGCCTCGCCGTGGCGCTTCAGCGCGCGCAGCGCATCGGCGCGGTTGCCGTGCGCCTTGGCGTAGCCGCGCGCGAGGGCCAACGCCCTGTCGAAGCACGCCAGCGCCTCTTCGTGCCGGGTAAGCGCCATCAGAGCCACGCCGCGGTTGTTGAGCGCCTCCGCGAAATCGGCTTTCAGCGCCAGCGCCGCGTCGAATGAGGCCAGCGCGTCGGCGTGGCGGCCGAGCTGCAGCAGCATGGTGCCGAGGTTGTTGTGGTTGTTGGGCGATTTCGGCGCCGCGGCGGCCGCGCGGCGCGCGAGGCCCACCGCCTCGTCGAGCCGGCGCTCGGCGAGCCTGACCGCCGCCAGCACCTGCAGCGCGCCGGGATGTTCGGGCGCGGCGGCCAACACCTTGCCGCAGCGCGCCGCGGCTGGCCCCAGCCGGCCCTGTCGGTAATCCCGGAGCGCGGCCTCAAGCTCCTGGTCGTAACGGATCATGGCGGCGGAACTTAGAGCGGTATCCGCGAAAAAGGAACGGGGCCGTCGCCGGCCCCGTCCCCCCGTTCTACGGCGTCGGCGCGCGTCTAGGCGACGGTCACTTCGACGTGGTTCTGCGCGATCAATTGGCTGTTCGACGGATCGAACGCCTGGAGATAGATGTCGAACACGCCCGGCGTGAAGTTGTAGAGCGCCGCGTCGTCGGTCAACGGATTGCCGTCGAAATCCATGAGATTGCGGAGGCCCGGCAGCGCGCCGCCGGCCGGGTTGAACCCGAAGTTCTGGGAATTCTGCGTCACCCGGGTCGTCCCTTCATCGTCGAAGATGAAGCCGGTGCCTGCCGGCAGCAGCCCCACCACCGAGGCGACCGGCGAGGCCAACTGCCACACGCCGGTCGGCGAGGACAATCCGCTCGCAGCGAAGGCGAGATCGAGGAAGCTGGTATTCGCGCTGGGGTCGAGGTCGATCAACAGCCGAAGGTCGAAGTCCGCCAGCGTGTCCATGCTGCCGTCGAGCGCGGTCGAGACCGAGTAGTCGAAGCTCCACGCCGCCCGATCGAGTCTGGTTCCCGAGGCCCCGTTGACGCCGTCCAATTGCGGGCCGTCGTCGACGGTGTAGTTGGCGGTGCCGTCCATATCGACGCTGGTCGGGTTCACGTCATGCAGGCTGGAGCGGTATTTCACGTGGATGCCGAGCTCGATGTCGTGCTCCAAATTCTGCACCACGTTCCAACCGGTCGCCGTATTGCCTGATCCGGCATAGATATTGCCGGGCGACAGCGGATCCTGCGCCGAAGCGTCAAGCGTGGCGTCCGGGCTGTAGAAATTGCCGCTCGCCACGTCGTAAAAACCGTCGTCGAACCGCAGCCGCTCGACGTCGTCCAGGCGGTCGACCCCATCGGTCCCGGTGACCGTGAGATGATCGTCGTGCCCGTGGCCGTGATGGCCGTGGCCGGCGATCGTGTAGTCGGCGAAATTGCCGTCGAAAACGGCGGTGTCGAAGCCCTTGCCGCCGTCGATGTCGTCGTTGCCGGCGCCGCCGAACAGCAGGTCGTCGCCCTTGCCACCCCTGAGACGGTCGTTGCCCAGGCCGCCGGTCAACTCGTCGTTGCCCTTGCCGCCGTCCAGCCGGTCGTTGCCGGCGAGCCCGTCCAGCACGTCGTCGCCGCCGAGGCCCTTGATCTTGTCGTTGGATGCGGTGCCGGTAAGCACGTTGTCGGCACCGTTGCCCTTGATCTTCGCCATAGCATCCCCCTAGATGGCATGGTTGAATATCGTTAAGACAAATAAACCATACCCGACCGGCGGGCCTTGATCCAGATCAGCCGTAACGCAAACGGGGGCCCTGGGGCCCCCGTCCGCATCGCGTGCCGAACCGTTTCGCGTCAGCGCTTGGAGAACTGGAAGCTGCGGCGCGCCTTGACGCGGCCGTACTTCTTGCGCTCGACCACGCGCGCGTCGCGCGTCAGGAACCCGTTGGCCTTGAGCACGCCGCGCAGACCCGGCTCGAAATAGGTGAGCGCCTTCGAGATGCCGTGGCGCACCGCGCCGGCCTGGCCGGACAGCCCGCCGCCGGTGACGCTGCACACCACGTCGAACTGCCCCTCGCGCTGCGCGATCAGGAACGGCTGGTGGATGATCATGCGCAGCACCGGCCGCGCGAAATACTTGATCCAGTCGCGGCCGTTGACGGTGATGACGCCCTTGCCCGGCTTGAGCCAGATGCGCGCCACGGCGTTCTTGCGCTTGCCGGTGGCGTAGGCGCGGTTCCACTTGTCGACCTTGCGCTCGCGCAACGGCGCGGCGGCGGCGGCCGGCGCCTGCGCGCCGCCGAGCGTCTTGAGGGCCTCCAGGCCCTGGGGCTGGGTCTGCTCGTTCTGGGCCATGGTCAATCGCCCTTCCGCTTGTTCTTGGGGTTGCGCCCGGCGATGTCCACGACCGCGGGGCCTTGCGCCTCGTGCGGGTGCTTGGCGCCGGCATAGACCCGCATGTTGCGCATCTGCCGGCGGCCGAGCGGCCCGCGCGGCATCATGCGCTCGACCGCCTTCTCGATCGCGCGCTCCGGGAACCGGCCGCCGAGGATCTGGCCCATGGTGCGGGTCTTGACGCCGCCGGGATGCCCGGTGTGCCAGTGCAGCACCCGGTCGTTGAGCTTGTTGCCCGTGAGCTTGACCTTTTCGGCGTTGATGACGATCACGTTGTCGCCGCAATCGACGTGGGGGGTGAAGCTGGCGCGGTGCTTGCCGCGCAGGATCTTGGCGATCTCGGAGGCGAGCCGGCCGAGCACGACGCCGTCGGCGTCGATCAGGACCCACTTCTTCTCGACCTCTTCGGCCTTCATCACGTAGGTTTTCATGGCTGGTTCGCCCGGTTTCCTTGAAAGGCGGCGCAGTATGCGCAGCGAAGGCCGGATGTCAACGTGAAACCCGCTTGCGGACGACGCTTTGCGATAGCGGTAGTATAGTACCACAAAAAGACGAAACCCGACCGCCAAGGCCCCAAGTCCGCAAGGAAATCGGCGTTTCCGCTTGGTGCCTCGGTATCTTGGTGGTTTCTTGATGATCCAACCGCCGCGACACGAAAGGACGGAGAAGCCGTGCCCCAGGTCCGCATCCGCCCCGCCACGCTTCGCCCGCCCGGAGCCGGCGCGACCGACGACGCCGAGACGCTGCTCGACCTGGTCAAGGCCCTGGCGCTCTATGAGAAGGAGCCCGCGGCGGTGAAGGCCACGGCCGACGACCTGCGCCGGGCCGGCACCGGCCCGCGGCCCTATTTCGAGGCGATCGTGGCCGAACTCGACGGCCGGCCCGCGGGCTTCGCGCTCTACTTCCACAATTTCTCGACCTGGACCGGAAGGCCGGGCCTGTACCTGGAAGACCTGTTCGTCCACGAATGGGCGCGCGGGCACGGAATCGGGCGCAGGCTGATGGCGGAATGCGCGCGCATCGCGCTCGCGCGCGGCTGCGGGCGGCTCGATCTGTGGGTGCTGCACTGGAACCCGACGCGCGAGTTCTACCACCGCCTCGGCATCGAGCACATGAAGGACTGGCTGCCCTACCGCGCGGACGCGAAGGGAATAGAGAGGTTGGCGCAAGAGAAGGCGTGATCCTCGATCGTCATGCCCGCGCTTCTCGCGGGCATCCACGTCGTCGGACTGCCGGAGTGCGACCGAACTCGATACTTGTCGATCCGGCCTTAGGCCACCGCCGTGGACCGCCCGAACAAGTCGGGCCATGACGGCGCGAGCGCGCCGTCACTTCTCCGGCGGGATCGAGTAGCTGGCGGTGACGTGCGCCACGGGGTCGGGGCGGCCGTCGCTGTAGATCGCGACTTCCCCGAACGCGAGCCGCCGGCCGAGCTTGACGATGCGGCCCTCGGCGATCAGGTCGCGCGGCTCGGGGCGGCTCAGGAAGTTGATGTTGAGGTTGACGGTCACGGCCTCGGCGCGCGCCGCGCCCACCATGCTGAGCACCACCGCGTACATCGCGTAGTCCGCGAGCGCCATCATCGCCGGGCCGGCGACCGTGCCGCCGGGCCGCAAGTGCTGTGCCGCGTGGGACAGGCGCGCGGTCGCGGCGCCGGCCGCGATCTTCTCGACCTTGAGGCCGAGCGCGCCCGCCATCGGCAGGGCGGCGCGGGTGATCGCGTCGAACTCCGCGATGCTGATGCGGCTCTCGCCCGGCTTCTTCTGCATGCAGCCCCTTCCCGGCCGCCTTCATAGCCCGATTCGGCGGTTGCGCGCACTCCTTGCATTGCCGCCCCGGCGCGGGCGAATATCCGGCGCGATGAAACCGCAAGCCGCCGAGGACAAGGACCTGCTGCTGCGCCGCGACAAGGCCGGCGTGGCGACCTTGACCATGAACCGCCCGAGGCAGCGCAACGCGCTGTCGGCCGGGCTGATGGCGGCGATGCAGGAGGCGCTCGACGCCGTGGCCGAGGACAAGTCGGTCAAGGCCGTGGTGATCGCGGGCGCCGGGCCCGCGTTCTGCGCCGGCCACGACCTGCGCGAGATGCGCGAGGCGCCCGCCCCTTCGGGATCAAGCCGTCCCAACGACAAGCTCGCGGCCTACCAGGCCCTGTTCGCGCAGTGCAGCCGCATGATGATGACCATCACCCGCCTGCCCAAGCCTGTGATCGCGCGGGTGCACGGCGTGGCCACGGCCGCGGGCTGCCAGCTGGTCGCAACCTGCGACCTCGCGGTGGCCGCGACCGACGCGCGCTTCGCCACGCCCGGCGTGAACATCGGGCTGTTCTGCTCGACCCCCGCCGTGGCGCTGTCGCGCGCCGTCGGGCGCAAGCCGGCGATGGAGATGCTGCTCACCGGCGAGCCCATCGGCGCCGAGGAGGCGCGGCGCCTCGGGCTCATCAACCGCGCCGTGCCGCCCGAGCGGCTCGACGCCGAGACCGAGGCGCTGGCGCGGCGCGTCGCCTCGCGCTCGCCGCTCACCGTCAAGATCGGCAAGGACGGTTTCTACAAGCAGCTCGAGATGAGCCTGGACGACGCCTACGCGATGGTGAGCCGCGTGATGGCCGAGAACATGATGGCGCAGGACGCCGAGGCCGGCATCGACGCGTTCCTCGACAAGAAGCCCGAGCCGGAATGGAAGGGGCGATAGAGCGAGGCCACATGCCGAATCTGTCGAAGCATGGGAGCCTCGTCCTTCGACAGGCTCAGGACGAGGAAGTCTCGAGAGCACGATGAACCACGACTCCTATCCCGACGACTACATCCGCGCGATCCTGGACAAGGTGCGGGTGATCGCCATGGTCGGCGCGAGCCCGAACTGGAACCGGCCCAGCTACTTCGCCATGAAATACCTGCAAGGCAAGGGCTTCCGCGTCATTCCCGTGAACCCCGGCGCCGCGGGCCAGGAAATACTGGGCGAGAAGGTTTACGCCGCGCTCAAGGACGTGCCCGGGAAGGTGGACATGGTGGACGTGTTCCGCGCCTCGAAGGAGGCCGGCCCGATCGCCGACGACGCCATCGCCATCGGCGCCAGGGTCTTGTGGATGCAGCTCGGCGTGCGCGACGACGCGGCCGCCAAGCGCGCGGAGGACGCGGGGCTGGAAGTGGTGATGAACCGCTGCCCCAAGATCGAGTATGCGCGGCTCAACGCCGAGCTCGGCTGGCACGGCATCAACTCGGGCGTGATCTCCGCCAAGCGCCGGCGCATTTGACAGGCTAAGGAAATCGCCATGAACGAAGCGACCCGCAATCCCACGAAGCCCGGCTTTGAGACGCTTTCGATCCACGCCGGCGCGCAGCCCGACCCCGCCACCGGCGCCCGGGCCACGCCGATCTACGCCACCACCTCCTACGTATTCGACGACGTGGATCACGCCGCCTCGCTGTTCAACCTGCAGACCACGGGCTTCATCTACTCGCGCATCATGAACCCGACGGTCGCGGTCCTCGAGGAGCGCCTGGCGGCGCTCGAGGGCGGGCGCGGCGCCACGGCCACGGCCTCGGGCCATTCCGCGCAGATGGTCGCGCTGTTCCCGCTGCTCAGCCAAGGCGACGAGTTCGTGGCCTCGAACAAGCTCTACGGCGGCTCGATCACGCAATTCGGGCAGACCTTCAGGAAGTTCGGCTGGAAGGTCACGTTCGTCGATCCCGACGACATGGACGCGGTCAAGCGCGCGGTCAACGAGCGGACCAAGGCCGTGTTCACGGAATGCCTGGCCAACCCCGGCGGGGTGGTGGTGGACATCGAGGCGATGGCCAAGATCGCGCACGCCGCCGACTGCCCGCTGATCGTCGACAACACGCTCGCCACGCCCTACCTGCTGCGGCCGCTGGAATGGGGCGCCGACATCGTGGTGCATTCCACCACCAAGTTCCTGTCCGGTACCGGCACCACCATCGGCGGCGCGGTGATCGACTCGGGCCGGTTCGACTGGCTGAAGGCGGGCAAGTACCCCGACCTCGCCGGCCCCTGCGCCGCCTATCACGGCCTGCGCTTCTACGAGACTTTCGGCGACATGGGCTACACCATGCACTGCCACGCCGTGGGCCTGCGCGACCTCGGCCCCACCATGTCGCCGTTTGGGGCGTGGATCACGCTGCTGGGCGTCGAGACGCTGGCGCTGCGCATGGACCGGCACTGCGCCAACGCGCAAAAGGTCGCGGAGTTCCTGCAAGGCCACGAGGCCGTGGCCTGGGTCAACTACGCGGGCCTGCCCGCCAACAAGTACAACAAGCTCGCGCGCAAGTACCTGCCCAACGGCGCGGGCGCGGTGTTCACCTTCGGCGTCAAGGGCGGCTACGACGCCGGCGTCAAGGTGGTGCAGGGAGTCAACATGCTCTCGCACCTCGCCAATATCGGCGACAGCCGCAGCCTCATCATCCACCCCGCCTCGACCACGCACCGGCAGTTGACGGAGGAGCAGCAGATCGCGGCCGGCGCCGGCCCCGACGTGGTGCGCCTGTCGATCGGCCTGGAAAGCGCCAGGGACATCGTCGCCGACCTCGACCAGGCGCTGAACCGGGCGGTGCCGACGAACTAGCCGCGGGTTCCATCATCGCCCCCTCCCCCGATCTTCCGCCCTCAAGGGGAAGGAGGACTGTTTTTTCGGGGCCCCTCCTCCTCGAAGGGGGCAGGAAGGGGGTGAAGTGCTGTCACGGCATGGTCGCCGCCCTATAATCCCCGCCATGAAGCGAAACCGACTTTCCGCGCAGGCCCTCGTGCTTGCGGCCCTGATCGCCGCCGCGGCGGCCCAGGCGCAGACGCCGCAGCGCCCGTTCGCCGGGCAGACCATCGTCCTGGTCGAGCCCTCGGGCCAGGGCACGGTCACCCATTACGTCGCCGAGGTGTTGAAACCCGGCCTGGAGCAGGCCCTGGGCGCGACGGTCGCGGTCGAGACCGTGGCCAGCCCCGACACCACCAAGGCCTTCGACCGGGTCAACGCCGCGCGGGCCGACGGGCGCACGCTGCTGGTCGTCACCGACGCTTCGCGCCTGTTCCACGAGTATCTCGCCGCGCCGCGCAACAAGATCGAGTTCCTGACGCCGATCGCGAAGCTGACCGACGGGGTGTCGCTGGCGCTGGCGGTGCGCGCGGATTCGCCGATCACGGACTACGCGGCGCTCGCCGCGGCGCTGAAATCCGGCCGCGCGCCGTCGCTCGCGCTCAACGCCAACACCACGCCCTCGGGCGTGTTCGCGGCGATGGTCGAGGACCAGGCGAACGGGCGCTTCGGCGAGCGGACTTTCGAAATCGATTTCCAGATCGACGACGGCCTGCGCGCCGGCCGCGCCCAGGTCGGCATCCTGCCCACCGCGGCGCTGTTCCGCCCTTCGGGCAAGCCGAACGAGCTGCGCGCGCTGGTCACCTCCGGCGCGCGCCGCCATCCGCGCCTGCCCGACGCGCCGACGCTGGCCGAGATCACCGGCAAGGCGAAGCTGTCGTTCACCGCCGCCGCGGGCCTGTTCGCGCCGCCCAACCTGCCGCTCGAGCTCGCCGAGGCGCTGACCCGCGCGGCGATCGCCGCGGGCCAGGCGCCGGGCGCGAAGGACAAGGCGGCGAAGGCCGGCATCCCGCTCAACGCGCAAAACGCGCTGGTGCTGCGCGAGTCGATGGCCCGCGCCAAGCGCGTGATCGCGGATCTGTTGAATCCATAAGCCGGAATCGGCCACCAAGACGCCAAGGCACCAGGAAGAGGGCGGTCCAGGACTGCGTTTGCTTTTCCCGGTGTCTTGGTGCCTTGGTGGTTGTCGATTCGGCAATCGTGACGCTGGAATGAAAACCGCCCTGTTCGATTTCCATTTGCCGCCCGGGTCGATCGCGCAGGAGCCGGCGCGGCCGCGCGACGCGGCGCGGCTGCTGGTGGTGGACGGCACGCGGCTGGAAGACCGCGCCGTGCGCGACCTGCCCGCGCTGCTCCGGCCCGGCGACGTGCTGGTGGTGAACGACACGCGCGTGCTGCCGGCGCGGCTCACGGGCAAGCGCGGCGCCGCGAAAATCGAAGCGACCTTGCACAAACGGGTCGGCGGCGAGGAGTGGCTCGCCTTCGCCAAGCCGGCCAAGCGCCTCAAGCCCGGCGACCGCGTGGTGTTCGCGGACGACCTCGCGGCCGAGGTGGTGTCGCGCGAGGGCGGCGAGGTGCGGCTCAGGTTCGCGCAGGCGGGCGCGGATTTCGCGCGCGCGCTCGCGCGCCACGGCCGCGTGCCCCTGCCCCCCTATATCCGCAGGCCCGGCGGCGCGATCGCGGCCGACGCCCAGGACTACCAGACCATGTTCGCGGAGCGCGACGGCGCGGTCGCCGCGCCCACGGCCGCGCTCCACTTCACGCCCGCGCTGGTGGAGGCAATTCGGGCGCGCGGCGTCGGCATCGTGCGCGTGACGCTGCACGTGGGCGCGGGTACGTTCCTGCCCGTGACCGCCGAGGACACCGGGGACCACGTCATGCACGCGGAATGGGGCGAAGTGACGCCGCAAGCCGCCGACGCGATCGGCGCCGCGCGCCGCGCGGGCGGGCGCGTGGTCGCAGCCGGGACCACGGCGCTGCGCGTGCTGGAAAGCGCGGCGCGCGACGATGGGACGCTCAAGCCGTTCCGCGGCGAAACCGCGCTGTTCATCACACCCGGCTACCGCTTCAAGGCCGTGGACCTGCTGCTCAGCAACTTCCACCTCCCGCGCTCGACCCTGTTCATGCTGGTCGCGGCCTTCGCGGGCCTGGAGACCATGCAACGCGCCTACGCCCACGCCATCGCCGCCGGGTACCGCTTCTACTCCTACGGCGACGCCTGCCTGCTCGAGAGGGCGGCGTGAGCTTCCGCCACGAGCTGCTGCGCCGGGACGGCCGGGCGCGGCGCGGGCGCCTCCACACCGCGCATGGGACGGTCGAGACGCCCGCCTTCATGCCCGTGGGCACCGCCGGCACGGTCAAGGCCATGCTGCCCGAGCAGGTGCGCGCGACCGGCGCCGAGATCGTGCTCGGCAACACCTATCACCTGATGCTCAGGCCCGGCGCCGAGCGCATCGCGTCCCTCGGCGGCTTGCGCAAGTTCATGAACTGGAGCGGCCCGGTGCTGACCGACAGCGGCGGCTACCAGGTCATGTCCCTCGCGAGCCTGCGCAAGCTCGGCGAGGAAGGCGTCGAGTTCCAGTCCCACATCGACGGCGGCGTGAAGCACCTGCTGACGCCCGAGCGGGCGATGGAGATCCAGCGGCTCCTCGGCAGCACCATCGCCATGGTGCTGGACGAATGCACGCCGTTCCCCTCCACGCCCGAGGCCACACGCGATTCGATGCTCCTGTCCATGCGCTGGGCCGAGCGCTGCAAGGCGGCGTTCGAAGCCGGGCCCGGCTACGCGCTGTTCGGCATCGTGCAGGGCGGCGTCGACCCCGCGTTGCGCGCCGAGTCCGCCGACGCGCTGAAGGCCATAGGCTTCGACGGCTACGCCATCGGCGGCCTGGCGGTGGGCGAAGGCACCGAAGCGATGCTCGCCGCCATCGACGCGACCGTGCCGCATCTGCCCCAGGACCGCCCGCGCTACCTGATGGGCGTGG
>Ga0114930_10004594_pt1 | contig 11612 bp, 8 predicted proteins | sample AnhtaG_FD_87300 | JGI IMG/M metagenome (GOLD analysis project Ga0114930, IMG submission 87300) | Deep subsurface microbial communities from Anholt, Denmark to uncover new lineages of life (NeLLi) - Anholt_01485 metaG | ecosystem: Environmental > Aquatic > Marine > Oceanic > Sediment | place... | reverse complement strand
TTCATATTAATCCTCCTCCCTTGAATGTAATCCATTTTATTCACAATGATTCTGGCCTGTCAAACAAAAGGGTAAATTGGAAACAGCACAAAACTTACATGCAGAAAAAATGGCACTTATTATCGGGGAACAACTCTTGCTTTTTAATTCAAATGCTTCCGGATATAGTCAAAAATATCTCTTGCTTGAAATTGATCGATTTTTCCCATAATAATCAAGATGTGATTTTTAGAATGTGAAACAAAAATTAGTTTTCCTTTACTGTCTTTCACCTTAAAAAGTTCATCATCAACAGGCTTAAAATTGTTGTATCTTTGGCTTTCTTTGAAGCTTGTTTTTACTTCAATAAATCTATTCCGGCATTCTTCACTATTTTTATAACTAAATAGAAAAATGCTATAGCCGGTCTTATAATCACCTTTTACTCCCTTTTTTAGGCTAAAAACATCTCGAGTGAAAAATGGATAGTTATTGTACAATCCCTGGCTTCCCTTGAAATATTTTATACTCGACGTCACTAATTCTTTCTCTGGCAGCATGGATACTAAAAGAGGTCTTTTCCCCTTGGTTTTAATTTTTGCCTCCACTGCCCGCGCAATCTCCTGCAGTCCTTTTACTGTTTCCTCATCTTCATCAAATCCAGTAAGGGTTACTAAAAAATTCCCCTTCCAGAGATTCATATAATAATCTTCAAGCTGCGCCATGTCGCCCAAAGATAACTCTTTACCTTCTGTGCTGGTTTTAAAAGTGTAAATTCCGTAGGCACTTTCAGAATCTAACATTTCAAAAATTTCAACAGATATTGATTTTCCATTCTTATTACGGAAATCCTGAACAATAACCTGTTTAAAGCCGTATTCATGGTATATTTCAGCTCCCCCGTTTATATATAAAAACAAATCTTCCCCTTTGTATTCCTGAGGAGAGCCGTCTCTTTTCCATTTCCCTATATCTTTTTCTTCTGGTAAGAATTGAGAGAGATCGTTCTGAAGGGATGACGGTTTTTCTGAAGCATGAAGAAGAAATACAAAGCCGGACATAGATAAAATAACAGATAAAAAAATGTTTCTAAGCTGCATTTTTTTTCAAGATTGCCGAGCTTCGCTCGAAATTACAATAAATATTCAATGTTTAATATACAGGATACAATTTATACTTTTATCTCCTTAATCTTCACTTTTTTGAGGTTAATCTCCCCGAGCTTCTGCTTATATCCGCTGTTTATCATTATGATATCCTGGGCATTCAGACCCCATAGAGTTGTACAGTAAGCGTCAATAGCCACTCTATCAGTTCCTGCAACAATTTTTTGAGGTTTAAGAAGCTTACCCGGCCCCATAGGGCCGTTGGTTGTAATAAATTCAGTAGCATCCACAATGTTTAGATCGGGTTTTATTACAGTATTTAAATCGACAATGCACTGGTCAAGATGTTCGATAGCACTTCTTTCTGTCTTCCATCCTTCCTTATGGAAAGTCCTGTTATTCCTTCGGAAATTCAAACCCATTAAATTTTTCATAGTTCCTGTAAATTTATTTCCTGCATGATCCTTTGTAACAGGCATGTTAATAAAGACATCATTCCTATAGAGTTCTTTCATGATTTGTGCTTCTTTGAGAGCTTTGCCATCAGATATTTGAACTTGTTTATAGAGGGATTCATCATCCATATTTATTAATTTTAAATTAGCGCCTTCTTCTTCTACTGCCTGAGCCAGGCCTGTTCCTTCCCAGTGCTTCTTTGTCAACCAGCTGAGACAGTTAATCTCTTTGGCCCCTGCCTCTTTGCACATTTTTATAACAGCACGGACTATCTCAGGTTTTGTATAAGTTCCAGGGTGCCTGCTTTGAGTGTTTGGAAGAATAGCCACTTTAGAATTCTTCGGAACAAACTTCTTTATGCCTCCAAGGAGCTCTACTGCTCTGGTTGTACTGTTTAAATAATCACCGCCAGAGACTACAGCTATATCGATTTTTTCCTCTCCGAAAGCACAAATAGAACCATCAACCAACTGGTATATGGCACTGCTTCCTACTGCAGCGGAAAATCCAATTTTTGCACTCTTTTTGATAAACTCTCTTCTTCCAATTTTTTTTGCCATCAAACCACTCCTTTATTAGATTTTTTTAAATTCTCTCATATTTTACGCACAAGGTTCAAGTCACGTGTATTAAGGTAAGGGAATCTTACCGATTTTAGTAAGATTCTAGGAAAGCTCTTAGAAGTACTGAAGAAGTCCAATCCGAAAGCTAAATTCGAACAGTAAGCTATAGCCAGCCGAAAGAGTTAATGTTTAATCCCAAGACCTTTGTTTCGTTAAAGACGTTGAGCCGAGATTCTGGATTAGATAGAACAAGAATCATACATTGGATAAAGGTATTAGAAGAAGCTGGCTGGGTTGAAGAGTCAGTAATTTTCTGTATATCTTGTTTATCCCATTTTTTTATGCTCCATTAGCTGAAGTTCCTCTTTTTTATATCATTATTTAAACAATATAGAACTAATACTTATTTATATTAAATACAAGGATAATGAAGGGCTTGCAATAGCTCTGCAGAGGGTATTGCACTCCTAGTCCGAACTTATTGTTGACCCCTGAGGGCTGAGGATCTGAAAATATTTACGTACATGATGGCTTGTTGAATAGAGTATTAGAGAAAATTTTTAGCTTGCAAAAAGTTAATATTGTAAGCCATTGGTAACCATTATAGAGTGACATGAGCATTTAAAGTAGAGCGGCTAGGAGGCTTGCTTCTCTCTCTTCAGCGGTGGTAGAATACGGGTAAAATAAATCAGCAAGGGAGGCAATTATGAGTAATGGACAAGAGCCTTGTATCGTATGTAGAGGAGAAGCATTGTGTATAGCCTTTAGTGGGCAACCAGACAGATATGATTATAGATGTGATAATTGTGGGAAGTATATTTTCAATAACGGTCTAAATAAAGTTGATTACGAGGATTTGGATGAAGAGAAAAGGGCAAAAATCTCAAAATACATAAAAGAGCATAATGAGGCAACTGGAAAGTGGGCAGAGTTCGGAGACATTACGATATTGTGGCAACAAATAGAGGCTTTCAACAGAAGTAGACAGCGAGATTGATAGAATACAGATAAAATAAATCAGCAAAAGGAGGGATGAAAAAGTAGGATTTTTGAGATAAATAAAGCCTAAAATTGGCTACAATATTCTTTCGGTCGAAATTAATATATTGCTATCTTACAAATTCTTTAACAGAGAATTGAGGAATCACCTCGTATAAATATTAGATAAAATTTTTTAACAAAAATGGCGAGACTAGCCCAAGTTATTGAGCAGATTCGGTTTGGCCTCGAGCAGCTATCAGCTCGGAATGGCATGTATGAGTTTGAGCATCTTTGTCGCCATTATGCTCGAAATAGAATATGCAGTAATATTCTTCCCTCAAGTGGTCCAGTCTCTGCAGGTGGTGACCAGGGCCGAGATTTTGAAAGCTTCCGTACCTATCTGCGGCAAAGTCCTATTTCAAATTCTAGTTTTGTAGGCTTGGTATCCGAAGGTCCTATTGCTTTTGCTTGCACTTTAACACAAAAAGACAAGATTTCTCAAAAGATTAAATCTGATATTAAAACAATCGTGTCATCTGGAACGCCTGTTATTGATATTCATTATTTTTGTACTTGTGATATTCCAGGAGCCCTCCGGCATAAGCTAAAAGAATGGACAAGACATGACTATAAAATTAATTTAGAAATACATGATGGCCAGGTGCTTTCTGAACATCTCTCAGATCGGGATATTTTTTGGATTGCTGAAGAATATCTTAAGATTCCAGCAGATATTTATCCCCCAGCTCCCAGAGACAGTGAAAATGAATGGTATGAAAAGTATAATTATGAATGGAAAAATTCGCCGCACCCTCCAATTAATTTCTCAGACTTCTTTCAAATCAAGGATGCTATAAGATTTGCAACTTCATCAACACAAACAAAACAAGATATTCCATTCTGGATCAATTGTCTAAATAAATTAATCTCCTCAACACCATATAAATCATTGAAGCGAAAAGCTACTTACGAGATTGCGGTGGCTTCTTTGAGAGGCTTAGGAACTTTAATTGGCTATGAGCAAAAACTTCGTGAGTACTTTAATAATATTTCGAATTTAGATGATGTACCTGAGTTAGAAGATGTTGCTGTTCTGCTTGAATATTGCATTGGTGCTCATATGAGAAATGTAGTTAAACTGAAAATGGATGAGTTAATCGAATGGAAGTCAAATATAATTACCAAGATTCAGACTGAATTACAAAAAACTGAGACGCCTGGAAGACGCTGCTATTTACTAGAAATTAGGGGATTTTTGCATTTAATGCCAGGCCCTCAGCAAGAAGATCTTCCAGATTCAGCTGTAGCTATTAAATGCTGGTTAGATTTGGCATCGATTGCAAATAAGGCACAATCTTACCCATTAGAACGCTTTGCAGATCGTCTCACACAACTCGTAGAAATAATGGAAGACTACATTTCTTTAATCGATTCCTCTGATTTTCGTAAACTTACACATAAGGTAGATAAATTGTTATCAAAACGATTTGGTGGATTTGTTGCAGCCGCAAAGTGTCGAGATCGATCTATGGCATTTTATAAAAAAGGTAAAATTACTCAGGCAATTAAAGAACTTCATGTAGCAAAAATTAATTGGTTTGCAGATGAGACTTTGAAAGGTTCGCTCCTGGCGACTCTTTTTATATCAAAGTGCTATTTTGATCTTGGTCTTATTTTTGCCTCAAAATATTATGCTTTAGCTGCTGCTTATATTTCTTTAAATTCGTCTAAGGAGGAAGTTAAATATCTTGCATCAAGAGCATTAATTAGTGCTGCTGAATGTGATTATATCCTTGGTGCTTTCCATAGCTTCTTTGATTTTATAGATATAGGTTTGAAAGTTCACAGTGCTTTTTCCAGAGATATAGATCCAAGTGATCCTGAGAGCGAAATCAATAGAACTCTTTATCATTCATCGACTATATATGCTTTTGCAAAATTGCTAGCTCCAAATCTTCTCGAATTTATTTCAGAAAGAATAGGAAGATGGAAAGGACTTGAAGATTATTTCAAAGAATTGATTCCAGAAGCGGAAAAAACTTGGTGCAAGAAAGACCTTTCTGAGGTTTGGTCGAACATAAAAGAACAAATGTTGGGAAGCCCATTTAGCGATTTTGGGCGAAAAAGATCAATTGCGTTTCAAGCCCTTGGGATAGTTTGGAATTTCAAATTTAATAATAACTACATCCTAACTTCATTATCCGAAGAGTTTGTTGCTTTCTTGCAAGTTCTCTTAGCTGATCTCGTGGAGATTGATTTATGCCTACTCCCCACAAAAGTAGATGTAGATATAAAACTCGGGACTGAAGATGAAGCTGGCATTGTTCCAATTCCATCAAACGTAAAAAGCAGCTGGCGGCTCACGCTAACTGATATTGAAACAGAAAAAGGTTCAGAAATGATGAGTTTTTCTTTAGCTACATGGCTATTAATGCAAGTTTCATTACTTCTAGAGGATAAATTCAAGGAACAGATAGAATCTTCTTTTAAAAAGGGGCTTATGGATAAAATATTCTTTGGACAACGGTATAAGAAGCTGTATCTTGAATTAATGAATGAACAGGATTTTAAAAGTGTTGAAAGAAAAACTAAGCCAAATATTAAAAATGATATTTCATTCCATCCTGTCATACATCATCAAATGAAATGGCATGGAGGGCCTGGGCCAGGATACAGCAAGGAATCTTCCATAGAAGCAATAGAAAATAGGTATAAGCGATCAATCCCGTTAATCCAATATACAATAAAGCATCTCTCTAAAGATCCTAGTTTTAAAAGGACAGTGCTTCTACTACGGAAAGATGGTTGGCTTGATTGGCACATATTGTTGGCAGTCGCTTTGATAGCCGTGAACTACAGGGCAAGAAATGAATTAGGTCTAAATGCTCCTTCTGTAAAATATCAAACTCGTTTTTTCGAATTGATGAATCAGCCCGAAACAGATGACGCTGAATCTATTCCTATCGTTGAATTTTCAGAAAAACGGCTTCGTTTTCAACTTTATAGCAGCATGTTGTCCACTCTCAAATCTCTTGGTTTTGAAATTCATCAACAAACACCTGACTTTAATGCAATAAGTATTTTCCTTGGAAAGCGCTATAATTATTGGACTGATGATATTGATCATCCAAACTACGGTTTTTGATTTTCCGATATGTTTAAGAATTTTGATTTTTCAATTCTAGAAAATTCTGACTTTAAAGAAGATTCCGTTCGAGAAGAAATAATAACTCCAATACTACGTAAAGTTGGTTATGGATCAAGCGGTGAAATGAGAGTGCAACGCAGTAAATGTTTAAAACACCCCTACGTTATGATTGGATCAAAGAAGCACAAGACTGTGATTATACCTGACTACATTCTTCACTGGAAAGATAAACCATTAATGGTGCTAGATGCTAAAGCACCCTGGGAAAAGATATATAGAACAAAAAATGTAGAACAGGTTTATAGTTATGCAATACATCCCGAAATAAGATGTGATTATTACGCTCTTTGCAACGGTCGCGAATTACTTATTTATAGCATAAGAGATTACGAACCGATATTTAGAATAAATATATCTGATGTTGATAGTAAATGGGATATAGTGTATGAGAATCTTCACCCTAAGTTTCTAGAATTTCCAGAATTGAGAGGTTTTATACAAGATTTTGGCCTTCATGCTATTAAGGCAGGAATCTCAATCCAAACAAAATTGATATTTGTCAAATACTATCTCCAAGATATCATTAAAGTTGAGGACAACCTCTTCACCTCATCTTCAGTTCATGAGATGGAGGAAAAAAAATACGCTATCAGCTTCGATTATGATCAAAAAATTTTAAAGAAAATATTTTCGGAAATACCTGAAAATGTTGCAAAATCTATTCGTAAAGATCTTAGTTGTCAGCCGTTCATATCAGAAGTAAGACAAAAAATCAGAATTTCATGCGAAGCAAATCTTGGCAGCTTAACAGAAGGAGCATATGAAAATTTTGTTCCACTCAGAATATGCAAAATCGAGGATGTGAAATTTGAGCCTTAAGATTGAATTAAAGATGCTGCCAGCTTATCTTCGGGATTATATTCGTTGCTATACAAAGAGGTATTAATATTGTGTTCCTCTTTAAACAAAATTGAGCCTAACGGAAGCCAAATCCCCTAAAGCCCCGACCTCCCTAGATTGAAAAAGACAGTAGAGCGAACTTACGAACCAGCCTAGGAAATTCGGCACTCCTGCACCCGTCTCTCGACGTTTCGCTCGTATGAGGGCATTGGGGAGTGGGGTTGACTGGCAGTCAAGAGGTCGGGGGTGCAATCCCCTCAGCTCCGCTAACTATTATTCTCTGCTACTCTTGTTCTAATACCCACAAAGCATTAATCCAGAATAAGCAAGATGATTGAATAAGAACATTGATAATAATGAGTAGAAAATTTAAGGGAGGCCATACCAACAAATAGTTGCATATTCTTGAATATACGGCTAAAATAGCTAAGTCAAAAGGGGAAATTCTCTGCTTGAACCATGGAAAATAAGTCATCCTGGAGAAATCATTACATTCCTTGATATAGAATGATTTTTGATACATATTTAAAACTTTAGGACACTTTATTTCTTATTGGAGCCATATTATTAGGCGTTTAATAAATTTATGTAGAGGGGGATACTAATGAATAAAGATACCAACTTTTTATCTGATATAAAAAATCTTATGTTTCGCACTGGTGCTGGTATACTTTCTCGTTTAGGATCTCAACAACTAAAGGATGAAATTACAGCAGCAATCGAACTTGTAAAGAATGCTTATGATGCAGATGCAACTGCAGTTCGCATTGAATTCATAGAGGTTGAAAGAAAAAAAAGGTTGAGGATACAGGATGATGGATCAGGAATGACGTATGAAGATCTCCATAATAAATGGGCTTTTCTCGCAACAGAGAACAAACTTCAAGAATCCCGCAGTCCAATTTTCAAACGAAGACGACTAGGGCAAAAAGGTGTAGGTAGATTTGCTGCGGAGAAGTTAGGAAGTATTCTTCTGCTACGAACTCGCACAAAAGGGGAATCAAAAGTCAGACAAATTACATTTCAGTGGGATCAAATGTCTGGTGATAAAGAGTTAGGCGATTACAAATTTGATATCATAGAGAAGAAACCGAAGGCCTTTGAACCGAATCATGGAACTTACCTCAATATTTGTGACCTGCGAACGAATTGGACAAGGAACAAAATGGAAAAATTGCGGCATCAGCTTTGCCGCTTAATTGATCCAGAAACAGCTGCGACAGACTTTCGCATCTTCTTCTTCACTCCTTGGAGTGAACTTAACGGAGAACTGAAAAACCCACTTCCTGGAAAAGAGACCCATAAAATAGATTTTGATATTGGAGCTGATGGAACAGAATCAGTAAAGAGAACATATGATAGCAAAGCCCATAGTATAAAGAAAGAAGAGCTACTCACATCGTTTGGCCCTATAAAAGGCTGCTTGCGCTACTTTGGAAAGGGGCTGTCTGGATCGGATCGTGCCAGAGGAACTGACCCAAGAGCTGATTGGAATGTTGGAGTCCGAATATTTCTAGATGGATGTAGAGTTCGGCCTTACGGTGAACCAGGCTCAGAAGGTGATTGGCTTCAGATTTATAGAATACGGTATCTGAGAGGAAGTCGGTTTCGCCTAAAGCCGCACTACTTGGAGGGGACTATACATATCACTTCAGATGACAATCCAAAGCTTCGTGATACAACAGGACGAGAGGGTCTTGACAATAACGATGAATACAATGATTTTGTTGAATATGTGAAGGATAAGATTGTACAGCTTTCAGAAATTGTGCGTGATGAGGAGCTAAAGGAAGAACGACTCAAAACCAAAGAGCGATATAAAAAAGCTATGGAACCATTAACTGCTGGATTGAACACACTTCGTAGTGATCAATATAAAAAATCTGTCGATGAATCTGACATTAAGATGAAAAAGCGGCTTACGAAACCTATCATAGTCTCAGATATCAAAAATGCCCACTGGGAGTGCCTTGATTGTAAAGACTCCTGGAAAGCACCATTGGAAAAAACACCATCCAAATGTAGGGAGTTCTCTGTTGGTAGAGATGGCAAGCCAACGAACAAGCTTGGATGTGGTAGCTCAAACATTCAAGGAAAGGAGAACATTCCTCGTGATGAGTCATCAAAGAAAGAGGAGTTTATTGATTTCGATGATATGCTTTCTGGGGCTGCAGCATATGTTTCTGGAATTCAACTAAAGCCAGCCATTGATTGGGAAATGGGGGAAAATGATGATGAAGCTGAAGTACGACCTGAGCGGCGAGAACTCGCAATAAATGGAAGGCATCTTGCCTTTCGTGCGGCGGATATACTCGATGGTGCTAAGGTCGTTGAAGGCACAGAGTTTGAATCGCTGAAAGCCGTAGGTGCACTTACTGTACATGTTATTGATGCAGCCTCGTTAGCATGGGGGAGGTGGCATTATTTCAGGGAAGGAGAGAAACTAGATGAATTATTAATTTGTTATGCTGAACTGAAGAATGCTTGTATTCAATGCATTAGTGATATTCAGAAACCCAAGAATAAGTTATCAGGCGCAGTGAACTAATTAGATAAAGGTCTTACCCGATGAAACATTTTGGGAAGAGATGCGGACAAAAAGATTCCATAAAATTCGTTTTGTCTAGAAAAATCCAAAATGGAGCCAACTGGAAGCCAAAGACCTTAAAGCCTCTGGCTTCCCTAGGTTGAAAAAGACAGCTGGGCACGATTAGCGTCTCGCGAAAAGGGCAAATAGAAAGCAGGAAAAATCCAAATATAATAAATAAATTTAGGAGAGTAATATGACTGTTAGTTTTGGTAAACTCCAAAATGTTTATCCAAAAGTAAAGTGTGCAATAGTTGCAATTGTTTCAAAATTGTCAACTCAACCTCATTTCCCTCCAATTGTTGGAACAGGCTTCATTGCAAGGGAAGATGGATTAATTTTCACATGTGACCATGTTATAAATGCTATTGAAAAATTACCCAGAAAAAAAGGTGCATCAAAAGATGAATGGCCTGCCGCTATATTAATCTTTCATAATGTCCCTGATATAGGGATGGCTATTATCCCAATGGAAATAAAAGGAGTAATTCAAACTGCATTATTTGAACCTAAAGAATATTACTATGGTAAAGATATTCCTGATATAGGGGTTATTAAAGTTAATTTCACAGGATTGCCTAAAATTGAATTAAAATCTGAAATAAGTCTGAACGAAGGAGATATTGTTGCAGTTAGTGGATTCCCAATGGGAGAGAATGTCTTAATTGCTCCTGGATGGCTTCATCAAATCTCTCCTACATTACAGACTGGAATTGTAAGTGCAATATTACCAGTTCCCTGTAAATCTCCCCATTCTATTCTTGTAGATATTATGTGTAAAGGTGGCTCAAGTGGATCCCCAATTTTTGATATTGAGTCAGGAGAAGTATTGGGAATGGTTTATGCAGGTTTGAATGAAAGAAAGATAATGAGAGGTAAAAATACACTATTAGTGTATGAGAATTCGTCTTCATTAACTTTAGCTATTCCTTGTAACTTCATTAGTAAAATGCTTGAGAGAATAGATGATGTTCCTGGATTCAACGAACATAAAATAGAAGAATTAAAGGACTTTAAATCAACAATTTCTGAAGTAATTGAAAAGGGAGAATATATATTATCTCCACCGAAAGAACCTCATATGACAGAAAAAGTACAGATAGAAAGAAAAAAGGATTAGAGTGAATTGAATACAAGACTAAGCCAAATGGAAGCCATATCCCCTAAAGCCCTGGACTCCCTAGAGTGGGAAAGACAGCTAGGCTGAAGGAGCGCATTATTAAAATAGACGACAAATAAAAAGAAATAATCTCATAGTGGGAGAATAGTATGACCCATAGTGAATGTGTTAAAAAGTTGATTGAAATTGGGAAATATTTCGGCTTTTATGCAAAAGGCAAAAGCTACGGCAAAATGTATAAAATGGGAAATCCTGATTGTGTTTGGTATTATAAAGACAAAGGAGCAAAAGAACTTTATAAAATAGCAAAAGGTGATAGATATAGATATCTTCCCTTTATAGCTTTTGAAGTTTGTTTTTCTGAGAATGAAAAATCTCTGAGAGGTTCTTTAGTAACATTACAACTTACAAATGCCTCAGCAAGTATTATTATTCTAATTGGAAAGTCTGTAGAGCATAAATCATATTTAAAAAAGCTAATAGGAAGATATTCTTATTTGAGATTTAGGATATGGACAGAAAAAGATGTTAATGAGCTTTATAGTAATATCAAACAAAGAGAGGTAAAGAAAAATAAATCTTGAGGCAAGCGGAAGCAAAAGACCCTAAAGCCCTGGCTTCCCGAGATTGAAAAAGACAGCTGAGCGAATTAGCCCATTATAAGGAAAGAGGGAGGAGAGGTACTCTCTGTAAAGAAGAAAAAATGAATTTAGAAGAGAAGATAAAATCACAAAAAATAATATTCGTTATTGCTTTGATATTGATGTCGTTA
>Ga0114930_10004593_pt1 | contig 11614 bp, 9 predicted proteins | sample AnhtaG_FD_87300 | JGI IMG/M metagenome (GOLD analysis project Ga0114930, IMG submission 87300) | Deep subsurface microbial communities from Anholt, Denmark to uncover new lineages of life (NeLLi) - Anholt_01485 metaG | ecosystem: Environmental > Aquatic > Marine > Oceanic > Sediment | place... | reverse complement strand
TGGCGGAGCTGATTGCCAGATCGACCCGGGGGCAGTTCGTTCCCTTTTCCGCCGTCTCCTCGGGCATCAAGGAAGTTAAGCAGATTATTTCAAAGGCCGGCAACTACTATCAACTCTCTGGCCGGCGCACCTACATTTTTATCGATGAAATCCACCGCTTCAACAAGGCCCAGCAGGATGCTTTTTTGCCATACGTCGAAAAGGGGGATATAATCCTCATCGGCGCCACGACGGAGAACCCTTCTTTTGAAGTGATCTCAGCCCTGATGTCCCGCATGAGGGTCTATGTCCTTGAAAGGCTGTCGGAAGAGGCAGTCAAGGCAATAGTTACGCGTGCTCTTTCCGATACGGAACGGGGGTTGGGGAAGATGAACCTCAGCCTCGCCGAAGGAGCCCTAGAGTATATCGGCGCTGCCGCCGACGGCGACGCCCGTCGGGGACTGACCTTGCTGGAGGCGACCGCCTCTTACCTCGGCGCCGAGAAGGCCATCACAGTCAAGGATCTGCAAGAGGTCCACCAAAAGGGGATGGCTCTTTATGACAAGGACGGCGAGGAGCACTATAACCTGATCTCCGCGCTTCACAAAAGCCTGCGCGGCGGCGACCCGGATGCCTCCCTGTACTGGCTGGCGCGAATGCTTGACGGCGGTGAGCACCCGTTGTACATCGTCAGACGCCTGGTACGGTTTGCATCCGAGGACGTCGGCCTGGCTGACTCGTATGCCCTCACGCTGGCCATAAACGCCCGCGATGCCTACCACTTTCTCGGTTCGCCGGAAGGAGAGCTGGCCATTGCCCAGTTGGTCATATACTTAGCCTGCGCTCCCAAATCCAACGCCGCCTATACCGCCTTCGATAAGGCTGTTGAAGATGCTAAAGAGAAAGGTTCCCTGCCGGTGCCGCTGCATATCCGTAATGCCCCGACATCTCTGATGAAAGCCCTCGACTACGGCAAGGGATACAAGTATCCCCATGAGTATGAAGATGCCCTGACCGACCAGCAGTATTTCCCCGACGAGCTGGCCGGAACGGAGTACTACCATCCCAAAGAGTCCGGCCGCGAGGCGAAGTTGGCTGAATATTTGAAGAAGTATAAGGAGTATCGGAAGAAGTTGACGCGGCAAAAGAAGGAGGGCAGATCAGGTTCTGAAGGGAGCGAAGTGAAATGAGAAACCCGACAATAAAAATCTGATCGCAACTCGGCATGAGGTCTACGTAGTGCACGATAACATTTTCAGGTATATGCATAGGATTTAGCTAGCGATGAACACAATATTAGCATTAGAAAAGTTAGCAAGTATCTTCGATTACTATAAAGAACACATAGCTGATTTAACCGCCACAGTTTTTGCAATCAAAGTAGGGGAAGAGGAGTTAGTCAAGTATCGCAGTGACGTCGATGCCAAAAGTCGTACAATACTCCAGATCGGTCTGCGAATGATTTTGGTGTATGGGATCGTTCTGTTTGAGGAGATGATCAAAGAATACATGAAAGTCTTTTTTCAAGTTTATCCACGAACGCTAATTATACAAGATAACAACGGCAATAGCAAGAGTAAATGTCTCGACTATGATACCATCTTGGGTGCTGGTTCATACGAAGAGCTTCTTGATGTAATGATAGAAAAAGAAATCTATAAATTTGGTAGAAAGAATATCGATGAGATTGAGCGGTTTTTTGATCGCAAATTAAAAGTTGAACCGTTTAGCACAAGGGTCGATAAGTGGGAAGAGTTGAGGCGGGGCTATTATGTGCGTAACTTGATTGTTCACAACCGTGGCGTTATGAATGAATTTGTATACAAGAAAATAGAATGGGGGCAAATTGGCGAGTCTGTTCAGATTCAACCCAAGTTGGTTTTTGATCTCAATTCAGCACTAGGAGCTTTCAATGAGTATCTTTACAAGGTATTCAAAGACAAGTTAAGAGCCGCCTGAGATCATGTCCTACGACCCACGTGGAATAATCGAAACCATCCAGACTTCATGGTGTCAGGAGTACAAAGCACCCGGCTGGTTCAACACCACTTCTGAAATAGCCTTCTTTGTGCACCGGGTTGTACCGAGGCGGGGCAGATGTGGACATCTGCCGCCCACGAAAGTATGATTCTTTACCGCATGCCCCCCAGAAATCGTCATTGCGAGGAGCGAAGCGACGTGGAAACAGCTACGCAATTGAGATCGCCACGTTCCCTTCGGTCGCTCGCGATGACTTAAGATTTGTGTAATAGCGGTGCAGGGACTCGAACCCCGGACACGCGGATTATGATTCCGCTGCTCTAACCAGCTGAGCTACACCGCCATTGCCTTTAAGAGCGTCTTAGCACCTTCAATCTACAGGAAACACTTTCCCAGTCAAGAGAATAATGGTCCGAGTATAGCAATGACGGGATCGGCATAGACAGCTACGCCGCACCACGGAAGTGCTGTTTATTCCGGCAGCTCCAGTTCGATAATCGGGTTTTCGGTGTCGACCTGATCACCGGGTGCGAAATTGACGGCCTTTACCCTGCCTTTGGCGCGAGAGTTGACCTGGTTTTCCATTTTCATCGCTTCGACAATCACCAGCGGCTGCTTTTCGGCGACCTCATCGCCCACCTCGACCATGATCTTGACGATTTTGCCCGGCATTGGGGCAAAAACCTTGTCTTTCTCGCCCACGAGATCACCCGCCCCCCCGGCAAATGTTTCCTCCGAGGTCTCCCGGACTTCCAGCAGGACTGAGTTGATGTCGATGTAGTAGACCCCTTTGTGCTTCACCACCGCTACGTCGGTCCTGGCGCCGTTGACGGTGGTCGAGAAAAGGTTGTTGCCCACCGAACGAAATTCAAACTCCTTTTCACCAACCTTGACTTTAAGGTTGTCGCCGTCTTTCTCTAAAACAGAAGCGACAACGTCACCGTTAAAGAGGAATTCGCAGCTACTCACGGATCGAGTCTCCTATCTGCCAGCTTCCAATCATTTCCCATGGTTGGGGCGGGGTCCCTTTTATTCCTCTTTCTGTGCTCTTCTGCGAAGCGGCAGGGGCTGTAGATGCGACAGTCGCCGCGGCGACCGCGATTTCTTTGTACGAATCCATGTCCAATTGACGATCGGACATGTTCTTCTCAATGAAGTTGGTGTAGGTTTTCCCGGCGATAAAATCAGGATGCCTCATCACGTCAATCATAAACTTCTTCGATGTCTTGACGCCGAGGATCTTATACTCGTTGAGAGCATGGATCATTTTGGCGATAGCCAGCTTGCGGGTCGGGGCATGGACAACCAGTTTAGCCATGATAGGGTCGTAGTCGATGGTAATCTCCATGCCGGCCTGCATTCCCGAATCAACGCGGATGCCTGGACCGACCGGTTCTGAGTAATGAATGATACTGCCGGTCGAGGGGAAAAAGTTGTTTTCCCCATCTTCCGCATAAATGCGGCACTCGATGGCGTGGCCCCGCTGGGTGAGATTGCAGATCTGATCACTGAGAGGATGCCCGGCGGCGATGCGGATCTGTTCAATGACAAGGTCGATCCCGGTGACCATTTCCGTGACGGGGTGCTCTACCTGAAGGCGGGTGTTCACCTCAAGGAAATAGTAATGGCCGCTCTCATCAAAGAGAAATTCCACTGTGCCGGCATTGGTGTAATGCGCTGCTTTCGCTACCTTGACGGCATCTGCTCCCATCTGCGCCCGAAGCTCATCATTGAGCGCCGGTGAGGGGGTTTCCTCGATAATCTTTTGATGGCGGCGCTGGATCGAGCACTCTCGCTCAAACAGATGGATCGTGTTGCCATGATGGTCGGCCAGAATCTGGAACTCAATGTGCCGGGGATTGACAATGAACTTCTCAAGGTAAACCGTATCGTCATCGAACGCTCCCTTCGCTTCTCGACGAGCCGCTTCAATAGCAGACTGTAAATCACTTCGACGCTCAACGACACGCATGCCCTTTCCGCCCCCGCCCCCGGCCGCCTTAATCAGTACCGGATAACCGGCTTCCTTGGCTGCTTTTTCAAACGTAGCCATATCCGTAGCAGTCGACTTCATGCCTGGAATAATCGACACTCCAGCCTCAGCCATTTTGATGCGCGACTCTATTTTATTTCCGAGAAGCCTGATAGCTTCCGCGGAAGGGCCTATGAAGGTTATCTTTTCTTCGGCACACCTCTCGGCAAAGGCAGGATTTTCAGCCAGAAAGCCATAGCCGGGATGAATGGCTTCGCAACCGGTCTGTTTGGCAGCGCTGATGATCTTTTCAATGCCAAGATATGACTCGCGAGGCGGCGGTGGGCCGATGTGGACAGCCTCATCGGCAAACAGACGATGCTTGCTGTTTTTGTCGGCATCCGAATAGACCGCAACCGACGGAATGCCAAGCGTGCGGCAGGCGTTTATTACCCGAATGGCGATCTCCGAGCGATTGGCGACGAGTATTTTGTTGAACAACTTGTCCATCATATTTTATCCTGTGCGAGGCGGACGTCCCCGTCTGCCTCGACTTTGGTGGAGTCGGCGCACGAGGACGTACGCCGACCACGAGATAACCTTGTCATTCCTGCGGAGGCAGGAATCCATTGTTGCAGGTTGAATTTCTGGATTCCCGCTTTCGCGGGAATGACTGACTTCCTCACCAGCCATCTCCGTTTGTGGGCGGCATCCGCCTCAGGCGGATGCCCCATTCAAGTCGGCGCACAAAAACGTGCTCCAACCACGACCAATCTCCTCGTACAACTTATTCACGACACTCATGCAAACAAAACACACTATGTGTGCCAGCGCGGCTTCCGTTTATTCAGAAAAGCATCCATCCCTTCCTGACCCTCGTCTGAGAGGCGCAGCCGCGCGATCATCTCGGCGGTGTAGGGCTTGAACTGTTCCGGCGTCATAGCCGGAACCTCGCCGATTAACTTCTTAGCCATTGCCACAGCCTCAGGGCCAGAAGAGAGTATGAACTTGATTAGCTTGTCAACTTCACTGTCAAGTTGGTCGTCATCAACCACCCGATTGACAAGGCCCACCTCGTGGGCGCGCTCGGCGTTCATGCGCTCGCCGGTGATGAACAGCTCTCTGGTTTTCCCTTCACCGATCTTTTTTACAACGTACGGCCCAATGCAGGCCGGCACCACGCCAATCTTCACCTCCGAGAACGAAAACACCGCCGAGCGAGCAGTGATAGCAATATCGCAGACCGCCACAAAACCGGTTCCGCCACCGATAGCGGCCCCGTTAATCCTGCCGATAATAGGGCGTTTGCACGAGTACATGTTGTGAAACAACTCGGCCAGGGCATTTGATTCGGCTAAGTTTTCTTCAAACGATTGGTTGACCACCGAGCGCATCCAGTTCAGATCTGCTCCCGCGCAAAACGACTTGCCGGCACCGGTCAGCACCACGACACGAATATCATCATCCTTCTCAATCTCGTTAAAGACCTGTTGCATCTCGGTGATAACCGTCGCATTAAAGGCGTTGTGAATCTCCGGACGGTTGAAGGTCACCCGGGCGACTCTGTCATCTATCTCATATTTGACGGTCGAGAATCCCATCATTATCTCATCTTTTTCCCTACATCCTGAAGACGCCGTACTTCTGATCAGGGATAGGCGCATTCAACGACATCGAAATTGCCAGCGCCAGCGCTTCGCGCGTCTCGGTAAAGCCAATCATGCCGTCGTCCCAGAGGCGAGCGCCGGAATAGTAGGGGGTCGATTCGTGTTCATACTTTTCAAGAATCGGCTGACGAATAGCATCTATTTCGCTTTGGGCCAGTTTGCGCCCTTCGGCTTCGAGCTGCTTAATCTTGACCGATGTCAGCACGCCCGCCGCTTGCTCTCCACCCATAACACATATTCTGGCGTTGGGCCACATCCACAGCAGTCGAGGGAAATATCCCCGGCCACACATGGCATAGTTCCCGGCTCCGTAGGAGCCGCCCACGATCAAGGTGAACTTGGGCACGTCGGCATTGGCGACGGCATGAACCATCTTGGCTCCGTCACGGGCAATTCCTCCCGCTTCATACTGCCGGCCAACAATGAAACCGGAGATGTTTTGCAGGAAAATGAGAGGTATTTTGCGTATCGTGCACAGTTCGACAAAGTGTGCTCCCTTCACCGATGATTCCGAGAACAAAACACCATTGTTGCCGACGATACCCACCGGATAGCCCATAATCCGTGCAAAGCCGGTCACCAGCGAGACGCCATACAACTCCTTGAACTCGTGGAAGCGCGAGCCGTCGACTAAGCGCGCAATAGCTTCGCGAATATCAAACGGTTTGCGTACATCGTGCGAGACGATGCCATACAGCTCATCGGGATCATAGTAAGGATCTTCAGACTCGGCGCGGTCAAGCTCAGTGCGGGGAGTACGGTTCAGATTCTGGACGATGTTGCGGCAGATCTGAAGGGCATGTTCATCGTTCTGGGCGTAGTGGTCGGTTACTCCGGAGGTGCGACAGTGGACGTCGGCGCCGCCCAGCTCCTCGGCAGTCACCACCTCGCCGGTAGCTGCCTTGACCAGCGGCGGCCCGCCGATAAAGATTGTTCCCTGCTTGCGAACGATGACGGTCTCATCCGACATAGCCGGCTGGTAAGCGCCCCCCGCCGTGCAAGAGCCCAAAACGGCTGAGATTTGTGCGATCCCTTTGGCCGACATGCGCGCCTGATTGTAGAAAATCCGACCGAAGTGATCCTTGTCGGGAAACGTCCCCGACTGCAGAGGCAAAAAGATGCCGCCCGAGTCGACCAGGTAAACGCACGTCAGGTAGTTGGTTTCAGCGATCACATGGGCGCGGGCGTGCTTCAAGATAGTGAGGGGATAATAAGTGCCGCCTTTGACGGTGGCGTCGTTGACGATCACCATCACTTCCCGGCCGTGTACTATACCAATGCCTGTAATAATACCCGCCGCCGGGGCCTCATTGTCATACATGTCATAGGCGGCCAGGGGGCTTAGTTCGAGGAAGGGGGTGTTACGATCCAGAAGCCGCGCCAGACGGTCTCTGGGAAGTAGTTTCCCTCGATCGATGTGGCGCCTGCGCGATTTTTCCGGCCCACCCAACTTCACTTTTTCCAGGCGTTCTTTGAACTCCGCATGGAAGGCTTTGTTTTTCTCGTAGTTTTCTTTGTAGCTGTCTGACTTGGTATCGACCTTTGATTCTATACGGAACATCTCTATCTCATCTCCGCTTCATTATTTCTCACCAGTGCCGTCACTCCGCAACCTCCGGGTGCCGCTGCCCGCCAAGGCGGACCGATGCCATCCTCCTCTTTCAATCTCACAGCGAACCGACCCAAATCCAATAAGCTGTTGTTGTTCAACAACTAAAATTGAAACTATCGCCTCGCCGGCTTTTGGAAAGGGAATATATGCTACGAAAACCGGTTTGTAAAGCGGTAACGGTAATCTGAGAAAGTCCTGGCAGCATGAAGATTGCTACGGGCACGGCGCCGGTGGATCGCCACCAAAGAAGATGTAGTCAACCAACCGACCACGTTATCAATGTTGGGGTTCCCACCGCTGTAGCCCCTACTGTAGACAGAATGTCAAAGCACAGGGAGGGTGTGACAAAAGTATGATTCTTGACCGCATGAGCCCCAGAAATCGTCACTGCGAGGAGCGAAGCGACGTGGCAATCTCTTGCAGTCCATACAGTTATCCAAGTGAGATCGCCACGCTCCATTCGGTCGCTCGGGATGACAACGGACTTGTGTCACAACCTCAAAGGGCTTTTGACCTACGAACTTTTGTATGAACCATCGGGTTTCTTATTGACGCGGATACGACGAAAAGTGGTCGGCTACCACCCGCCACTTTCCATTCTCGTGCACAAGCACGAACATGTCCCGCCCGCCCTCAGCAAACGTCTGTCCACCCATGTCAAACGAGGTTTCATAGTAGTAGGTCACGACAGCAAATTTGCCGTTGCCATAAAGTTGAACTTTTGGGTCAATTTCCTTGAATGAGTGAATCTTTGCCGCTTCCACGAACGACTTCCAACCTGCAACGCAGGCATCCTGTCCTTCAAGACGATTGCGTCCATTGCCGGGAATGGCCACCATCTCTTTATGGAAGTAGTCGTTGAGCTTGTCGGCGTTGCCTTCTTCGGTCCAGGCGCGGTTGAGGGCTTGAACGGTTTGCCAAACGTCCTCTTTGACTATGGATTCATCCATTCGTTTTCTCCTCAAGATAGCATCTCATTATCGGTCTCGTGGGCGAGCGGCGGAGAACTTCCACAAAGCCCGCTTTGCTATACGCTGATACCAGCCCTGTCCAGACAAACGGATCAGGCAAAGGTGACTTTTTCCCCGTTAGATCGAAGGGGTATCCCTCAATGAGCAAGGCACCATTCCTTTTAGCATAGTCAATAGCCGCTTTCAGCAGCTCTATAGAAGTACCCTGACGACGGTAAGGACGGGCAATGAAAAGGCAGACGACCGACCAGACCGGCTGGTCATCAACCCGCTTCAACCCTCGCGAGCGTTCCAGCGCCGGGTAGTTTTCGCGCGGTCCGACCGAGCACCATCCGATCGGCTCGCCTTCGGCATAGGCGAGGATGCCCGGCACATTGCCGGAGGCGACAATTATTTTCATGGCGCGCTTGTTTTTCAACCCTTTTTTCTTCTCAAACTCAGCACGTTTCAGCCGCCACAACATGCACCAGCATCCACCGCAGGCGCCGCGCTTGCCGAACAGCTTTTCAAAGTCATGCCACCGTTCCGGCGTTACCGGGTGAAATTCCATAACCACTACCCCATCCCCATGTGATTGTTCTCTCTGCATGAAAGCTGCCAAGTACGAAGCTCGTACTTTTCAACACCTGATGTCACAAACGGATCGGATTCAGCAATTGCTTTGGCTTGTTCATAAGATTCGGCACGAAAGACTATCATGCCGCCCTCGTAATCGGCAAACGGGCCGCACAAGACCAATTGACCGCTTTGTTCAAGTTGCTTGAGAAAGGCGACGTGAGCCCTGATCACTTCTTCGGTCATGCTTTTCCCAGGAATGCGGGAGAGCAATACAACATACCTGACAAACCTGTTGTTGCCTGCTTTCATCTTATTTGCCTCCGTCGGTTGTCTCCACTCTGTTGATTTTCGAATACAGGTTGTTTTCAAGGAAGACGATCTGATCAAGAAGCTCGTATTGTCTTTCGCGTTCGGCCACAAGTATTTGCTCCCAGATAGAGGCGGCGACAATTTCGCCGAAAACGACAAAACCGGAGCCAATCTCCATTGTCCTATCAAGGCAGCACTCAATGTGCGCTTTACAGTCATCGATGAGAGGAGCGCAAATCTTTGAAGCCTCTACGAGGCTAAATCCGGTTCTCTCAATCCTTTCCTGCCCGAACCATTTGATACATCCATACACCTTGGATGCCATAGAGGCATCCACGATGTTAACGCCAAAACAGCAGGTCTCAAGGATGTTGACCTCGGTGGTGTTTCCCTTTGTACCGGAGAACATCAGCATAGGCGGCTCAAAGGAAACCATCTGGACCCAGCTTTTGGGAGCGATGTTCGGGGATTTCTTTGCATCACAGGTGGAAATGAGAACGACCGTACCCGGAATAAGGCTCGGGTGCCAGCTTCGCTTGTCAATCGGATAATCGACTTTTTTCATGTTAGGTCACCTTTCCATATTCTTTTATTTGGGTGCTGTCATGCAACCCCGCGTGACAACTCCTTTGCGATTAGGCACCGGTTAGGGTTCTCCAACACCACCAAGTATTGTAAGTCGAAATCCCTGTGGTTTCGACGACTGCCTTCTTGGGGAATGTCAAAAGCACAGGGCTTTTGACCTACTTTTTCTGGTTCCGAACGGATCGGAGCGAAATGAAAAACTCAACACAATGGTCTAACAAAAGTTGTTATGCCATTGTCGGGTTTCTTGCCCCGCCGGAGGCGGCCTGCGGAACCCAACCTACTACTTTTGAAGTATGCACAGTTATTTCTCATCTGTCAATTTGAAAGGTGGCAATTGTATCATCGCCTGCGGAAAAAAGTCTTGTACAGCGGGCAAAAAATTCATATCCTTTCCAATCATGGAGATAAGGTCAACCGGGAGAGAAACGCCGTTCCCCTTGTGCAACAACCCGTAGGAAGGAGATTGCAGCGATGTCAAACTTACACTGTCGCTTTGACTCCAACAATAAGGTTATCCAGACTCTGGAGAATAGATGTCCGGACCGCAAGGGTCCTGACCTACTAGGCTAAGACGGCCCGGTCTTTGGCGGATGAAAAACAACTTCGGCGATAAAATCGACATTCCTCATGCTCTGGTTGGCTTTGGAGTCTGCCTGACTGCCTTTGTGGTTTACGCACTGACCAAAGCCCCTACTCTCTCATTTTGGGACTGCGGCGAGTTTATCGCGGCCAGCTATATCCTGGGGATCCCTCATCCTCCCGGTTCACCCCTCTATATTCTTGTCGGACGCATCTTCAGCGTTCTTCCGCTCTCATCCGACATTGCCGTGAGAGTCAACTATCTGTCCGTCTTTTCTTCGTCGTTTACAGCGTTGTTTGGCTACCTGGTGGCGACTCGAATCCTGCGAGCCTGGTTCGGATCGGATCGTTCCAAGCTGACGCGCGGGCTGATTTATGCCGGCGGCGCCTCGGGCGCGCTCTTTCTCGCCTTTGGCCTCACCAACTGGAATAATTCCGTTGAGGCCGAGGTATACGGCCTGGCCATGATGTTGATAGCTGCCATGCTGTGGCTGACACTGGTCTATGCCGAAAAACAGGGCTCCTCAGTGGCCCAGCGCATCATGCTGCTGGTTGTTTATCTGGGCTTTCTAGGTATCGGCGTGCATATGACCACCTTCGTCCTGGTACCGATCGCCGCACTCTTTTTTATCATAAAGAAAAAGGCGGGGTCCAAAACCTGGTTTGCAATAACTATCTTCTTGGTTTTTGAGCTCTACCTCGTTTTTGCTTTGTCCTCCCGACCCGGCGAGGTTCCGTACTACTTCCCGATTGTAATCGTGTTACTATTTTACCTGTTCTACATCTTTTCGTTTGAACGCATCCCCGGCAGACTTATTCTCGTGGGAGGTGGATTTATACTAGCCTCGGCTCCTTTGTTGGTAACGGTGGTCAACTCGCTGTGGGGAAGCAGCTCGCGTCAGGTGCTGGGTGAAAGCGCTGTTCAGACACTTGAAATAGTCGGGAAGGCGGGCTTTGGCGTCCTCATTCTGTTTGGGCTTTACTCACTCTACAAGTATTTCACCGGGGAAAAGAAAAAACAGCAGAAGAGCCATCACCTGATCTATTCTTCCTTTATCCTGGCGGCGGCTGTGTTGACAGTGGTCCTGTATGCACCCAAAGGGTATACGGCGTTTTTGGCAGTTACCGGTATTGCCGCGGCCATTCTCCTGTTTTGGCTGCGACGTTCTGTTAACTGGCCGACGCTATTGGCTATCGGGGGCGCTTCACTCGTTGTAATTGGGGTAATACCCTTCTTTTATGGGATGCTTATCTCGGCAGTCGCTATTCTGGCGCTGATCCCGCTTCTAAAAACGCCGGGCTGGAGGACCGCACTGATGATCCTCTTCTGCGCCGTAGCGGGGTATTCGGCCCACCTTTTCGTCCCGATCAGGTCGGCGCAGCAACCGGCCATCAATGA
>Ga0114930_10004591_pt1 | contig 11620 bp, 12 predicted proteins | sample AnhtaG_FD_87300 | JGI IMG/M metagenome (GOLD analysis project Ga0114930, IMG submission 87300) | Deep subsurface microbial communities from Anholt, Denmark to uncover new lineages of life (NeLLi) - Anholt_01485 metaG | ecosystem: Environmental > Aquatic > Marine > Oceanic > Sediment | place... | reverse complement strand
TTACGCGATTAAATTCTTTAAACTAAATGTAAACGATAGAACTACTTATTACATCCAGGCTGAAGAGAAGTTGGAAAAAACATTAAACGTTATTATCGAGGACTACATTAGGAAATTTACGTACTTAAGCAAGTTTAAAAAAAAAATGGAGATCAATATCATTCTCCTGATATCAACCAATTATTAGATGATGTTGTCGAAGATTTATGTAGTAATCTATTCCATGAAGAGTTAAAACCATCACTAAGGATTTTTTTGGTAGAATATATAGAGTATCTTGCATATAAATTTGAAACAGAGAAGAGTTTAATCAACCGTACAGATAAAATCAAGGGTATCGCGTTCCAAAATGTGTTCGAAGTAATTCAAAGTTTTGGAACATCGGAAACGGCAAGTACGATAAGCAAACCTGCAGAAAGTGACTCTTATTACTTTTTACATAATAGAATTTTTGACACATTGGACATAATCTATTTATCGAAATTAGATTTCTTCCAAATGGCTGAATTTAAGAAGGATTATTTACCCAAGAATGCTGAGTTTTTAGCGATTATAGAAGGTAAGTTGATGAAAGGAAGTCTCGCAAAGGTAAATGATTTACTTACAAATAACCTTGATAATTTGAGCGAAATTGAATTAATGATTCTGAGAGACATAATCTACACTTATAATGGAGAATTTGAAGATTCACTAGAATTGACAAAAAAAATTATAGAGAAATATCCTAATGAATATGTCGGATATCTTTTTCAATCGATAACGTATTTCTTAATGGGAAGATTCAATGACGCTTTGGATATTGCCGATTTAGGACTGAATATATCTTCTAATATTTTGTTAGTTTCTCAAAAAGCACAAGTTCTCATTAATTACGATCACGGTAAAGCTTTAGAAATAATAGATGAAGTAATTGAAGACTATCCCGATAATTTTGCATTATTGCGTACTAAATTCTTAACCGTGATGACTGATAAAGACTGCTGTATTGGAGCGATTGATGAACCATTAGAATTGATAAATTCGCTTATAGACTTATATCCAAACGATTCTGAACTTTTAATCTTGAAAGCGTTATTATTTATAGTGACACATAAATATAAAGAAGCAAAAAACTGGATTAAGGAGAATGTTAAGCCCAACGTATTTGAAGATGATCCACGAATTGACATTGCTGCGTATTTAATATTATCGTACAGTTATTTAGCTAGAGGAAAATTTGAAAAAGCTTTGAATATAGTTAGAATGGCGGAATTTCATTATCCTAATCACCCGCTTTCCCATATAATTACTGGTCTAGTTCACGGATTTAATCTCGTTTACAAATTTGACACTGAAAAAGCTAACAAGGATTTATTTAGAGAAGAATTTCAAAAAGCAATATCGATGCAGCAAAGTAGGAAGAAGTTGTCTCGATATCACCAACTGGAAAGTTATATCCTAAACGAAACAGACGGTTTTGACGAGGCAATAAAAACAATTAACAAAGCAATCGAGTTAAGCCCAGAACACGTTGATATCTATTTCACTAAAGCTCACATATATCTAACTTACGAGGATAAACAAGACGAAGTATTGGAGTTCTACGATGAATTATTTGAGAAATTTCCTCACGAAGGAAAAGCGATTCGCATGATGAAATCGTTCTCTTATTATGCAATGGGAAACATAACAGGCGGAATTAAAATTCTTGAAGAAGGTCTTAAAATTTACCCCGACTCGAAACGCATGTTTAACAACCTATCTATAAATCTAAGTGAATTAGGAAAATTCGATGAAGCTAAGGAAGCAATTGAAAAAGCAATAAAAATCGATCCACTTGAGGCTAATTTTTATGATACATACGGTGAAATATTGATGAATGCTAAGAAGTATGAATCAGCTATAGAAAAATTTACCCAAGCGTTAACTATTAATCCAACGGGATGGTTTGCGTTTCACACCTTCTTAAAACTCACGAAATGTTATAAAAGCCTAGGAATGCCCGATAAAGCTAACATTTGCTACGATAAAGCAAAAATCTTAACCGAAAAGGTTTTGCCCGGTAAAAGAAGGATATACTTAGATAAGTTAGATGAGAGTATTAAAGAATTAGGTAAAGTACCTATTTAAACGCAGATATACATGGAGCTAAGCAATTCTTAAACTCAAAGTTGAATTATGCTTGCGTGCTCTAAATTTTTTTTCTAATTTTTATTTTATATGATCTTTTACGAGTTTTACTAAGTCTGCTTTCCTATAAGAAGAAAGCACTTTAATATTGTTTTCTCTACAATATTCTTTTAGTTGTTTTACTGTCCACTTGTTATAATTAAACCATTGCTCAGTGCTTTCTTGAGGGGGGCCGCCTAGGATGAGGTTAACAATTTGTGCTTTTCTATAGGATGTTGGAACTGTAATGTTGTTTTCTTTGCAGTATAGCTTCAATTTGCTTACTGTCCAGGAGTTGTAATCTAATTCTTCTTTCTTTTCTCTTGGTTTTTCTTCAATTTTGGATGCCTCTAGTTTTTGGAGTATTTCTATTCCCTCAACATTACCAGAATTGCCGTTAATATAAAGTCTTATAGTTCGATCAGTAAGTTCAATTGGTCCTTCTGGTATTGAGTTAACTGGTTCCCATTCAACTTCCTCAACTTCTTTACCGAAAACTTTTGCTTTTTTGACTGTTGCTCCGTAAATTTGAAAATTCCCTAAAATCAAATTTTGCCTTTTAAAATCCGCGGGAACTTTATTTTTCACGATTTTATCAATAATTCTTTTATTGTCTAACTGGGGATATTTAACTGGTTGTTTAGGTTTAGGAGCATTACTCGTATCTATCTTTTTTGTAATTACTTGAGATTTAGCTTCGCCTTTCAGTGAAGGAGGTAGAGCTTTCCATCCGTGGACTTTTTTATTGCTAGTTTCTGTAGATTTCTTGAGAGAAGACATATGTAATTGTTTAAACTCTACAGAATCTCTTTCTAAGAATTCAGGAGCTTTAATTGCTTTAAAATTAAAAGCTCTCATAAAATCGTTAGGCTCATCCCCTTGATCTACGGATATAATCTTACATCGATGAAAGTGTCCGTCAACAACTAAATCATTTTGTAATTCCGCAGCGATGCGAGACGCGATAAATTTTTTTCTAACGTGTGAATTCACTCCCTTCCAGATGTAGATTCTTCGTATACTCTCCTTAACAATTACTAATACTTGGTGAGGATCCAATATATTCTGACCGTTATTAACGCAAAACTCATCTTCTGATATGTCTAATTTTACTTTTTCACCGGTACTTTCTAATCCAAAGATCATAAAGTTCTCGTAAGTTTCAGCCATCATTAATTACGTTTCATTTTTTTAATTTAAAAACAAGATAACTCTGTTGAATTATGTAATTCCAATCTCATAGTAGGTTTGATCCATAAAACTTTAACTTTTTTTTCTAAATTAATCATCTGGACTCTCCATATAAAATTATTGGAATAGAAGATTTATTTCTGATCAAGTAATGCTCAATATGTTTTTTAGTATAGTTTAATAGATATTATCTATTTTATTCGTTAAGTTTGGGGAATATTAGCATATTTTAATCTTATTCTTCATGAAAGTTAGTTTGTGATTTTGATTTATGACTGAAAACAATAACAGGAAACTGTTTAAATATCGAATGCTGGCGCCATTGTGGATTGCAATTTTCATAGATGTTCTAGGTTTCACGATTCTTTTTCCGATGGTAGGATATTTTAGCGTTCTATTCCAAACCTCTAAAATTGTAATCGGTTTTATATTTGCTGTAAATGCGATGTTCGGTTTTGTTTTTGGTCCCATTTTATCAAAACTCAGCGATAAGTATGGAAGAAAACCGCTCTTACTAATTTCTCAATATGGAACACTTTTAGCTTTTATACTAACGGCTTTTTCAAACAATTTATTGATGTTAATCATTGCACGTATGATTGACGGGATGTTTGGAGGAAATTTTCCAATAGCCAAAGCTATTATAAGCGATGAGGTTCCGCCAAAAGATAGAGGTATTCAGATGGCTAATGTTGGTATAGCACATGTTTTAGCTTCCCTGATCGGACCTGCAATTGGTGGATTTCTTTTTACTTTTTTTGGTCTTTTAGGGCCAGGTTTGTTCGCAGCTAGCTTAACCGTAATAACAATTCTTGTAACTATATCTATGCTTGAAGAAACATGGTCAAAAGAAAAGAGACTTCACTACCATAAAAGTAAAACTGAAATTACACTGAAAGTTAGACAGAATAAAAACTCTCTTTTCATGCTACTTCTTTGGGCGTTTCATACAATTTCTTTTACTATCATAATGTCTTCCATATCTTTCTTCAGTGCTGATGTGTTGTTTCTCACGCCAATTGAAATGTCGGGTTTATTTATGATCTCTGGAATATTTAGAGCAGGTATAAGGTTTACGCTTTTTAAACCTACAATAAAGAAACTTGGGGAGAGTAATGCAATACGAGTAGGTTTGGCAATGTTTTTTGTAAGTTTTTTTCTAATAGGCTTTTCTACAAATATTGTAATGATTATAATTATATTCATGTTTGTTAGTTTTGCTGCCTCCTTGACTCGTGGACCTTTGCTCAGTAAAATTAGCCAAACGACTTCACCAAAAGTGCAAGGTAAAATAAATGGACTCTCTTCCGCGTTAGACAGTGTTGCTCAAATCATTGGACCCTTAGCGGGGGCGATTATCCTCCAAATGCTTCCACCATATTGGTTAGGTATAATTGTAGCATTGATAGCTTTACCAGCACTGGTTATGTCTTTTCAAAAAATTGAGAAAAAGAAATTTGTTCCTACAGATAATTTAACAAACCATCCAAAAAATAAATAAGAAAAAAAGTTAATATGTTAATCTTTTAGGAATTCTATAATTTGTTGATTAACTTCTGGAGCTTTCTCGAGAGGGCTTCTATGTCCCGCTTTATCAATAACTACAAGGGTGCTATTGGGAATTTTCTCATGCATTTCTTCCATAGCGATCTTTGACATTAACTTATCGTGAGATGCCGCTAATATTAAAGTTTGGTTTTGAATCGTACTTAATCTCTCAAAAGTATCGTGAGTTTTTAACGCTCCAGCTTGCATGTTAATATCTTTTACTGTTGGAGAATCAATAGTACTCGTTTCTATTAGTTCCTCCGCAGACCAAAGACCATACCATTTTTTAGAAGGATCAGCTTCTAATTGTTTTCTGAATTTTATGTAGAATCCAGAACGAGCACTAGACCACCAAGCTTTAACTGGGTCTTCTTTTTTCGTCTCTAACTCGCTTAATCGCATATTTTTATAAACTTCTGGTCCATCTTCGTCAGGGAAGCCATAATTTGTATTTATTAATATGAGTTTATTTACCCTTTCGGGGTATTTAAGGATAAAATTTTGTACGATCATTCCTCCAAGACTCCAACCCGCGATATTTGCTTTTTCAATCCCTAGATTCTCCATAAGGCCGTTAATATCATCCGCGAAAACTTCCATGGTGTATTCTGAGTCCGGTCTGTCTGATTTCCCTGCTCCACGATTATCTAAGGTTATAACTTTAAAATGCTTTGATAAAACGGGTGTTTGGGCTATCCAGGAATCTTTTTTAGCGCCAAATCCATGAATTAAAAACAAAGGATATCCTTCTCCAAAAACTTCATAACAGAGTTTAACTCCATTAACATCAGCATATTGTTCTGTCATTTTTATCACATTATTCTTGTTTAATAATAATTTTAACAAGGTTTCAGTTTTATTTAAGATTTCTTCTATAGAAGTATAAACTGAAATTAAGCTTATTTAAAAAAATTTTAAATTCAGTTTTCTTTTTACTTCATACTTGTCATACCATTATTTTGGGAAATGTCTTATGAAAGAGAAAAGAGTTTTGATCCCTAATTCTGAGAGAGGTGATCTCCATGGTGTTTTTTATTTCGCTTTAGAAGAAAACCCTTTAAACAGACCACCCATTCTAATAATGTGTCATGGATTTACGGGCGATAAATACGAGTGGGGTCGTTTCCCTGAAACAGCGAAAGTTTTGAATCAAGAAGGTTATGACGCACTAATTTTTGATTTTTCTGGTTCTGGAGAAAATAAAAGAGAACCGGTAACATTAACTAAACAAGCCAATGATCTAGAAAATGTATTTAGGTGGGTTGAAAAACAAGGATATTCAAGAATTGCGGTATTGGGACTCTCATTTGGTGGACTTACAACATTAAAAGCAAGTTTACCTGGAATTAAAACCTATGTTTTATGGGCCCCCCCCTTATTACTTCACTCAACATCAGACCAAGTTGATTGGTTTAAAGATATAGATAAAGGACCCGTAGAAATACCAACATCCGGAGAGGGCGCTCCTATTATCATTGATATGAGTTTTCCAATGGATGTTGCTAATTTTCGAATAAGATCTGCTTTGAAGAAGCACATTGCTCCAACTCTTATAGTTCAAGGTACCGCGGACGAAAAAGTTCCTTTAGAATTAAATAGGAAAGCTTTTAGTACGATGCCTCAGGATGACGATCATAAATTTATAGAAGTTCAAGGCGCAACTCACGATTTTGAAGAGGAACATATACAAGAATTTATTGAAGAAACAGTAAGTTGGTTAAAAAAATATTTTTAAAAAAATTAGTTTAACTTATACTTTTTACAACTTTAGGAGTGTCTAATTTTAACATTTTAAAGTTATCTAATAAGTTTTCATAACATTTATCGGTAACAACAAAGTTGCCTTGCGTTTTGGATAGTATTTGAGAATTAGAGACTTTTTCCATATTGCTAATCCGATTAACTGGTTCTTGTCTTCGTCTTTTGTAGTATGGACCATAATTAAACCCTTTTTACCTTCCATGGCTCTACCAAATCGATGCATAGACTCAATTAACAGTTTTTCCTTTTCAGGTTTAGGAAAATGAATGGATATATGAAAATATATTTTAAGTCACTTTCTCGTTTTTAATTGCAGGTTCTTTTGCAAATACTAGTGGTATAATTGTTAATAAAATCATAAAAGCGGATACTATAAAAATTATGGGGGTTGGAATGTAGCCTGGTTGACCATCAATTATTGCTTCTATTCCAAACTGTTGAGATAGCCATCCTCCAATAAGTGGACCAGGAATCATGGGAATAAAGACAGTAAAAAGAATAAAGTATCCACTAAATTGACCATGCTTCTTTTTTGGGTACAGATCCTTTATCCATGTATGTGAAGAAATGGTAAATGTCGTCAAAAATGAAACCCAAAGCGTCCCCGTAATTATAATAAGTATTAACTCGTCCGTAAGCGCAAATAGTAACAGGAAAATACACTCAGATACAATGGATATAATAGCTATTTTTTTCCTCCCAATTTTATCAATTAAAATTCCCATTGGATAGGCAAAACACATTGCTATAACAAATAAAATCAGTAATAATATTGAAGAAATTAATATTTCTAACTGCAGATAATGCTGTAAATAAATCATAACAAAAGGAAAGAAAATGTTAAATGCGAAACCCCATATTGCTGCTCCAGATAAGACCAAAAAGAAATCTTTGTTACTCTTAATATTTATTATGTTGAAAGTGCTTTTTAAATGACTAAAAAAGCTGTCTTCTAGTGGTTTTAGATTTGTTGAATCTTTCGTTAACAAAGCCCCACTAATGCCGATAATGCCCACAAAAAATGCTACGATAAAGAAGTATGCATAATAGCCATATCCTTCAATTATAAATCCTGAAATAGCATAGCTTACCAAAATAGCCAATAAACTCATAATTTGGACAATGCTTAAAAGTTTACCTCTATTTTTTTGGGAGGTTACATCTGTTAGATACGCATTAAAATTAGCATCGTAAGCAGTAGAACCAAAAAAAGTCATAACGCAATCGAATATAATTGCAATAATTACGGCTAAAATAACACTAAACGATGTAAAAAGTCCTGATAGCGGGAAAAGCGCTGTTGTGATGGTCCAAAATACAAAACCTACAGTAATGTAGATTTTTCTTTTTCCTTTAATATCACTTAATGCCCCCATAACAATACTGGTTATAGTAGCAACAATCGCACTTGCTGCTACCATAATGGAAATAAACACCGGCATAGGAGCTATTACATTGTACATAAATACGTTAAAAAATTGATTTTCAACTCCCCAAGCTAACTGGCCTGCAAGAGTTATCATTATTACACTCAGTGTAATTTTTTTTGAAATTTTATCCGTCATAGGTTAAGTATTTTATTTTTTAAGGTGCTGCGATTAAAATAATAATGTAAACTAATATAAGATTTCCTAGTATAATACCTACATCCTTTAGCGATGTTCTCCCTAACAAATCTGTCCGGGGTTTCCTAAAAATATATAAAATTCCAAAAGGAAAGAAAATTATAGGCAGAAATATGATATTTTGGGTAACTACTAAAGAAAATATCGTAATTACAAGCGATATGACAGATGCAATCCATATGACAAATTGAGACGCTTTAGGAGATAATTTAGACAACGAATCTCCATCGATTAACTCGTGTAACATCTGTCCCGTATACCCAACTGAAGCTATAGAGAGTAATATTAGCAATTCAGATAATGTCAAATTAGGAAAAAAATACAGAGCAATATCGCCAGCATTGATTTTTATCATCAACCAAGGTAATACTATGTGCGAGATTCCTAAAAAGATATGGTTTATAATTGCCAGCGATTTGAAGAGACAGTAAATAATTACTAAAATAACAATGATTACTAAATAAATGCCTAAAATTGGATATATAATAATACTTTTCATAAAACATAGGGTTCCTATTAAGAAACTTGCTAGCGAAATTGTTAAAATTTCTTTACGATTATAACCTTGGACTCTTTTGAGCGTTTCTTTTTCGTCTGGATCCTTCATATCTATTACGTCGTTTAGGGTATTCCCTGTAATGGCATAAAAGGCAAATCCCGCCAATATCCATATGTGAGAAATAACATCGTAATTATTTAGATAAATGCTGAGAAAACATGGTACTAGTACACTGAAGAGGTATTCAATTCTTAATAACCTAAATCCATTACTCATAGCAAGAATCACGTTAAGATATATTATAATGAATTAAAATTTAACAAGGTAAAAAAATTTAGGAGTTTAGTGAAATAATTTGATATCCTAATTTCCAACAAATTTCGGTTCCTTTTTTTCGTTTAGGGCAAATACACCTATCTTATAATCTTCGGATTCTGCTGATTTAATTTGCATTTGTCGCTCATTCTCTAAATGTTCTTCTAAGGGAGTACTAAGTGCGTCAAAGAAAAGTTTCTTAGTCCTAGCATAAGTCAATGTAGGGCCCATGGCAAGTTTTTGCGCCCATTCCATAGAAACTTCCTCTAATTTTTCATGGGACACGATTTCATTAACAAAACCAAGTTTTTTCATTTGATCTGCAGTATAGGTATCTCCAAAAAAAGCCATTTGCGTCGCTTGTTGCCATGGGAGTTGACGACTTAACAAAATAGTACCTGCGAATCCAGGAATTAATGCGAGCTTACAAAAAGATTGTCTAAATTTCGCTTTTTCTGATGCGATTATAAAATCGCAAGAAAGAGCAAGGTTCATTCCTGCTCCAACTGCCCAACCATTTACCGCTGCTATCACGGGTTTGGGATAGAGCCGCAAAGTTAAAGCAATTTTGTAAAGATCTTGAGTTAGGTCGTCCATAACTTGACCTGAAGTGCCGTTTTCAATACTAGATTTAAACTGCTTTATATCCCCCCCCGCAGAAAAAGCCTTTCCAGAACCAGTTATTATTAAACACCTAACATCCTTATTATTTCTAATAGATTCTATAGTCTCTAAGAGTTTCTTTCCAGTAATTTTGTTTAAAGGGTTAAAGTTCTCTGGATTAGACATAGTTATAATCGCGATATTACTTTTTATCTCAAGTTTAATTGTATCGTCCATAATTTATTTCCATTTATTTTCTTTTATGTATTTAATATATAAAAAGCTTCTAAAGATAACAATTTTGCATTATTATTATTCATTCAATACTATTAAAAAAACATTCTAAGGGCTAAGCCTATCAATACAATTGCCACAAAGAATTGTAAAAAAACTTTTGGTATCTTCTTGGAAAGCTTAGCACCTATTATCGCTCCTAAAATAGAACCAACAGCAATTAAAATCCCAATTATTAAATCAATCTGACCTATCAAGCTTTTTATAGTTGTGTTGTAAATAGCAGTAAAAAATATTATAGAAGTTGAGATAGCTGTTGAGTTGTGAATAGGAAAATTTAGAACTAAGTTAAGCGTTGGTGTATTTATGATACCGCCACCAATTCCTAGTAAATTTGCCGTAAATCCCGCTAAAATGAAAAGTGGAATAGTTTTCTTAAAACTGATTTTATGCTCATCATTATTTAAAGAGAACTCGATGTGGTTAACTTCTTGTTTATCTACTTCATTTTTTGCTTTATTAACTTTATAAATCATATTAAATCCTGCTATTAGTAAAGTTATCGCAAACAGAATTTTTAATATAGAATTATCGATTCTAATAAATGAAAATAGAATAGTGGCTAAAATACTTCCTATTATAGAAAAAGCACTAAAAAACAATGAAAGTTTAATTCTTGTTCTTTTCTGCCGTAAATAGGTGATAAACCCTGCTAAAGAAGAAAATAGTATTACGAAAGTACTCGTATCTACTGCTATATTAAGTGGTATTAAAAAGAGGAGATTCATGACAGATACGAAGAAGACTCCCCCTCCAATTCCGGCAATAGTAGAAACCATACCGGATAATAGACCAAGTAAAATTAATAAAGATACAAGATAGAAAGATAATTCCATAGGCGATAAAGTGGTATATTCATCATAAAACTTTTTAAAAATAAGAGAGATTTTTTTCTTCAAAAAATAGAAAGAAAAATCAATAATTAAATTATAAAAAAGTTATTAGATTAGTACTATAAAAATTTAAATTTAGTCAGTTATCATTCATGCCCGAATCTAACGACGATAAATTAATTGTTGCACTTGTGGTATGTTCTCGTTGTGGAAACCCTTTTATGATTAAAAAAGGACAAAAAAAAACGGGGAATTTAATATGTGATAACTGTATTAAATTGGAACAGAGAAAAAAAAAATTAGCAGATTCGGTAAAACAGGCTCAAAAAAAAATAGAAACTTCAATTAAAGGTTATAAATCGTCGTTAAGAGTTGCAAAATCTCAACAAATAAAACAAATCTACTTTGAAAAAATCAAGAAAACATCAGATGTATTAAATAGATCTGTCGTCCTTCTTAAAAAAATTGAGGAAACAAACGATGAAAAATATATTGAAGAATTTAAGAAGCTTTTTGATAAAATGAAAGAAGATTACGAAGAAAAATAAAAACACTATCGGATGCAAAAAACTAAGTCATTTTCATTATCTTCTTTAGAGAGAGCCGTAAAACCTTTTTAATCTTATCAATCCAAATCCTTATTATTAAATCTCCTTAATACGACAACTAACTTCTGGATTAAATGAAAAATCTTTATTATTCTAGTTTAATTAAGTATAAATAACATTTTAAGATAATATTTCGAATATAAATTAAGGATATCTGATAAAAAAATGCAACTCAAACAAATCTCTGTTTTCTTG
>Ga0114930_10004590_pt1 | contig 11621 bp, 9 predicted proteins | sample AnhtaG_FD_87300 | JGI IMG/M metagenome (GOLD analysis project Ga0114930, IMG submission 87300) | Deep subsurface microbial communities from Anholt, Denmark to uncover new lineages of life (NeLLi) - Anholt_01485 metaG | ecosystem: Environmental > Aquatic > Marine > Oceanic > Sediment | place... | reverse complement strand
TTGGCTTTGTTATACATTTTCAGCGGCCCGGGTCGGTAGTTCATTATTACCAACAGGTGGGACGTGCTGGCCGGGCAGTTGAGGATGCCTATGGAATTCTACTCAGCGGGCACGAGGATGATGATATTACCGATTTTTTCATACGAAACTCTTTTCCGCCGCAGGCGCACGTGGAACAGCTGCTGAAAGCATTGAACCGGGCTGAAGACGGGCTTTCGGTTCCCATGTTGCAACAGGAAATCAATTTGCGCAAAAGCGATATTGAAAAAACACTCAAATTCCTTTCGGTGGAAACACCCTCGCCGGTGATTAAACTAGGCCCCCGCTGGTATGGTGCGCCCATCGACTACAAGTTGGATCAAGAAGCCATCGAGCAGTTGTGCGCCTTGAGGCGTTCGGAACAGCAGGAAATGCGGGAATACATGCAAACAAAAGAATGCCTGATGGGGTTCCTTGCCCGCGCTTTGGACGACCCGCATGCCGGCTCCTGTGGCCGATGTGTCAATTGCATTGGGAAGCCCTTGCTTCCTGACACTATAAGCCCGGAATTGGCCAATGCGGCCGCACTGTTTCTGCGTCGCAGTCACCAACCGATTGAACCAAGGAAGAGATGGGCTAAAGGAGCATTCGAAGATTATGGTTTTTCCGCAGCAATTTCGAATGACCAAATTGCAGAGGAAGGCCTCGCCCTGTCGCTTTGGGGGGATGCCGGCTGGGGTCAAATGGTGCGACAAGGGAAATACAGTGACGGACGTTTCGCCGACGATTTGGTTGAAGGGTGTCTCCAAATGATCCATTCCTGGGCGCCCGATCCGCAACCGACCTGGCTGACCTGCGTGCCTTCACTTGGCAGCCCCGAACTTGTACCGAATTTTGCTGGCAGGCTGGCGGCGCGCCTCGGGATACCCTTTGTACAATGCGTAAAGAAAATTAAATCGAACTGCCCACAAAAGGAGATGCAAAATAGCTTTCAACAGGCTGGTAACCTTGATGGGGCTTTTGAAATCGAGGCCTCAGACATGCCAGACGGCCCGGTTTTTCTGCTGGACGACATGGTGGATTCGCGCTGGACTTTCACAGTTATAGCCGCCCTTCTGCGAGAGGCCGGATGCCCGGCAGTCTTTCCAGTTGCCCTGGCCATGAACTCGCCTCGGGGAGGATGAGGATCGAATATGAATACCAACGAACTAACTAATGACGCCAAGGCCATTTTATTGCTGTGCGGCAGGTTTGGCAAAAATGATTCCGGGGATCCTGTAAAACCGCTCAGCCTTCGAGAATATAATCAGTTGGCCGATTGGTTGATGGATCGAAAAATACGACCTGCGGATTTATTGGAAGACTCCGGCTTGAGCTCAATTGACACACCTAATGCGAAAATCGATGTCGGGCGCATTCGCATGTTGCTCAAACGTGGAGCAGCAATGGCCTTCGCTATTGAAAAATGGACGAACAACGGGATCTGGGTAGTCTGTCGCAGCGACGCCGCGTACCCTGAGCGACTTAAGAAGCATCTGAAAAAACAAGCGCCGTCAATTTTGTATGGAGTTGGCGACATTGACCTGATCACCCGTGGCGGCTTAGCGGTGGTGGGCTCTCGGAAAATTGACGGTAGCGCGGAATCTTTCACCAGGGAAGTCGCCATGGAATGCGCGCGGCAAGGGATTCAGATTGTCTCCGGTGGGGCGCGCGGTGTGGATCAGACCGCCATGTTATCGGCTATGGAATCAGGAGGGACCGTTGTAGGCATTCTGGCCGATAGCTTGTTGAAAGCGGCTGTGGCAAGGAAATATTGCAACGGTATAAGAGAAAAGCGACTCACATTGATTTCTCCGTATTACCCGGACGCCCGTTTTACGATAAGTAACGCAATGTCCAGAAATAAATACATATATGCCATGGCGGATTATGCACTGATTGTAAGCGCCGAATTACAAAAGGGCGGCACCTGGGCCGGTGCGGTGGAAGAACTCAGGCGGGACAAGGCGCGACCAGTATTCGTGTACGACGAGCCAAATGGCCCCGAAGGTAACCGTGCGCTGATACATTTAGGGGCTTTCCCGTTTCCGCCGCAACCATGGAAAGAAGGCTTGGTTTTGCTGCTTAAATCAAGGAGCAAGCATTCTGGCTCTCGGGCCGTCAAACAAGTTTCCCTTTTTGATGAACCGCTTTATCTACATACATCAACGCCCGCGTCTGTGAAGGAAAATGTCAGCCAATATTCAGGAGATCAATTCCAAGAGGTTGAAGCAGGACCTGCTATTGAGGTAGCAGAGCAGGCTACGCCTACCAGCATTTATGAGGCGGTCCTTCCAGCTTTATTAGATGCTCTGAACGACTGGAAATCACCGAAAGAAGTGGCCGCTTCACTTGAAATTCGAAAAAACCAACTTGATGACTGGTTGGAGCATGCCACTGGTGAGGGGAGAATTGAGAAAAAAAACCGGCCTATTCGCTACCGAAGGGTAGAGACATAAAGGGATCTACTCTTGACTCTTTATCATTCATTAAAGGTTCCGGAAAATAGTAAATGAAGGGCTTTGTCGGCATCACAGATAATGATTGGTTTGCGTATCTCGACCAGCAGCCAGGGATCGAATAGGTGAACTTCTGGCAACTAATTAATAATAAGAGAATAATCGGGGTCAGATCTTTCATCATAAAAGGGGCAGTAGGCTCTGAAACAACTTAAAATGTGACGTTGATCTGAATTTGTGGTTAAAATTTTTATTACTAACACAATCACTCCCTCGCCTAACAGTAATGAATTATATAAAAAATGAATCCTTATTACTCCATTTGCAGAGTATGAGAGGATTCAAGGTCATAAAAGGGCTACATCTATTTATTTTTCAGTTTGAAGTAAAAATTTAGAAATTCTTAATTCATTGCATAGGCTTTCATTTTGTGCTATGGGAAAAGTGAATAGAAAGGTTAAAAAAATAAAGGGGGCCTTAGTTTATTAAATGGATGTAAAGCTTAATTTCGTTAGCACAGTTGTTATCGGTAGATTCAATCCTGGGATACTCACTACGGAATTTTTGAAGCACGAATGTGGGATAGACCTCGGAGAGGGGAATATAATCGGACCGGGCGATTTACCAGTTTATAAAGAAATCCTTTTCAAAGAGAAAAACATCCATTTTCGTGTTGATTTGGAGCGCTTAGTAATAAAAGAGGATAAGATTACCGAACTCGTGAAAGTTCTCGGCCCTCAATTTTTACGAATCTATATTGATAAGCTTCATTATACACCAGTGTTCGCTTGTGGTATGAATTTTAACTTTACGTTAGAGTTGAAAGAAGAGGAGAAAAAGGGGTTCGGTGAGTTTTTAAATGGTGATAGACATTTATTTAATTTGTTTAAGATAGATGAGTTTAGGCTGGAGACAGACAGGAATTACAAAAAAAGTGGTTCCGTGCTCAATAGCCTTTGGAACATAACTTTCGCTATCAAAGAGGAACTGAATAATACAATAAGAATACGTCTTGCCAAATCGGACAATATATATGAGTTAAATCATAACATTGAAGCACCCAATCTTGGGAAAAATAGAGAAAACATCAAATTCATAACTGAAGGACTTGATCAGAATATTAAATACAATAAGGACATCATGGATAAGCTTTTTAAAGGGGTTAAGAATGAGTAGAACTTGTGAGCCATATTATAGGAGAAGGCAATTTGATACAGCCATCGCTAGATTTGATGGTTTTGGGGGCGTAATCGCAACTAGTATCCTGAAAGAAGAGGAAGGAAACAAGTTTACCAACGCATTACAGAGAGATCTTCCCAAAGCTGAAGGAACTTTATTTAGTGTTACGGTAGGTGATGAACCTTTTGTAGGTTTAGTTCTGACTGGCTCTCTCAGAGAAGAGGAAGCATACAATTTTAAAGACCCTTTAACTATTTATATTCCAGAATCCCAACGAACTTTATTTAGTGTTACAATAGGTGGAAAGTCTTTTCAAATTTTGTCTGACAGAGATATCTCCAAAGAACGAACCAGTAAAACTGAAGTCCCCCCTCTTTTTAGTGAGGCTATTGTAAGGTTAAAGGCTTCAGCAAAATTTCAGTTTCTTGAGGCAAGTAGATTATTCAATAAGGAAAAGATTGATCGTAGTATTACCTTAACCGAGTTCAAAATGTTAAGAAAGAAGAAAGACGTGCCTATTGAGAGTTACTTATTTCAGGAGAGATATGAGTGAAATCGCCTTCTTGCTCGATGCCAGTGCCTTAGCTCGAATTTTTTATGATGATATTGGAAAAACCAACCTTGACAATATTCTCAACTATCCCGACTCGACTTTATATACCCCCGAACTTGGAATCATAGAAACCATTTCTGCTCTGTTGGCCGCTTGCAATTCTGAAGACATATCTTTACAAGAGTATTCATTAGCGGTTTCCACCCTTTACAATATGGTTGAGAAAGGGGAGCTAAACGTTTTATCTCTAACAGATGATTATGTCCAAGACTGCATATCCATCTTAGAGCAATATAAAACAAAGCCCGAGAAAGGTTTCAATGGCATGGATGCAATCTACATCCTTTTATCAAGAATGATTGCCCATACTGTTACTGGCGCCAATGTGGCAGTAGTTTTTGTAACAAGTGATGTAAAGCTATATAACGCTTGCCAAGAGGAAACTTCTTTCAAAACTTTCCATTTCTGGACGTGTGACCTGGGGTGTGGACATATTGAGCACATACCTAAAAAGTTCGCTAAGGAGAAACCAGCAAGATATGTAAAATGCAACAATTGCGGTTCTCAGGTGCTTGTCGAGGAAGCCCATGAATCCCCCAATCGTTGTCCTACATGTGGGCAACTTTGCCCTAACTGTAGTATTGATGTCTGCCCTTCTACTTATTCGATAGACTTTCGGCGATGGTCTTAATTTATTAGTATCCTTCAAAAGGCTCGGCAAAGAAGGGAAATCCTCTATCTCTCCCCATCAGAAGATCTTGACTGGACTTTGAACCTCGCCCAGATCCATTACTCTTTTAACCCTACTATAAATGCTAAGAGTTTTTTCTAAAGGGGTAAATTTATGCTTGGGGTAATGCAAGGCTCATTATATAGGAAGGCGGACATAAAAGGTGGAGCCAACTCCTTCTTCACTTTCTACCTTAACGGTTCCATTGTGGGCCTCAACTATGCTTTTTACTATAGGTAGGCCAAGGCCTGTTCCCACAATGTTTCTGGTCTTCTCGGTTTTTGCCCGATAAAACCTCTCAAAGATCCGGGGTAGCTCATCAGGTGCGATACCATACCCGGTATCACTGACACTTATTTCCACAAAATCTCCTTTAACCTCCCCCATTACATCTACCTTCCCTCCTTCCGGGGTATAGATGATAGCATTAGTGATTAGATTGCTAAAAACTTCCTCCATGCTTTTCATGTCTGCATTAATAAGGGGCAGATCGGACTTTTTAAGGCTTAGAGAGATATTTTTCTCCTTTGCCCTGGGTTGTATGAATTCCACCAAGCTCTCGAGGATATCCATCAATTGTACCTGCTGCTTATCCTGGACTATCAACCCTGCCTCTATCCGGGAAATATCAAGGAGTTCGTTGGACAATTCAACAAGACCCTGAACCTTCCGGGATATTTTACCGAGTATATCAGCTTGTTTAGCACCTAACTCGCCTGCCAGCCCGTCCATGAGGATCTTGATCTGACTTAAAACAGTGGAAAGGGGGCTTCTGATCTCATGAGAGACCATGCTGACAAAGGCTGACTTCATCTCATCCAGTTCTTTTAGATGGGTTATATCATCAACAATGGTTACAGAACCAAGTATCTCTCCTGACCTGTTTTGGAAGGGAACAGCCTGGGCCCTGAGATATAATTGATTAGATGGTCCCTCCCCTTTTTTATGCGGCTTTATCTCAGCGCTAAGAACCTTGAACTCACCTGTATTCAATTCAAGGATACCATCTATAATCCCGGTCAATTTTTCATCTGTAGTTAAGGCACTGAGTGGTTGATCATCGAGAGAATCCCCTTGATAACCCAACATCCTTAGTAAGGCGGGGTTATAGAGTATAATATTTTTGCTTCTATCAGTTACCAATACGCCACCGGCTAAATAGTTTACTATTGTTTTAAGGCGGGTTCTTTCTGTAGCAATGTCTTGAAGGGTTCTGGTCATTTTAACAGCCTTACTGACTACAACTCTTAACTGATCCGGTGTAAAGGGTTTGGGTATGAAATCAAAGGCACCCTTCTTCATTGCCTCGATGGAATGTTCCAGGGTTGCAAAGCCGGTAATCACGATGGAAACAGAATCAGGATGTTGTTCCCGAACCTTAGCTAAAACCTCCATTCCGCCTATACCCGGCATCATCAAATCAGTAAGGATAATATCGTAATGTTTCTCCGCTAACATCTTGAGCCCTGTCTCTCCATCTTCAGCCATCTCGACCAGGCAGTTCTCTTTTTTGAGTATCTTAAAGCATCCTTCACGTATTCGCCTTTCATCATCAATTACAAGTATTGTTGGCTGATATGTCTGATCTTCTATGAGTGCCATAAATAAACCTCTCGAAAATTCTACAACTCATTGAAAATAATAATGGAACTTAGTTCGCTTCGCTCACAATTGGAATGTTGGAATAATGGAATCGTGGAATAATGGGCTCTGGGAAAATGGGAATTTGGTCTAATGGCAAAATTCTTCTTGACATTGAATTCAATGATATTAAAAAAGAAAGACCTCCTTCTTACAATCAATATTCCAATATTCCAATATTCCATCATTCCATTATCTCATTATCTCATGTGCGAGGCAAAAACTCAGGCCTTAATAAATTCCTTTAATTCCAATAGGTTGTAGTAATTCCGATATATTTGATTAAACATTATTCCAATTCTAGCATTTCTTCTCCTCTTACATGGGGGTATCTTCATCAGTTACCTTAAACAGGGGTAGTTCTATGAGAAAGGTTGTGCCTTTAGGGCTTGTTTCCTTGACCTTAATCTTTCCTCCATGTTTTTCAATTATACCTTGCACGGTACCCAGACCCAGTCCGGTCCCTTTGCCTTCATCTTTAGTAGTAAAGAAGAGGTCGAAAATATGTGGGAGGTCTTCCTCAGCGATGCCACATCCGGTATCGGTTATTTCAATATAGATTTTCCCCTCTGGTTTATCCCTGCTGGTACGTATGCTGATATTCCCCTTGAGATCCATAGCCTGGGCAGCATTCATTATCATATTGGTGAAAACCTGAATAAGCTGGTTTTTGTCGCCTTTACACATTAACATAGATGGGCAATATTCTTTATCAATGGTAATATCGTACAGGAAGGCATGATCTCCGATAAAGGAAAAGGTCTGCTCTATTGCATCATTTATATTGAAGAGTTCCTTTTTGGCCTCTGTCTGCCTGGAGTATGCAAGAAGATTTTTAACAATCTCCTTGCACCTGTTAGTACCCTCTATAATATCTCGTATTTCTCCTCTTATTGGACTGTCTTCTTCCAGGTCCTCAAGGAGCAAACTGGCATCTATAAGTATTCCGCTCAGGGGGTTATTTATTTCATGGGCCACCCCTGCGGCCAGTTGACCTAACGAGGCCATTTTGTTCGATTGCTCTGATTTAATCCTTTCAGCCTCTTTCAATTTCTTTTCCGTTTCTATCTTGGATCTCAGGTCATTATAGATACCCATGGTGGCGACCTCCCTGCCATCCTGATATATGATAGAGGCGGTCATTTCAACCGGTATCTCCTCCCCTGAGGAATTAATTATTGTCATCTCTGTAGAATGGAGTTTACCCATTCCACCATAGCCGGGGCTCCGGAGTTTCTTCATTATGCTCCTTGCCCCCCCTGGGGTATACAGATATTCAGCAATGCTTTTGCCAACAGCTACCTTGTTAGTATATCCAAATAATTTGCTGGCGCTTTCATTCATGCGCAGGATTACGCCTTTCATATCAGCAACCAAAATGGCAGATGCAGAACTGAAAATGATGCCTTCCAAAAAATCATTGGTTTTTCGTAATTCCATATCCAGGAGTTTAGTTCTGGTGACATCCCTTAAACTCACCATTATATAGGCCACTTCTCCATTATTATTTAAAATAGGCGAAAATACCCTGTCTTCATATATCTCGTTTCCATCAAGATCTGTGGTTTTTCTTAGGCCAGAAGTCCCTTTTTTATAATTCAGGACATGCGGAATAGGGCAGGATGATTCCCGGCATGGCTCGTCAGATTGATAAATGATCTCGTAACATTTTTTGCCTATGATTTCTTTCTTACTGTAGCCATATTTATCGAGAAATCTCTGATTGGCTTCGAAAATGGTCATATCAGGAGCAAGGATCAAGGTTGGAAACGATAGTGATTCAAATAGGTTATCAAGCCAATCAAAGTTTTCCATATCATACCGACCTAAAAGAATATTATTTTGCCACCTCAAATGTCTCACTTAATACATCCTCAGCATTGTCTATATCATCCTGGTCTAATACCAAAAAGACAGAGGCCGAGGAACAGCCACATGCTATAATCTTTATATCTGCCTTTAAAAGGGTAGAGAATGTGGCATCAGCTATACCGTACCTATCACCAAAGTGCGGTCCATAGAAGAAGATAATGCCAACAGGATAGATATATCTGTGAGGAGTTGGCCTTGAGGTTTTTTCCAGAGACGCATGGAAATCCTTACCTTCTTTAACAGGTAAACAAAAAATAAAAGTGATTTTATGATCTGACTCCTGGGCTATTATAAATTTTGGCCTTAAGGTTTGAAGGTCATCCTGGGAAAGGATTTCTCCCAAGGATTTGATTTCAGAGAGGGGGTAAGAAAATTCAATAAAGGATAAATCAGTTATCCTTTGAAACCCATAGGTTTTGATCCGGGATTCCCAATAAACAGCAATTGTCTCCATAGAACTTTGCTCCGCAAATTAAATATTGGAGTCTTGGTATGGTGGATAATGGAGAATGTTGAGTAATTTTTTCTCCTTTTACTATCCATTACTCCAATACTCCATGTGGATGGCAAAAATAGGTGGCCAGTAAAAGCCGTTTTATTTCAATAAGTTATAGAATTTCTGAGAACTAATTTAGTCCCCTTTACCCTTTTTAACCTCAGTACTCTGGTAGTAACGGATCTCAGGCTTTATAGGAGCATGATCTTTAGGCAGTTGGAATAAATCCTGGATATTTTCGATAGCCTTGTCTATTAGCTGGTAATCAGTTAAAAATGAGATTGCGGATAGTGATGTAGCTATCCCGTAGACAGGTATAGATTTCTCTGCCCACGATACCATGATAACACCCATTATCTTTATAGCTGATTGGTGGGGGAAGATAGTGATTATACCCAGGTGTCCCCGGCAGCTTATCTCCCAACCCATAGGTAAAGAGTCTTCTTTTTTAAGAATTTCTGAGGCAGTAGAGAATTTGTCCTGGCTGATACAAAAGGTGAGTTGATGGTAACTATTTCTGTTTGGGTAGTAGGTAATAAACTCCATATTAATTTTTTGAGAGACCAGGAGTTTACTTACCCCTGAGGCTATTTCCTCTGATGAGTCCGGCCCTCTCAGGTCAAATTGGCATAGTTCAAGACTCTGTTTGAGCCCCCCTACCTTCAATTTCTCCATTATATGGCCACCATAGAAAAAAGGGGCTTATTAGCCTATAAAATCCTTTCTGCATGATATTTAAGAGAATGTAAGGCCAACCTCAGGATTGGCCAGTAAAATCATCGATCATGGATATCAGTTTGTCCAGATCGATTGGTTTAGCTATATAATCATCAGCTAAGGTACTCATTCCACCTTGGTGAGTATATCTGGTACTGGTGACTGCTGAGCCAACTGCTGTTAAGAGAACAATAGTAATGTCTTGATATTTTGGATTATTTTTAAGCTCATCACAGAGTTCATAACCATCTTTGCGAGGCATCATAACGTCTAAGATAATTAGATCAGGTCTTTCCTCCTGTATCTTATCCCAGGCCTCTATCCCATCATAAGCCTTTGACACCCTATAGTTTTTGCTCTCTAATTTCATAGAGATTGCCTCCACCAGATCTGGATCATCATCAACTACCAGGATCAGTTTATTATTAGCCATATATTCCCTCCCTCTATGCTTTTCAATGGTTATAGGGTTAAAGAAAAACTACAAATTTTGGTGGTTATATTATATTTTTATTTTTATATAGTCAACTGGAAATGATACAGCCATGAAGAATTAAAAAAGAAAGATGAATATTTTTTGCTAATCTAATCAGCCTTTATTTTATCTTGCAAGGGCTATTGGAAATGTTACACTAAGAACAATAGTAACTACCCAGGTTGTCAGGTTCAAGGTTCACAGTTCAGGGGTTCAACTTGGAGCCATGAACCATTGTCCATGCCAAGACTCCTCAACCTGCTCATGAAAACCCGCGTTTATAAGCCTTTGGCTTATTAAACGGTTAATGGTTCAGCAAATAACCATTGAACCCCGCCTGCCATCCGGCGGGCAGGCCCACCAGAGTTACGGCGGGCAAGCGTGAACCGGAACTTTGAACCTGTGTAGTTACGAATAATAAAAAACCTAAATGGAGAAAAATTGTGATTGATACAGAGAGAACAAACATCACCACTATTTTTGAAGCCATGGTGGATGGAGTCTATATTGTTGATGAGGATTTTAACATGGAATACATGAATAATGTCATGATTAAACATTTTGGGCAGGGCACTGGCAGAAAGTGTTATCAAATTATATACGGGATGGGAGAAGCCTGCCCCTGGTGCAAGGCAAAGGAGGTGTTTGCCGGGGGAACCATTCGCTGGGAGCACTACATCCCAAATCTGGATCAATTATACGACTTTATTGAATTTCCCTTGAAAAATTACGACGGCACTGTATCCAAGGTATGCATATATCGAGATATTGCCCTGAGAGCAAAAAGTGAAGAAAAAATCAGGGCCTCTGAGAAGGATTACAAGAGATTATTTGAAAATGTCCACTGTGGATTATATGTGAGCAGTAAAGAAGGGAAATTTTTAAATGCCAATAAGGCCCTTCTGGATATGTTGGGTTATGAAAACAAGGAGGAATTCCTTAAAATTGATATCGCCAAGGATCTTTATCTCAACCCAGAGGATCGTCGCAAATGGCAGGAGATGGTTGAACGGGATGGTTATGTAATAGATTATGAAGTTGATTTTAAACGCAAGGATGGAAGACCTATCTCGGTCATCCATACAGGTCATGTGCATTATGATAAGCAGGGAGAGGTCATAGGATATGAAGGGATCAACGTGGATCAATCCCAAAGAAAGAAGATGGAGAAGGAACTCAAGGAAGCCTATGATTTTTTAGATAAGATTATAAAGAGCTCCCCCGATGCCATCATGGCAACCGACTTAAAGGGTGATATTGTTATTTGGAACAGGGCCTCTGAAGAGATCTTGGGATATAAGGCTGGGGAGGTTATTGGCAAAATGAACATCAGAAAGATCTACCCAAATGGGATGGCTGAAAGGGTAATGAAAATGATGCGAAGCCCTGAATATGGCGGTATTGGAAAATGCAGGTCCTATCCAATGGTTCATGTAAGGAGAGATGGTGAAATTGTTGAAGGGAACCTCTCCGCGGCACTC
>Ga0114930_10004587_pt1 | contig 11624 bp, 9 predicted proteins | sample AnhtaG_FD_87300 | JGI IMG/M metagenome (GOLD analysis project Ga0114930, IMG submission 87300) | Deep subsurface microbial communities from Anholt, Denmark to uncover new lineages of life (NeLLi) - Anholt_01485 metaG | ecosystem: Environmental > Aquatic > Marine > Oceanic > Sediment | place... | reverse complement strand
TCATAATCTTACAGGATTGGGGCATGAAGTCGTTTTATTTTTACCGAAATACCACTTTGGGAATAATAAATTACCTTTCAAAAAAATCGAAATCCCAGTTTTAAATATTCCACTTCTCAGATCTCTATCGTTTAATATTTTTCTGATAATATCTTTATTTTTTTTTCATCTTAAGAAACATCCTAATGTCGTCTATATGCGCCGGATGGGGACCATAATTCCAGCTCTTTATGCTAAACTACAAAGAGCGATTTTCTTCTACGAAGTGAATGATGACCCCTATAAAAAACATCATCATGAGGGCTTTAAAATAACCTTCTTGTTAAGGTCACTGATATCTACCAAACAAGATGAAATAAACCTCAAACTTTGCACCAAAGCCCTCGTCATCACACCAGAGATTGCAAAAAAAATACTCGAGCGGAATCCTAATTTACAGGCAAAAAAAGTTATGGTTATGCCCAGCGGAACTAATATCGATCTTTTCAGACCACTTAATAAACTCGAATGTCGCTCCCGTCTAACTATTGATCCTCAAAAGAAATATATCGGATTTGCTGGAACGCTTCTAAGGCATCAAGGCCTAGATGTTCTTATCGATGCAGCTCCTCTCATACTCAGTAAAGAACCTCTAAGTGTCTTTTATATTATCGGTGAGGGCCCAATGAAAGAAGTTTGGCTCAAGAAAGTTAAGACGAATGGACTCCATCATTCCTTCTTTTTTTTAGGTCAGATTGACTACGAAAGAATGCCAATCTGGATTGGTGCGATGGATATTTGTATTGCCCCTTTTCTTAAATCTGCAGGCCTGAGGTCGCCTGTAAAGATTTTTGACTATATGGCCTGCGGGAGAGCGGTAGTAGCTTCTAATATTGAGGGAACAACGGATGTATTCTCTAACTCTGGTGCTATCAAGCTGGTTGCACCAGGGAATATCGAAATGTTGGCAGATGCTATTGTTGATTTGCTTAATAATAGAGAAAAGGCCGACAAGATGGGAGATAAAGGGCGCATGCTTGTCGTTGCTAAGTACGATCGACAATCCACAGCAAAACGAGTCAGCGATGAGGCGATTTCTTGCCTTTCTTAGAGTCTTCAAATATTAGGAATTAATTCATTAGAGAAAGAAACGAACAAATTTGTAAATTTAGGCTAACATTCTCAAAGTATATGCAAGCGTTTCTTCCTCAAATCTTATCAGGAGGTGTAAATATTGAAAAAAGCATTGATTACAGGAATAACCGGTCAGGATGGCTCCTATTTAGCTGAATATCTCTTATTCAAAAAATATGAGGTTCATGGCTTAATTCGCAGATCAAGTACATTCAGTACAGATAGGATTGACCATTTATACCAGGACCCTCATCTTCCAGGTGTAAGGCTCTTCTTGCATTATGGGGATTTATCTGATTCAGGGCAACTAACTAATTTAATCTATAATGTTAAACCTGATGAAATATACAATCTGGGAGCACAAAGTCATGTCAGAGTTAGCTTCGATTTACCTGAATACACAGGAGACATCACGGGATTAGGAACAACTAGACTTTTAGAAGCGATAAGGAGAAGTGGAATTAAAACAAAATTCTATCAGGCCTCAAGCAGTGAAATGTTCGGTGATGCCTCAGCTCCTCAAAATGAGGATACTCCATTCAAACCTCGAAGCCCCTATGCAGCATCAAAAGTTTACTCCTTCTGGATGGTCAGAAATTATAGGGAGGCATATAATCTGTTTGCTGCCAATGGAATTCTATTCAATCATGAATCACCGAGGAGAGGAGAGACTTTTGTTACCCGAAAAATTACACGAGGCTTAGCACATATAGTTGCCAAAAAAGAGAAAAAAATCTATTTAGGAAATTTAGAAGCAAAGAGAGATTGGGGTTATGCTCCTGAATATATTGAAACAATGTGGCTGATGCTTCAACAAGAGAATCCGGACGATTATGTGATAGGAACCGGGGAGACTCATTCGGTAAAAAATTTTTTAGAAGAGGCTTTCAGTTATCTCAATTTAGATTGGAAAGAATATATTGAAATTGATCCCAAGTATTTTCGCCCAACAGAAGTCAAAGACCTCAGGGCAGATTCCACAAAAGCTAAAAAATTATTAAATTGGTCTCCTAAGATTTCATTCAAACAGCTAGTTAAGATAATGGTCGATTATGATTTTAAATTACTCGGGGTTCCTTCTCGGGGAGAAGGTGAAAAAATTATACGAGAAAAAGGCCTTGAATGGTGTAAAGAAAATCTTTGATGAGGATGAAGTTTCTGGCGATTATAAGGTGGATTTTATGAATCAAACCCCTACATTCTTATCTTTATATCTATTAAGGTGGGTTTGATGAATCAAATCCCTACGAAAAAGAAAAATTAATGATGCCTTCCTGTGTTATTCCGTATAAATCTTACACCATCAAAGGGAATAATCATGGATTTAAGTAAAAAAAGAATTACAGTAACTGGTGGTAAAGGCTTTCTTGGAACGCATCTAGTTAGAAAACTCAGAGAAGATAAAGGTTACAAAAATGTCTCCATCGCTGATTCTCCCGAATATGATTTAAGAATATTAGAAGACATTAAAAGAATGTTTGATGATCTGAATCATGATATTATCATCCATTTGGCAGCAGTCGTAGGTGGAATAGGAGCAAATCAAGAAAACCCTGGCAAATTCTTTTATGACAATGCCATCATGGGAATACAGCTTATGAATGAAGCTTATTTAAGAAAAATTGATAAATTTATAGCTCTAGGAACAATATGCGCTTATCCAAAATTTACTCCTGTACCTTTTAAGGAAGAAAACCTCTGGAATGGCTACCCCGAAGAGACCAATGCTCCGTACGGATTGGCAAAAAAAATGCTTTTGGTTCAGGCTCAAGCCTATCGACAACAATACGGGTTTAACGCAATTTATCTTCTGCCAGTAAATTTATACGGACCTGGTGACAATTTCAACCCGAAATCTTCCCATGTTATTCCAGCATTAATTAAAAAATGTATCGATGCTAAAGAAAATGAAGATGACCATGTTGTAGTTTGGGGCACAGGTAAAGTATCAAGGGAATTTCTCTACGTTGAAGACGCAGCCGACGCAATAATCCTCGCTGCAGAAAGATATGACAAGTCTGATCCAGTAAACATAGGTGCAGGCTTTGAGATAAAAATAAAAGATTTGGTTGAATTAATTGCAAAATTAACGAATTTCAAAGGTAAGGTCATCTGGGATACGACAAAGCCTGACGGACAGCCAAGGAGATGTTTGGATACCTCGCAAGCAGAAAAAGAGTTTGGGTTCAGAGCAAAAGTAAAGTTTGAAGAAGGACTAAAAAAGACTATTAATTGGTATATCAGTAATAGGAAAAAGATAGATTAAGAGAGGAATAATAACTGGGCGCAAATAGAGTCCCCTAAACAAAAACTTATGGATCATCTAAAGAAACGGAAAATAACTGTATTACACATCATGAGCTCTGCTGGGATTGCTGGAGGCGAGCGCTATGTTCAAGATTTAATTCAATACTCTAATAAATCTTTCGAGCATATAGTCGTCCTGCCTTATAGGGGACCATTCGAGCAGATCTTGAAAGATTGTAGCTTCAATTACATTGTCGTTAAGATGGCGCGCAAGTTTTCTTTTTTCGCTATCTTGGTACTTATTAAACACATAAGAAAAAATAAGGTAAACCTCATCCACACTCATGGTTTCAGAGCAAATTTTCATGGTCGTCTTTCAAGTATATTTACGGGAGCAAAAACTATTTCAACCATTCATGTTTCTCTCCTGGATTACATTGATACAGCCTCATTAATAAGATACTTTTATATTCTATTAGAGAAAGCTCTTTCGTTTAAGACAAGTAAATTTATTTGCATCTCAAAAGCAATAGAAAAAGATATGCTGAGCCTAGGTATTAACAAAAATAAAATTGTTTTAATCCACAATGGAGTTGATCTTGACCGATTCTTTCCCCGTCCAGTTCAGGAAGAAAAGAAGAGAGAGCTTGGTATCAAATCAAGCGGCCCCATTATAGGTACTATTGGCCGGATGGTAACCGAAAAAGGGCATGTTTATCTAGTTGAAGCTCTCACCTATTTAAAGGCCGAATGGAAAGACTTGCTATGTCTTTTTATAGGTCAAGGTCCCAAATTTCCTGAGATAAAAAAAATGGCTGCTGATCTGGGTATTAGCGATATGTGCATTTTTCTTGGAAATCGTAAAGATGTTGAACTAATCTATCCAATCTTTGATTTATTTGTTTTACCTTCGATTAGAGAACCTTTCGGTATAGTTCTTTTAGAAGCCATGGCATCCGTTGTTCCTGTTATTGCTACAGCTTCTGGTGGTCCACTGGATTTTATCAAATCAAATGTGAATGGCGTTCTTGTGCCTGCAAGAGATGCTAAGGCGATAGCCTCAGAAATTTCTAGTTTATTATCAAACAGAGATAAGGCAAGAACTATCGCCATAGAAGGAAGAAAAACTGTGGAGAAATATTTCAGCGCTGGGGAGACAGTCAGGAAGATAGAAGACGTTTACCTTTCATTATCTCAGGGATCAGAATTCTAATATAAGAAGAGCCATTGAAATCAGTGATTGCCTTTTCCACAAATGATTTCATCTATAGATTGGTACGACGGTCATAAATGAGTAATAGCGAATGCTTTACCTGAAGACGGTAGTAACTTTGAGGTTAGGTTTATGAAAGTCGCTTATATAACCACTTATAGTGCCAATGATATCAGGCAATGGTCAGGATTGGGTTATTATATATCGCAATCTCTCAAGGACCAGCGTATATCGCTGGTCCACATCGGTCCCTTAAAGGAAAAAAAATCATTACTTTTCTCGGCAAGGCAGCGTCTATACAATCATTTGCTTAACAAGGGGTATTTGCGAGAAAGGGAACCGTCTGTTCTGGAATACTACGCGGAGCAAATTATTGCAAATTTATCAACAGTTGATGTGGATATCATCTTTAGTCCAAGCACAATCCCAATTGCCTATCTCCAGTGTAACCAACCGATTGTTTTTTGGACAGATGCCACCTTTGGTGGAATGATAGACTTCTATCCTGAGTTCAGCAATCTTTGTAAGCTTACTATTAAAAACGGAAATGAAATGGAAAAAGCTGCTTTGGACAGATGCAAACTAGCTATTTATTCGTCAGAGTGGGCAGCTAAAACAGCTATCGATAATTACGATGTGCGCCGATCTAAAGTAAAAATTGTCCCATTTGGTGCAAATATTAATTGCGATAGGGATTTTGATGATATTGAGCGGATCGTTGATTCAAGGCCTTCGAATAAATGCAAATTGTTATTTTTGGGCGTTGATTGGATAAGAAAAGGCGGGAGTATAGCGCTTGATGTGGCCAAGGAACTAAACAAATGGGGCTTAAATACAGAATTAACTGTTGTTGGCTGTCAACCTATCATTAAGGGAGAACTGCCAAGTTATGTAAGGACTTTGGGTTATATAAGTAAAGCAACAAAGGAAGGATTACTTCAAATTAATAGATTGTTAGCTGAATCTCATTTTTTAATACTTCCATCAAAATCTGAAGCATTTGGTGTAGTATTTTGCGAAGCAAATTCATTTGGTACCCCTTGCATAGCAACAAATGTTGGTGGAATACCAACAATAATTAGAGACAGCATTAACGGAAAACTCTTTTCAAAGGATGCTGATGTTGCAGAATACTGCCATTATATTTTTAATTTATTATCTAACTACTCTCACTATAAGGAATTAGCTTTATCTTCGTTTAAAGAATATCAGTCTCGCCTTAATTGGTCAGTTGCAGGTAAAAACGTGAAGAAATTATTGACAGACATAATATCATAAATTAACAATAAAAGATCGAAGAATTAATTGTAAGAGAGTCAAGAAATAACTGTCTTGGGTAAAGTATCCATTCCGCAAATTTTATAAAATTTTATATCATTAAATTTTAGTAGTTACAAAATCAATTTTCCCAAACTACTTATATTTAGTTTTATAAATTGGTCAAAATGGTTCTAATTCTCAGAAAATTCCCATCTAAATTAAAATCTTAGACGTTCCTTATGATATCAAAAAACCCATCTTTATTTATTTCAAGTGACTTTCCTCCAGTCAGTGGGGGTCAATCAAACTTTCTCTTTGGCTTATGGACTAATCTCCCCCCTGATGAAACAGTTATTTTAGCTCCAAAAGTTCCTGGATCAAACCTTATTGATCGTAATTTGAGCTGTCTTACCATAAGGAAGAAATGGCCATTGGGAAATAATAGTATTTTAAAAATCACAAAGACCTTTTTAATCCTAATATATGTGTTAAAAATCAGACTGAATATTAATTTTAAAAACCTTCATTGCGGACAACTTTTTGCTACTGGTTTTGTGGGGCTATTTCTAAAAAAAATTATACGGTTACCTTATATCCTTTATGTCCATGGTGCTGACCTTTTAGAATTTAAAAATAAGTTCCTGTCAGGAAAAGTCCTCAGAAAGATATTACTCAACGCTGACAAAGTTATTGTCAACAGTAAATTTACGAAAACAAAAGTTATGGAAACAGGAGTGAAGCCAGAAATTATAAAAATAATTAATCCGGGAGTCAGCTTGGAAGATTTTCAAACTGAGCTTGATACGGAAAAATTTAAAAAAGAGCTTAATCTAGAGGAGAAAAAAATCATCCTAACAGTATCTCGGTTAGTAGAACGGAAGGGCCATGATATGGTTTTGTCTGCTATGCCGAAAATTATTAAAGAAATCTCCAATGTCCATTACTTGATTTTAGGAGACGGGCCAAACAAAGCAAAATTGAAAAAAATGACAGAAGAAATTGGTCTGGATAATCATGTTACATTTCTTGGATTTATCCCGGATTCTGAAGTTCCTCCATATTATGCAATCTGCGATGTTTTCGTAATGCTTAGCAGAGAAATAAAGGAAAAAGGAGATGTTGAAGGGTTTGGGATAGTCTATTTAGAGGCCAATGCCATGAAAAAACCCGTCGTGGCAGGAAAATCCGGCGGCGTTGAAGATGCAGTAGAAAATGGAGTGAATGGTTTATTGGTTGACCCTGAAGACGTTGACCAAATAGGAAGAGCCATAATCCGAATCCTCAAAGACGACGAGTTACGGAACAAACTTGGTGAAAAAGCGTATCAAAGGGTTAAAGAAAAGTTTGACTGGAAAAACAGAAGAGATGAATTCCAATTCCTTTTGAATATTTAAATGTCTTATTTACGAAAATACTTCACTATTGTTTTTTTAAACTCGTTATGAATTAAGAAAGAGCAGCCAAGTTGAAAAAGATCAAGGTCTTACACATCATAACAAGAGTTGATAAAGGGGGGTCAGCTCAGAATACTTATTTAACATTATTAGGATTGAAAAGGAAAAGTTTTCAACCCTCTCTTATTTCCGGTTTATCTTTAGAATCAGAAATGAAACATGAAGAATTTAAGGCAAAAGAAAAAGACATTCAAAGTCTCAAATCAGAAGGTATTGAATTTATTCAATGTTCTTCTTTAGTAAGAAGAACAAATATCATAAAAGATTTTGTGGCATTTTTAAATATATGGAGAATAATTAAAAAAAAATGCCCTTTAATTGTTCACACTCATTCTTCAAAGGCAGGCCTTCTAGGTAGATTAGCAGCGAAACTTGCTGGAATTCCGATTATAGTGCACACTCCGCATGGTCATGTCTTCTTTGGTTATTTTGGCCCTCTTCAAACAAAAGTGTATATTAATCTGGAAAAGCTTGCCTCCCGCATAACTGATAAGATAGTGGCTCTTACAAACAGAGAAAAAGAAGACCACATAGTGTTCAAAATTGCAGATGAAAATAAATTTGTCGTTATCTGCAGTGGAGTAGAGCTGAATAAATACAATGAATTACCCTTTAATGAAAACCAAAATTTTAAAAAAGAGCTGGGAATACAAGAAAATTCTTTAATTGTAGGGACAGCGGGGAGGCTTGTGCCTGTTAAGGGACTTGAATTTCTGATCGAAGCTGCTAAACATATAATTCCTAAATATCCTGATACCCTTTTCATGTTCACTGGAGATGGATACCTCAGGCAAGATTTAGAGAAGAAAGCTTTTAACCTTGGCATTAAAGAGAATATTATTTTTTTGGGCTGGAGAGATGATGCGGCCAAAATTTTATCCATTTACGATGTTTTTGTTCTTCCTTCCCTTAACGAAGGAATGGGGAGAGTGCTCATTGAAGCAATGGCTCTCGGAAAACCAATTGTGGCCAGCGATATTGGAGGGATACCTGATTTAGTGACTCATGGGAAGAACGGCTTTCTTGTTCCGCCAAGAAATCCAAAAGAGTTGGCAAAACATATTCAAATCCTTATAGAGGATAAAGCAAAAAGAGAAAAAATGGGATCGGCAGGAAAAAAGATGGCCCTGAATTTTAGTGCCGAGAATATGGTTAAAAAAATAGAGAAGTTATACGAAGAATTATTGATGCAAAAAAAAATTTATTTTTAGCTCTCTGCTAAGTTCCCCAATTTTAGTTAATTTTCTGTTATAAAAATTTAAATTTATCGGAGAAGGGTAAATATTATTTAGAATCTCATATCCTCCTGATACACCAAGTGATTTGGAAAAATAATTAAAGACATCGTATAGACTAAGCCAATGCGGCTTAGGAACTGAAAGGTACATTTTTATCTCGACATTAACTTCGAAAAACAGCCTTTGCACTTATGCAGAATTATTTATAAAATTAATATGTCAGGAAATATGGTATAAAGAGTGATCCTCATTATTTTTTTCTTTTTTCTAGTTTCTGTCGTAATCACTTTTATAATAGTTAACACTCTCAAAGAAGAGAGAAAAATAATTTATTATCTGATAATTTTTTCCGCCATATTTGGAACTTTAACTTTTATTTTTTTTATATTCACAGTTTAGGTTCTCCCTTTACAAAATAAAGAATTCACGATTGTGTTGGGGTTTTATTTATCAAACCCCTGCATAAGAAAAAAGCTCTTCGCCTTTTATAAAAAGGGTGGGCTTGATGAATCAAGCCCCTCCATAAGGTGAAGGGCTTTTTTTTTACTTACTGGCTAATTTTCTTCCGGTAATCATTAGAATTGCGACTATTATAAATATAAAAAATGCCTGAATAAATTCAAAATAAATCTTTAAATTCTCAGTAGCTATAAGATTAATGCCACCCATTCCCAGGCAGGCTGCTATTAAGTAAATTAACAAAACCGTTTGTGTTTCATTAAATCCTAAAGCTACCAAACGATGATGCAGATGGTCTTTTCCTGTGTATTCAATCCATCCTTTAAAATTTCTGACCCTGCCGTCCCAAACTCTAGCTATCGTTATATAAATCATATCAAAAATAAACACACTTAAAATTATAATCGGCAAACTTAATGCAACTTTGGGATTTTTCTCAGCCCAACCACCCATTACTGCTATTCCTGCCAGAATAAATCCCAGAAAAGTGCTCCCCGCATCTCCCAAAAATATGGATGCCGGTCTGAAATTAAATTTCAAAAATCCCAAACAACTCCCGGCCAAAGCAATTGTTAAAAATCCCAAATATGATTGCCCGGTTATCTCAGCCACGATAAAGAATGATAAAGAACCAATTGCAGTTAAACCCGTAGCCAACCCATCCATGCCATCGAAAAAATTAACCGCATTTGTTACGCCCACTACCCAGATTACGGTCAGGAGTACCTCTCCCGCGTTGCCCCACCATGTATTAGGCAAAAAACTTAATTTCACTCCACATGAAATCAAAGTCCCGGAAGCAACAATCTGTCCTAATAACTTCCACTTTGCTGATAGGTGTTTTATATCATCTATTGTCCCTAATAATAATATTATTGTGCCGCCAAGAATTATACCCTTTAGCTCAATCGAGAAACTAAAATTTAATAAGATCGTTATAACAAAGGAAGCATATATGGCCAGTCCTCCCAAAAGAGGTATAGGTTTTTTGTGAATTTTTCTCTCATTCGGGTGGTCTAATATTTTTAGTTTGGTTGCGATACGTCCTATAACCTTAGTCGAGAGAAAAGCCAGGAGAAAAGAAAAAACGAGAAGGAAGAGCCACCTGAACGGCACGCTAGAAAGAAATAAATGAATACTTTGTAGAAGATCTCTCATATTTCTAGCAATATACTAAAAAATTTCTTTGACGATAGCAATTATTTTTTCAATCTCTTCTTCTCGCAAAGAAGGGTAAAGCGGGATTGAGATTGTCTTATGCCAGGCTTCCAGGGTATGGGGAAAACCAGATAGATTTAAATAGATGTGGAGAGGAATATAGATAGGCCGCCTGCACATAACTTTTTTTTGATGAAATTTCTCAAGATATTCAGAAGCACTGTCTTTTGTTTTTATAACGAACCGATAATATATATGATCTCTTCCCTTTTTCAAGTCAGGTAAGGAGAAATTACATTTTTTAAATTCTTGGAAATAGCGAGCAGCAATCTCCCTTCGTCTAGCAATGAATTTTTCTAAAGATGAAATCTGGTTTAGCCCGAGGGCTGCCTGGATATCGGTCATCTTATAGTTATAACGCAAAATATAATCATCTCTATTGTCGTATTCTCTAAGGTCTTTTATCCGGGAGATCAAATCTTCTGAATCGCTTAAAACCATACCTCCCTCTGCTGCGGCAATTACTTTGGTAGCATAAAAAGAAAAAACAGATAGAAGACCAAAGCTGCCCGCTTTCTGACCTTTAAAATTTGCCCCGATGCTCTGGGCGCAATCTTCAATTAGAGGAATACCCAACTCAGACAATTTATCTATTTCTGCCGGACAGCCAAACATGTGGGGCACAATAATTGCCCTTGTTTTCCTGGTTATTGCTCTTTTCGCAGCCTCAACGGATATATTGAAAGTGAGAGGATCTATATCCACAATGACTGCAGTTGCTCCTGTGTAATTTACAGCGTTGAGGACAGCTGAACAAACAAAGGAAGGGATTATGACTTCATCGCTTCCCTTTACATCCAAAGCCAATAAAGCTAAATGGAGAGCTGCAGAGCCAGAGCTAACTGCCACAGCCTTTTTTTTGCCGATGAAGAGAGCTAATTTACTTTCAAATTCTCGAACTTTTGGTCCCTGAGACAATTGACCGGATTTAAGCACAGAGACGACAGCCTGAATGTCTGAGTCAGAAATTGAAAGGCGGGAATGGGGAATAATCTCGTCAGGCATCATATATCGCGTAAATATCTAAAAGCCTTAAAACCTTCAGCATATTTAACTTTTCCTTGAAAACCTCTGAAATTAGCTATAGCTTTGACACTTTCAACCATATCTAATTTAGTCGGATAAGCTTTGGCAACTTGGGAAGTATAGACCTGAATCAGTTTTTGTTTTTCTTCGAGGACATCTCCAATATCGACAAAAATATCAGGTTCAAAATTATTGGATGTATAATCTTCATAAAAAAACACTCTTCTAACATATCGAGTAGCGGCTAAAGTACACTTAGCCAGGGTGCGATGGTCTTGATGGATATCATCAATGTAGTTTACATACACTTCCTTTGGGTTTATTTCTCCGATAACGCTATCAATATGAGAAATTATCTCTCTTTCGTTAGGCAACTCAGTATCAATGTATCCACCC
>Ga0114930_10004586_pt1 | contig 11627 bp, 9 predicted proteins | sample AnhtaG_FD_87300 | JGI IMG/M metagenome (GOLD analysis project Ga0114930, IMG submission 87300) | Deep subsurface microbial communities from Anholt, Denmark to uncover new lineages of life (NeLLi) - Anholt_01485 metaG | ecosystem: Environmental > Aquatic > Marine > Oceanic > Sediment | place... | reverse complement strand
TGCTGTACTATTTGGAGACGAAGTAGAAGGCAAAGCAGATAAACTTGTCAAATATGGTGCTGACAAAGTATTCATGATTAACCATCCTACTCTCAAAGAGTCTCCAGATGAGATTTGTCTAGCTACATTGACAGATCTTATTGTCACCCATAAACCTGAGATACTTCTGATAGGATCAACTAAGAATGGAAAAGAGCTGGCTTCCCGTGTCGCTGCGCGACTGGAAACTGGGTGTATTCAAGACTGCAGCAATTTAAGAATCAACGGAGAAGGACAATTAATAACTAAAAGAGTAGTCTACAGTGGCAACGCTATCGTTACAGCCACATTCAGTAGAAACCCAAATATAGCAACTGTACCTCTCAGAACGTTTGAAAAACTGGAGCCAACTGAAAGAAAAGGCAACATTGTGAAACTTGAAGCAAAAGCTGTAGAGCCCAGATTAGAAGTTGTCAGTGTCAGCAAAATGGAAGTGACAGACGTGAAAGTTGAGGAAGCACCAATAGTTATCTGCGGAGGACGGGGAATAGATAACAAAGAGGATTTTAAACCTCTCAAGGAACTAGCTCAGCTCTTAGAGGGCCAAGTCAGCAATACTAGGCCATTAGCAGAAGATAGAAAATGGTTTTCAGGATGGGTTGGTTTATCCGGGAAAAAAATCAAACCAACGGTTTACATTGGCTGTGGCATTAGTGGTATGATTCAACATGTAGCAGGTATGCGTGATTCTAAAATTGTTGTTGCTATCAATAAAGATCCTGAAGCAGCAATTTTCGAGTTTGCAGACTATATGGTTGTTGGAGATTTATATGAAATAGTTCCGGCAATTGTGAAAGAGTTGAAGAAAACATTAGACTGACCTGCATATTATCTCTGAATTCGCATTGAAGTGCGCGTGCAAGGTATCTGCTGCAGCCATCTATTAATGAGAACGCCCATTTTTGAGGGCTAATGCCTAATGAGCTACTTGTATGCTACGAATTCCTTACCTAGCAGTTCTCTTGCTATGACCACACGCTGGATATTTGTCGTGCCTTCCGCACCAATGCAATAGGACATTATACCTCTCAGTCCCATCTCCACAGGGCACTCTTTTGTATAGCCATAAGCACCGAACCATAACATGACGTGTTTGAAAACGTCGAAGGCAAAATGGGGCATTCTAAGTTTACATGCAGCAATCATCTGGGCAACTTCAAGTGGTGTGAATCGTTTTTCTTTGTATCTTTTGTCCATCATCCATGCGGTTCTATAGATAAGCGATCGTAAAGCTTCCAGTTCCGCCCAATCATCTGCCAACTCGAAGTGAATGCCCTCAAATTTCCCAATTGGTCTTCCGAAGGCTCTTCTTTGGCTGATATACTCCATTCCTAATTCCAATGCACGTTTTGCAGCTCCCAAACATACGCCGCCTATTAGAATTCGAGCAGCGTCGAATCCTTCCATTGTCATGTAAAAGCCTTTATCCACCGTACCAAGAAGATGATTCTCTGGTAACTGGACGTTTTTCATTACAAAGCCACCTGTTGAAATCGCCATTCTTCCCATGTCTTCAAAGCGTTTGTTGATTTCAACTCCGGGTGCATTCATTGGTAAGTAATATCCTGTCATACCTCGATGTGAGGCTCCTGGAGGCGCAGGTGAAGTCCTAGCATTAACAAAATAGCCTCCACCCCATTTTTTAGCTTCTTCAGTGCCACTGATATAGGTTTTTTCACCATTAAGAATCCAGTTATTTCCTTCCCTTTTAGCCGTAGTCTTGAATCCTGCTACGTCTGATCCTCCACTAGCTTCTGTGGAGGCTATGCCAATGAAGGCATCTCCTTTGATGGCTTTTCGTATGACATCTTCTCTAACTTGTTCGCTACAGTATTTGTCGACTACGTATCCCCAAGATGATTCTACAAGCCATAATACGGGAATAGCGATACTGATATCTGCATAACCTAGCTCTTCAGCCGCAATGCAAGATGTAACCCAGTCTGCGCCAGTTCCACCATGTTCCTCAGGGGCAGTCATGAGTAGCAGGCCAAGGCTTGCCATATCTCTTACCAGATCTTGTGGTACCTCACCTTTAGAATCCATTTCTCGAATCTTTTCTAAGGGGAGATTTTTCGTACACCATTCCTTCAATGCTTTGCGGAAAAGATCTTGTTCTTCGGTGAAGCTAAAATCTACCATTTATATCTACCTCGGAATAAGCAATAATCTTGTTTATAAACAATATAAAGATTGCTTGTGTCCATTTCTTATGGACCTAGACAACCGCTTGAATCTCAGATTCTCATAGAATGCGTGTAGGTGTGCCAAGCACTTGTTCTGGATTTTTTTATTTCGGATTCTGTTTTCTTAAGCCATTACTCTGGTTTAGGTGAAGACCAAGTTTTTTTTGTTCAATACCGAGAGCGATCCCCAAGAGTTGAGTGTAGTAGAAAACTGAAACAGACAACTTGCCACCGACTGTTGCCGCTGCTGCTTCTTGCTTGTCATCATACATTGCGTGACAATAAGGGCAAGTATCCACAAAACCATCTGCTCCATAAGCTTGCAGGGCTTTGAGCTTTGAACCAGCTAAGCTCAAGGCTGCTTCTTCATGGGAATACATTAAGGCAGCTCCACAGCAATCTAATTTCTCAGTATAATCCACTGTCTCGGCTCCAAGCGCCTTAACTAATGCGTCCAGCTTTTTAGGATTCTCTGGATTGTCGACTCTTCCGATTTCGCTGGGCCTGATTATTTGGCATCCCGGATGCACAGCAAACCTGAAGCCTTTGAGAGGTTTCATCACTGTGGACTTGACGGTTTCAATCTTGACCACATCATGGAGTAGGTCCACGACATGCCAAATCTTTTGATCTTGTGAGTATTCCAGCCCTTCTTCGGAAAGGAGTTTCCCAATCTGCTCGTATGTCTCTTCGTCATTATCAATGCGATGTTTTGTTTCAGTCAGCATAAAATGACATTCGTTGCAAGGCACTAGCAGTCCTTCAGTAGTAGTTTTACTTGACAGTGCCATGATTCTTGCAGATAGATACATAGAAGCCAAATTGTTGATGCTTCTCACAGGTCCACCGCAACAGGATACTCCCTTTAAATCGATTAATTCAACACCTAGACGAGGGAGAACCTGTCTCACTGACATTTCATAAGCGTATTGGGTTGCTGGAATCTTACATCCCCAATAAACTGCAATCTTCAGTTCTTCATCCTCCAAGAATCTTCATGAAAATCGCTTTAAATTTATCGTCTGCTTGCTGGATTTCTGGTAATCCAAGTTTCTCTCTGTTGAAGGACTGCATATCTTTTGAGGTGACTATTTGAGGTTGCTCTGCCATGCCTGTTTCCAGGATTTGCGCCACAACTTTCATGTATTTCTCTGGTATTTTTGCCTCTTGTTCCACTGCCAGGTTTCTCAAAGCCATTATGGTGTTGTAGGGTGATGCTTTTTGAGGGCATCTTTCACGACATTTTAAGCAAGAGGTGCATGTCCATATTATGTCAGATGATACAAGTTCTTCTATGAATCCTGCGTTAACGAGTATAGTGATTTCATGAGGTTTAAGCTCTAACAACTTCAGTGAAGTACACCCGCTCGTGCAGCGCATACATTGGTAGCATTCATCAGGGTGAGTATTCCACAACTGGTTTCTAATCTTCTTTTGTAGTTCTTCGTTTGATTTCGCCATGGTCATTAGATCGGTTAAGGTCATTTGCCTTTAACTCCTTGGACAGCAGCCTTAATTTGGCTGAGAATCTGCTCTTGTTTGTAATGTTGCAGATCGATAGCGCGTGTTGGACATGCGACTGTACATACACCGCACCCTTGACAAACTGCTTCAAGAACCTTGGCAACACTCTTTTCTTCACCATTTATGTTTTTAGTTTCCATCTCAATAGCTTGATAAGGACAAACCGATTCACAAATTCTACAACCACTGCAAAGAAGGTCATCAACAACAGTAATTAGGGGCTCAATTTCCACTTCGCCAGTTACCAGCAACTCAGCTGCTTTCATTGCTGCTCCACTTGCTTGTGAAACAGTGTCAGGAATATCTTTTGGGCTTTGACAGGAGCCAGCTATGAATATACCCTTGGTCGGAGTCTCAGAAGGCTTCAGCTTAGGGTGAGACTCCGAGAAGAAACCATCTGGACTTCGTGGGATACGTAAAACACTCTGCAATTCAGCGAAGTCCGGAGAGGACACAAGACCCGAAGCAAGCACAATCAAATCAACATGTGCTTCGAGGAGCTTGTTTGTGTTTGACTCGAAAACATCAAAGCATAACGAATCATCTGCCAAGACACTTACTTCAGAAGGCAATCCTTTAACAAACTTTATGTCCATATGGCGAGCTCGATCGTAGAATTCCTCATACCCTTTTCCAAACGCTCTCATGTCATTATAACAAACATAAACATCAACATCATGACCCATCTTCTCTTTGAGAAGAATAGCTTGTTTCAGGGTTACCATACAACCAATGCGACAGCAATATTCACAGAATCTCTTGTCCCTACTTCCCACACATTGAATAAACGCTATGCTCTTAGGCTTCTTATTGGTCGCTGGGCATAGGATTTTTCCACCTGTTGGTCCAGCAGCGTTAGAGAGTCTTTCGAACTGCAGATTACTTATGACGTTTTTGTGGCGTCCATATCCTAATTCGGGTGTGAGAGATGTGTCAAATACTTCACTTCCAATTGCCACAATTATGCCTCCCACTTCAAGTGTAATGTGTGCCTCTTTTTGCTGATGGTCAATTATGTCAGGTATCTCACATGCTTTTTCACACTCTAAACATTCCGAGCATCCCCCACATGCAAGGCACCTATCTGCCTCTTCTCGTGCCATTTCCTCAGTTAATCCCAGCTCCACTTCTTCATCACCAGTTCTTTTTTCAGGAGGAAGCAAAGGCATCGGACGTCTAGATTGTTTCATTATACCTAGTTTAGGAACTTCCTCAACTATCGAAACTTTCTCTTCTCTCCCAACCCACAAATCTTTACCGCGTAAATACCGGTCAATTGAAACAGCTGCCCTTTTGCCTTGAGAAATAGCATCGATAACTGCAGCTTCTCCTAAAACTGCGTCTCCTCCAGCGAAAATTCCTGGCAGACTTGTCTGTAAAGTAACTGCATCAACATCAATAGTCTCGTTCCTTGAGAGTCTTAGGTTCTTTGGTAGAGAAATAGTATCTAGTGACTGTCCAATCGCAACAATTATTGTATCCGCTTCAACTGTGAATTCTGAACCTTCGATAGGGATAGGACGCCTACGCCCGGACTTATCAGGTTCTCCAAGCTCCATTTTTACACATTCTAAAGAGACAACATGACCATCTCTTCCTAGAATTTTCTTTGGTGACACCAGGAGGTGAAGTTTGACACCTTCCTTCTCTGCTTCCTTCACCTCAGAAGGGTAAGCTGGAATCTCTTCTGTAGATCTTCGGTACAAAATTGAAACTTTGCTTGCAGAATGTCGCAAAGCTTCTCTAGCTGCGTCAAACGCAACATTACCACCACCGATTATAACAACATTCTGTCCAATACTGCTTTGTTTGCTGAAGTTGACCCGTTTTAAGAATTCTAAAGCAGGTACAACTCCTTTTAGTTCTTCACCCTTGATTCCAAGTTTTCGGCATTTTTGAACACCAACTGCAATGAAAATTGATGCGTACTCTTGCCGCAGAAGCTCTTCTATGGTCAGATCCCTGCCAATTGTAACATTAGTCCGTATTTCAACACCTGTACTCGTGATTGTGTCAATTTCCTGGTGCAATACATTTTTTGGTAATCGATATTTCGGTATGCCTACTCGCAGCATTCCCCCAGGTTCTGGTAATGACTCGAAAACTATCGTATGATAACCCATTTTAGTCAATTCATAGGCAGCTGTGAGTCCTGCTGGTCCCGAGCCTATTACTGCTACTTTCTCCGAATATTGGGTCGGTATTGGTTTGGTTTCCTCTTTTTTCTGACTTAGAACGTAGTCGGATACAAACCTTTTTATAGCATTTATCGCTATCGGCTCATCAACTTTTCCGCGTTCACACTCTTTTTCGCACGGACGAAAACAAACTCGCCCACAGACTGAAGGAAAAGGTATGAATCTTCTGATTAATTCATAGGCTTCATTATATTTCCCTTGACTGACAAGAGTAACATATCCTTGAACATTTATCCCTGCAGGACATGCCACTCTACAAGCTGGAGTGCCCTTTTTGTCGATTGTGAAAACATTAGGAACAGCCTGTGGAAATGGTCTATATATCGCCTTTCTAGTCCTCATCCCAAGGTCAAACTCACTGGGCATCGAAACAGGACACGCTTTTTCGCATTCTCCACAACCAGTACACTGCTCTTGGTCTACATATCCCGGTTTTTTTCGGATTCCAACATCAAAATTCCCAACAAACCCCGAAACAGTTTCAACCTCGGAATTGGTAAGAAGCTCAATATTCGGATGTCTACTGACTTCAGCCATCTTCGGGGTTAAGATACACGCACTGCAGTCAAGAGTTGGGAAAGTTTTATCGAGTTGAGCCATTCTACCGCCTATGCTAGGAGATTTCTCCACTAAATGCACCTTGAAACCAGAGTTGGCTAAGTCCAAGGCAGATTGAATCCCAGCAATTCCTCCACCAATAACAAGAACGCTCTTCCTAGCTTTGATTTTACTCCTTTCTAAGGGTTCTAGACGAGTTGCACGAGCAACTGCCATTGCAATGAGAATCTTGGCTTTCTCCGTAGCCTTTTCAGGTTCCTCATTGTGGACCCAAGAATCTTGTTCACGAATATTGATCATCTCAAGCAGATATGGATTTAACCCAGCCGCGCTGATTGCATTACGAAAAGTTTCTTCATGCATTCTTGGGGAACAAGAAGCCACCACTATTCCATCGAGACCAAGTTTCTCAATGTCTTCCTGAATCTTTTTCTGCCCCGCGTCTGAACAGAGATAAGTACTATGTCTTGCGATCTTGACATTGGGAAGTCTAGTAACAGCCTTTACAACATCTTCTACGTCAACTATACCTGCGATATTCAATCCGCAGTGACAGACATAGACTCCAATTTTAGCTAGTATTTGAGCACCTTTCTGAGTAGGTAGATGTTTCATGGCTTGATCACCTTTCGATTAATTATCGAGTTTGCTAAGGAATACTTGTAGAAAGTGCCTATTGGATCCTTAATCTGATCCATTAACTTCTCTACCTTAAAATCTCCTTTTTTCTCCTCATCAAATCCAAGAATGGAAGCTAAGGCACTCAACATCGCAGCCCCCTGTTCGCGTTCATTGGGACAAGGACCACCACAGCCAGTACAAGGATAGTCAACTTGTAGACACATAGCACCACAACCAGCTCTAGTAGCAGGACCTACACAGATTATCCCTTGTTCAAGTAGACATATGTCTGGTTCAGGTTCTTTCTCATAAACGCGATAAATTCTAGAAATCTTTTTCTCTTCTTTCTTTCGTGGACACTCTTCGCAAACTGAATTGATGGGTGCCAACACTGAACCTTTAGGAGGCAACTTCCCATTTAAAATTACTTCAAGGGCTTTGTTTATTAAAACAACTGGTGGAGGACATCCCGGGAGATAATAGTCCACATCGACAGTTTGATCAAGTGTTTTTACAGTGTCATAGAACTCAGGATTACTTAGCCTGCCTCCCTCCACTTCAATAAGATTAACGGGTTCTACTCTCTCTGGATTTTTAGTTGAGGGAGTTTCATGATAAATCCTTTGAAATACCTCTTTGCGATCGTGTAAGTTACCTAATCCTATAACACACCCTTCATGAGCACATGAACCAAAAGCCACAAGGGTCTTCGTCTTCTGTCTAATCAGCTTAGCCATATGTTCATTTTCGGAGTTGCGTATAGCGCCGTTGAAGAAGCAGACGTCTATGTGTTTGTCGGGCATGGCTTCCACATCTTTGTATTTTATGTCCATAGCTACAGGCCAAAACAATATGTCTGCGTTTGCTACAACGTCCAGTATTTTCTCGTTTATGTCTAAAACAGCGATTTCGCAGCCACCACAACTAGCAGCCCAATAGAATGCTAGTTTTAACTTACTCAGCTTTATTTCCTCCCTTCTTGGTGGGGATAGGGCCAAGTTTCTGGAGTTTTGTTGTCATGTCACCTATTACCTTAGCGAACTTTTCACCTTCTGAGGCTGAAATCCACTCCAGTCTTAGGCGTTCAGGTTCTATACCAAGTTGAGAAAGGACTTTTTTTAAGAGGATAACCCTTTTCTGAGCCATGAAGTTGCCTGATAGATAGTGACAGTCAGAAGGCAGGTGACAACCTGCAATAAGGACTCCATCTACGCCGTTACTAAATGCTTCAAGGATGAAAATCGGGTCAACTCTACCAGTGCACATAACTCTTATTATTCTTATATTGGATGGATACTGGATTCTACTTGTCCCCGCTAAATCTGCTCCTGCGTAAGCACACCAGTTACATAAAAAACCAACTATTGTAGGTTCATATTCAGTCATATCCTCATCGTACCCTTTTCGCATTCAAGCATGTAGAGATTTACAACTCCTGTGACCACTAAATAAACCTTAACTTACATCGGCATTTCATAGTGAAAGATATGATTTGAAGGATTCCAGATTTAGGAATAGAAACGCAGGTATAGATTGTGGCCAGTCTGCGTGAAAAAAATGTGAGTAATGAATCCAATCTTGATATTAATGTACATGGTGGCTTATGAGTGAAAGCTTAATTGTAAGTCAGGCAAATTCAATCAATTATAAACCCTGAAAAAGGTGACCCTGAAGTGATTGCTATCAATAAGCCCTTATTAGATGAAGCAGAAGTCCAAGCAGTTAGTAAGGTGTTAAGAAGTTGCATCCTGACTGGTCGGACTGGGAGGAGCGATTCTGAAGTTGGACGATTTGAAAAAGGATTTTCAGAATTCGTTAAGGCCAAGTATGCTTTTGCGGTGAACAGTGGGACATCTGCGTTATACTTGTCTCTGCTAGCAGCAGATGTTGGACATGGAAGCGAAGTAATTGTACCCAGTTTCACTTTCGTGGCAACTGCTGAATCAGTTTTGATGTTAGGAGCAAAACCAGTTTTTGCAGACATTGACCCTAGAACCTATAACATTGACCCTCTGCTGATTGAAAAAGCGATAACGAGCAAAACTAAGGCTATCGTTCCCGTCGACCTTTTTGGGTTACCAGCTGATATGGAGCTAATAAAAAAAATTGCAGCTAACCACAACCTAATAGTCGTTGAGGACGCCGCTCAAGCTCACGGTGCTGAATATAAGGGAATGTCACCGGGAAGTTTTTCAGATTTGGCCTGCTGGAGTTTCTACGCAAGCAAGAACATGACAACAGGAGAAGGTGGGATGATAACTACTAATGAGGATAAATACAGAGATACCCTCCCCTACATGAGATCACATGGTGAAAAAGAAGATTATATATCTAGCATGATAGGAGGGAATTTTCGTATGCCTGAAATGGAAGCTGCTATTGGAAACGTGCAACTTTCGAAGCTACCTGATTTTCTGGCAGCGAGAAGGGAAAATGCTGAAAGACTTATAGAGAGACTTAACCCCATCGATGAACTCCAATTACCGATCGTGCCAAAGGGTTACAAACCTAGTTGGTATCTCTTCACTGTTAAACTTAAGAATGCTAATGAGAAGAGACGAGATCAGATCGTGAATGAGTTACGGAAACTTGGTATTGGAGCGTCAGTATACTACCGTTGCCCCATACATTTGATGCCTCTCTATCGCAGGTTCGCAAAGAGTCATCTGCCTGCGACCGAGGAAGTAGCAAAACTCGTGTTTTCACTTCCAGTTCACCCTGGCGTTACACCCGATGAATTAGAGCACATTATTGACGCGACCAAGAAATTACTAAACTGATGTGATACCCTGAGACAGGTGTTGCACGCGCGCCATTACATATCTTAGATAACGCGCGAAGAGTCTTGTACTGGAATCTATATGCGTACAAAATGTTGTACGGACAATTATTGTCTAATTGTGCGCATTAAAGAAGGAGTTTTTTCAATTTATGGGTATGTAACTACGTTTTCAAGTCAGCAAAGTTTTTCAGGTAAGGGATCTCCTATTCTACAAGGGGATGATGACGCCGTCCCAGACCGACACTTATGAATGAGGACCTCATGACGGGCAGACCCCAACTGACTTATGATTAAGGACAATGGATCCTGGCAGGAACCTTCCCAAATGAATGTTTTCTACGGGGACTTCAGAAAATTCTGTGATCTAAATAATTCCTGCGCGCTCTCACAAATTATCTGCTCATGTCAAGGAGAATCATGAATCTGTAAACATGTTAACGTTGTTTTGCTGCGTCAAGCAGCTTATATAGACAATACCTGAACATCTAGCGTAGGAGTATGCGATGGTAACTCTGAGAACTCTCGCTCCATCTTTGACGAGGATAACAATAGCGGCATCAGTAGGTGCTGCTCTCCATATAGGCCAGGGAAACGCTGAAATTGTTGACCAAAAGGCAGTTGATTTCTCAAGGGCTGTCTTCTCACAAATGGAGATTGACGGAGAAGTGATTTCCTGCGAAGGTCCAAAGGACAATGCACCAGCCTTCAATCGAAGAGAGAAAGTAGGCATAGGACATGGTCCCCAGCTTGACTTTGTTATAGATCCTGTCGATGGCACGACTGCTACATCCAAGGGAAAAAAAGATGCAATCTCTGCTTTAGCATGTGCTCCAAGGGGACGTCTACAGGTGCTCCCCGATGATGGGTATTATTTTAAATGCGCCACTGATTACCATTCAAAGGACAAGATTTCCCTAGACATGTCCATTGAAGAAATCGTGAAAACGACAGCTGAAGAGAAGAGAATGCAACTCGAGAACTTCACTGTGATTATGCTTGAACGAGATCGGCATCTGAATATTCTGAAAACGTTAAGGAAACTGGGAGTAAGAATCGTCCTGATTCAAGATGGAGATATTGCAGCTTCTGTTGCAACATGCATTCCAGAGACTGATATAGACTTGCTTCTGGGAGCAGGAGCTGGTCCGGAAGCTACAATTGGCGCTACGGCTGTTAAATGCCTTGGGGGAACTATGCTGGTGAAGGTTTGGAAAGAAAAAAAAGATGATCCAAAACGGCTAGAAAGACTAGTAGACGAGAAAGTTGACGTTGATAAAACATACTGCGAAAAGGAGTTAGCTAGAGGAAATGAATTAGTGTTTGCGGCATCAGGCATCACTAAGGGTGAACTCTTAGATGGAGTTCGTTTTACACCTTATGGTGCAGTTGTGAATTCAATCAGTACTAGACTGCCAAGCGCAACTTTTGAAACATCTACAACACTACTTCGATTCAAGAAACATCCAATATACGAGCTACTAATATAAAATAGACATTAAACCTCGAAGAAAGCACAGCTGAGAGAAACTCAGCTCACACATTTTATCAAGAATCAAGTAGACCCTAATATGAGGATTAGCTCCATGGCACTGAATAAAGAAATACAGTGGCTCGTTGGAGCATTTAGAATTGTGCAAGTTTTGTGGGTTGATGACCTCTGACTGATTCGTAAATATCTTTCGTTGTATAACCAAATGGGCTTAGAATGTTTGAAGCTGC
>Ga0114930_10004583_pt1 | contig 11629 bp, 27 predicted proteins | sample AnhtaG_FD_87300 | JGI IMG/M metagenome (GOLD analysis project Ga0114930, IMG submission 87300) | Deep subsurface microbial communities from Anholt, Denmark to uncover new lineages of life (NeLLi) - Anholt_01485 metaG | ecosystem: Environmental > Aquatic > Marine > Oceanic > Sediment | place... | reverse complement strand
GGTTCAAACGCATCTTCCAAACAAGCCATTTGTTCTTCTATATATGCGATTATTTCTTTTTTTTCTCTTCTAGTTTTTTTTTTAGCCATTTATCTAATCCACCTTCATAATCTTTTCGATATTGGCATGTATGATAACATTTCAAATATCCTTCCACGATTTCATTGTTTAAATCCTTACAAGTTAAACATAAATGTGCATCTGGATTATACTGATATGGACATAAATCGTAATTATTATGGCATATTGCAGGATCACAGGTTTTGCATAACCCTTTTTTGATAATATTTTCTTTCGAAAGCATAATTCCAATATCTAAATTTTAATTCTAAATATATACTCCAAATTTTTCTTGGTAAATGGTGATTCAGGAAATAATCAATCCAAATCCATATCCACTTTAATATTATAGATTCTGATACCTTTTTCATAATAATTTCTTCTATTTAGGTTCAAACTTGCATACTTCAAAACCATAAAACCATTTGGCATTTTCAGGAATTTTCACAGGATAATATGGTTCTTTTCCCATATTTACATGCTTAAATTTACACGAATAATTTTTCTTCTTATTTATCGTTAAATTTTTACAATGAAAACAATTTTCAATCATTTTGGTTTTACAACTTTCTACATCCATTCTTAAATTTTTCCCCTTATGAATTTTCTTTTTATATCCTTTATCCTTTCCTCTACAGGGGTTTTATTGACTCGTATCTTTTGCTCTCTAATTCTCATTAAACTGCATAATTCTTGATATGCTTTTTTCAATCTCATTTTTCCAACTCTTTTTTTAATTTTTTTAAAATATAATCTTCCGTAAATAAATTGATGGCTTCAGATTCCTCGATAATTCCTTTATCTCTCAATAGTTTTACCAATTTATTATGCTTTTTACCAATCTCCTTCCAATGAACCATTTTTTATCAATCCTTCAACTTAGATGTTTATTTATTACTCAAACGATTAAGCCATAACTGAAATTTCTTCCTGTGTTAAAGACATTTTATTTTTCATCTTCTTCTTTTCTTAACTTTTTTACATCAAATTCTAATGCAACTTTATTCAAATCCTTAATATCTTTAAGAATGAATTTTGCTTGGACATTAGGTTTAATTTCTGCACCAATATCAGCCATATGTAAACTTTCTTCATGGGCTATTATTAAATGCTTTTTAACTTTCAAACTTCCTTTATATGAAAGATCTTCTAATGTAGACATCGATTTCCACTCATTTTCTACAAACCGAATATAGAACAATCCATTTGAAACTAATGTTGGGATTGCTTGATCTCGCCAATATAAACGATCATCTTCATAAGTAGAACGAAGATTTCTTGGATTGATGATTATTCCATTTGCAATAAATCTTTTAATCTGTTTTTCATGCCAATAAACACGTGAAACAAAATCAACCCATTTAATATCATATTTTATTTTAAAATACTTCTTTAATTGAACTTCAATAAATTTTTTAGTATATCCTATTTTTCTCAATTCTCCATTATCTATATAAAATTCTTCAATAAATTGATCTATTTGATGATTAGGTGGTTTATTCCTCTTGGACAATTACAACACCTTTATCTCTTTCTAATTTTAATTGATTTTGTAAAAATTTATTTGATTCTTTCATGATATATATACAATGATTCTTTATTTCTTCAGGATAAGTATCTAACTTAAGGATATTCATGTAATTAACTAAATCCTCATGAATTTTATTGAATTTCTTTATTAGATTGAAACCTTTTTTAACTTGATATAAAGGTTGATGAATATTGCTTATTTCTTGTTTGAATGATCTTTTTAATCCAATATTTTTTGCAACCATATTTTTGGGTTGCAATTTATTTTTTGCAACCATATTTTTGGGTTGCAAACCATTAATGAATTTCAATTTCTTTTCTAAATTTTTTATATATCTTTCCTTTTCTTCTTTAGTCTTTTTGCTAAATCTTCTACATTCTTTTTTTTTACAATATTTTTGATTATGAATATTAGGAATAAACAATTCTCCACAAAATTCACACTTTTTTTTTTTCGATTTCATTTTTTAATCATCTTCCTTTAATTCACGTCCTAGCTTTTTATCCCATTGTCGATGATTTCTTTCTTTTTTTACTTTTCCAAGACAATGTGTGCACCATAAATTTCCTTCTTTCTTATTGAAATACATTGATGATACAGTATGTAAATTACCACATTGAGAACATCTTTTCTTTTCCAAACTAAAGGACTCAATTCTACTCATTTTTTCTTCTCTTTTACATATTCTTTTATATGCTCGTTTATTTCTTCAGTAAGAACTTCCTGTGTTAATTTATCCCAATCATTAAGGGTATAAACGTATGATAATATTCTAATCATGTCTTTATGTGAATGCATAATTTGATACATACCAAAATGATCTTCATCAAATTCTTTTAATGCGTCCCAAATCTTCCTAAAAATAATATCTGGATCCTCTTCTGTTTCAACTATAAATGCAAATCTATATTTAGTCAATTTTTTTCACCTTCCATTTTCCCATTAAATGATGTGGTGGGACAATATCAACTTTACATCCATGTTTTCCAACACAATCAAAACAGAATATTTTTTTGCATTCAGGACAAAAATAATCATCATCTAAACCATGAATTTTACATCCACATTTTTCACATTTAAAATCTAATTCTTCCATGATAAATCATATCCATATTTTGATGGAGTCATTAAAATATCTCTTACAATACTTCTGTGGCATTTAGATGCATCTTTTTCATAGCATACTAAGAAGATCAATCGATCTTCACCAATACGTTTTAAAGTTCTTAGTTTTTCAAGAACAAATGGACGTTCCTTAAGTTCTTTTAAGAATCTTTCTTTATATTCCTCAAAAGAAATCTTTTTCTCTTTAGCATAATTTAATAATTCTTTTGATGGCGATAAACAAGATTTTGATGTTCGTGTAATAACTTCAAAATGGGCATCAAACCATTTGGTTCTATATTCCTTTAACACAGCTAAATAACAATCTGTATTTATAATCATTTTAGATAATCACCTAATTTTTTACTTCCAATTAAATATGCGTATCTTTTTCCATTTTCTTCTTTCTTAAAACCATAGATTATAATATTGATTTTGTAAATTTTCGCAATATATGGAATTCCTTCAATCTCACCTTTTTCAATAAATTTTGGGTGCATTTTTGTATCTGTAAATATTTTGGCATAATCGAAATGGAATTTTCTTCCTGTAATTTCAACTGTTACCTTTTTTCTTAATTTAAGCTCATATTTGTATTTGTAATCAGAAAGTTTTTTCATAGCATCTTTTCTAATCATCGTATCAACATTTTTTCCATTAACATTCATCATTGCTTTCACTTTACGCATTATTATTGGTTTTCCATTTAGTTTTTTTGGAATTTTAATGATGTTAATTTTATGTTTTGGCATTTCCATTTCCTTTACTTTCTTAAATTCATCCAAAAACATCTGGATATTTTCAATGCAACGATTAATTGTTAAATTAGCTAATTCTTGAAAACTAGGATCATCTTGAATCTCTTCTTTTGAAAGCCATTCTAATTCATTTTTTACATAGGTAATTGTTCCAATTATTTTATCAATCAATTTCTTACACCTTTTTTTTATTGATTTGACGAAAAACACGATTGCTTTTATCTAATTTAATCACCAAATTAATGGGATAATTTTTAGTTTTATTTTTAGCTAATAACTTCATTTTTTAATACCTTCTTCTATTTGTTGTATTAGTTCTTTCAATCTAAGTTTTAGGATAACACCATTTCCTGTTAATCTAATATATCGAATATGTTTTTCATTATAATCAATTTCGATGATTTCTTTTTCTAATAATTCAAACCTAATTCTCGCAAAAGTATTATAATGATCAGATTTGACCAATTTTGCAAAAAATTCATTCAGATTAATTGATCTTCCATCACTAGGTAAAAGATTTATTGTCTTGTAAAAACCTAATTTTTTTAAGAGATGTCCTTTATCAATCAATTTTTGCACCTAATTTTTTTAATTGTTGTTTTAAACGTTCATTTTCCTTTAATTTGCGATAATATTGAATTTTCAGTCTAATATCTGAAATCGCTAATTTTTCCCAATTATAATATGATGATGGATAACGTGCAGAATATATTACGATATTAAGTTCAAATGGTTCTTTATCAATATCAATAGAATAGATTAAATCTGCAGTTAAATATGGTCTTACATCAATATTGATTTTTCCTTCAAATTCAAAAGAATCTGGTTGATTTAATTTTTTTCTTATTCTTTCTTCTAATTCCTGTATTTCTTCTTTACTTGGTATTATGATTCTTCACACCTTTTTCATATTTATCTAATTCTGCTTTAAGATAATTAATTATATTGTCTTTTCCTTGAAGTTTCACTAATAAATCATCTAATTTTGTTTTTAAATTTGGTTCACCTAATTTTCTTCCTGAAATCATTTTTTCAGATTTAACACCTTCAAAATATCCTAACAATTTAAGATTCTCATATTCTTTATGCAGAAAATCTCTTAATGCAGTTCTAATACATTCTGATCTATTAGGAGTAATTTTCATTTTGATTAATTTCTGAATATTTTTATCGTAAATTTCTGGAATATTTATCGTGATATTCACCATTCTTTTTTTAGATTTTTTCTTATCTGATATAGCATCCACTTTCTTTTTTTTAGCCATTTACTCACCTTAAAGAAATCATGTGAAAGAATTTTAAGGTTGAGATTATGCGAACAAAATCCTAAGAGAATTAAAATTACTCCAAATGGAAATGGAGAATTTGAGTGATCAAAAATGAAGATTTTTTTACAAAAATCTAGGGCGAAATCCAATGATAAATTCTCTTCAATTTCCTTATTCTTCCACATGATATATTACTTCCATTTTTGTTATAGCAGATTTAACTACATATATGTAATGCGGTGGCTTACGTTCATGGAATCGTGTTCCAGAACTAACCACAGCATAGTAAGGTTCATTTCCCTGTGGATTAATGATATAACCAACGCACCATAAAAGTAAAGGTTTTTTAGTAATTTTTTCAATTGAATCACGTGAAATTCCATGATCCAAATATTCAATATAGTAAATTTCTGATCCATCTTCCAAACGCATATTAAATCATTCATTCGATTGAACCTAACAATTTATTTTGATATATAGATAAATTTTTTGGAATAAACACCAAATGTGAACATTATATGCATCAAATAGATATTTATTATGATCGAAACGATTCTTTTTTTTTGGTATAAATAATGCCATATTTTATCTCATAAATCTGGTGGTTAAATTAGATAATTTTATCTATATATGTAAAATCCTTACTATTTTGTTAAGTTATATAATAATGCTCAAATTATATAAATATTTGTTTTCACCTATTTAAAGTGTGATTATTGATGCTTTATCATAAACTAAACAATTAGGTAAAAGATACCATAAAAATGGGTTAAAAATTATTTAATTTCTTCCTTTTCTCAAAACCTTTAAGCAGATAAATTGTGATGTGATCGACACGAATGCATTAAATATGGGTTTTACACATAATATCCATAATAAAAATCTACTTAGAACAAAACGTAATACCTATTAAAAATTAAATATTGAAAAAGGAGTGATCTATAATGTCTAGAAAAAAAGCACAGAGTAATGCTCCTAAGTTTAATTACAAATTGCTTGGAATGATTATCTTACTTGTCCTTATTACTAGTGGTTCGATATATGCAATTGGTCTCGGAGTTGGATGGTGGGAATCCCCTTTTGAAGGTGATGATGAAGTTGCACCAATTACATTAGCCAAAGCATCGTTTGAACTTGAATGCAAGGATATTAATGGATACGAAGACGTTTCTGCATGGGTGGAAATATCAATTTGGATTCCTGAAGATGAAACTGATATGGAATTTAAAGACTACTTTAAAATCGCCAATCTTGAAGAGGAAGTTAAATCTAAGGATGCTGATGATATTTCATTAGATATTTCTGATTATTTATATGTTTGGGTTGAAATTGATCCAGATAATAACACTTTATTTTCATCTAATTGGCATTTGCTTTCTGGTAATAATGAAGCATATAAATTCGAAGTCTTTGATCAATCAACTGATGTAAATTTCAATCTTTTGGATCGTGATACTTTAGCTGTAATAACTGTTGCTGATTATCAAACCGATGGAAATTTTACTATGTTGTTTGATATTCCACATTACACTACAACTGCTGATGAACTTCATGCGAATACTGATGATTGGGATATAGATTCAGATAAATGGGGTGACTTTGATGCAGAAGATAAATTAGAATACTATGATGAAAAATATTTTGCAGGTCAATATCCAATCTATATCTTAACTGATGATGATGAAAAAGACTACGATGAACCTTTAGAGCAATTAACTGATGCATTAGCTTTTAAAGTGATATTCAATGAGACTGTTTCTACAACTGATGGATCTGCAACACAGGTTAATTGCACTTTTCCAGATACACTTGATGATATTGAAATGATAATTGATGGTGCACATATCTGGTTTGTATTCTATGAAGCCGTCACCTTTACAGGTGGTGCACAAACATTTGATTTTGCATTAGAATTTGGTGTAAATATTACATTGAGTGACATTGATTCAGGGAGAATCGCTGTTCCAAGATCAGATGATAATTTAGGGACATTCACTAAATATTCGGATATTGGTGCATAAAACCACCATTACCTTTTATTTTCATATAAAAATGGTGATTATCAATGAAAATTCCAAGAGCAATTAAAAAAAATGGTATTTTTTTACTTTTACTTGTTTTCACTAGTGGTATTTGGTTTTATAATTTGGGTGGAATGCTTGGTGCATGGTCACCTGTTGGTGATGAAGGTGATGTATTCCTTCTTTCAAATGATATAATCAAGAATTTTAAGGTTGATACATTTGATGGACAAGGTGTGACTGCAGGTGGCTCATCTATGGATGGAAAAATGCAATTTGAAACTCAAGCATCTTGGAGAATTAATCCTGAGGACATTTCGTTAATCAATATCTATACACAGGATGATGATGTCTATATTCGATATAAAGTTGCAATGACTTCTAAGATAAATATCTATACTACAGCAGATCTTGGTGATTGTTGTGAAAATAACCAAATCAATAAGGTGGTGGAAGAGTTTCTGGTTGCGAAGTATCGGCATTCTGGTCTTGCAGGTGATCATATGTTTAGTTGGAAAGCATATATAGACTGGACACATTACAATTTTGGAAATATTAAAAATTGGAATGAACAGCATAATGATTTTGAAGGTGATGTAGTATTTTCTTTTGATATTGCACAGTCACCACTTCCACAGTTTAGAACTCAATCTGGTGATGCTTTAACTAAGAATTTTGATTACATTGCAGTTTCTTCAATTGCAGTTGTTGATAACAAGCATGGATTATTGGATAATTCTGTCCCAGATATTGTTGGTTTAGAACCTCAAGAATATCAACAAACGAAAAATGAAAAAAGTGTATTAGACACATTTGGTAAAACAAAAAAATGGGATGGACAATATCTTCCTGACATTGATTTAGAAACATTTACTACACCATTGAATACTTTTGATTCAGGCATAATGCCACAAACAGCAGGTTCTGATATGCATCCAACTCAAAAATCTGGTGATCCCATCTTTGATCCAAGAACAGAATTAGAATCGCAATTAGATTGTAAATTTATTTATCGTGTCGGTTCAATATCACCTTTAGTAAAAGAATACTATGGAAGATTATCATACAATTATATCTATTTTCATACACAGGATGAATGTAATTTATTTTGTATTGGAACGCATCCTAGGGTTAAATCTAACACACGATATAGAGTCACCGAAACACGTCCTATTGCATTACATGTCACCAATCGATATATCCAAACAGAAGTAAGAGTTGTTTTTGATATTTATACTTCTTATAATATTGATGTTGGTGCAGATGGAATTGAAGATTATGATCTTCAATTTCCTGAAGAATATTATGATCTTCTTACATGGATAACAACTGTGGATGGATTTGGTGGTGGTGAACAGCATACTACAGGCACAGATTTTCTTGGATTAGGTGCATTCTTTAGTAGTTATGGTTGGATTATTATTGCAGTTATAGTTATGGTTGGATTAGTAATTCTATACATCGTGGTAATACGTCCTATACAACGTGCTAGACAACAACGCAAATTGATTCAAACTGCTTTAGGTTCTACACGTCCTAAATAATTTAAATTCTAAATCTATTTTTTTTTTAAGTTTAATATCGAAAAACCTGAAAATAGGAAGGATTTCTTTTCAGGAATATAAAAATAAATCTAACAAAAAATTGGAATAAAAACTAATAAAAAAACAATAAAAAAGGTGAATTATCATAGCAAAAAAGAAAAACGCAGGAAATGGAACATATCGAATAAAATATGATCATAAAATTGATGGAAAATACATCAGATTTCCACAGAATAAAAATGAAGCTATACGATGGATACGTGCAGATTTAAGCAAATTTCCATATGCTAAGGCATCATTACAACAAGCAAAAAAGCCATTTGGTAGTGGATGGAAAGCACATAGTTCATATAAATTCAGATATAATCAAAAATCACATAAACATAGATTAGTTAAATTATAAAAGGTGATTATCATAAGAACAGTTAGAAAGAATGCGAAAAAACAATTAGATCAAATCTTTCAGAATGGTTCTTTTACGGTTCACACGTTAGATAATAAGTTTTCAGGTGAAAAGGTTAAAGGAAGTATTGTCGAAAAGGAATATAGAAGATATAAATTTGGTAAAGTTTCTATAAATGCTGATGAAAAAACAGGTCATGTGCAATTTCACTCTAATTATTGGTATAAATTTAAATTACCTAAAAAATTGAAAAGGTGATTATCATAGCAAAAAAGAAGAAAAATATTAATAAACAGAAATTAAAACCGATTATTAGAAAGGACTTTAAATTATCAGCACTTGAAAGAAAGAAAAATGCTTTTAGAGGGAGAGGCGATCCAAAATTTAGATATGATGGAGAAATTTATCTTAAAAAAGAGAGAAAATGGGTTTATGATGGACGTTTGAGTATTATTGCTGATAATAAAAAAGAATTCTTGAGTGTTTCTAAGAATTTTATTCGATTACCGAAATATCGAAAATTAAGGAAAAAATAATTAATAATTTAATTCAAAAAATAAAAAGGTGTTAAAAATAGCAAAAAAGGTTAGAATAGAAGAATTTAAGAAACTTAATAAAGAAGAAATTTTAAAAAATATGCGAAAAAGTATAGATAAGGAAGGAAATATACGTAAACATCCAGATCTGATGAAAGAATGGAAATCCTTACAAACAAGCATGTCATTGTTTACACATACATATAATGAAGCAGTTAATTCAAGAAATAAAGGAAAGAGTGCTTCTATATCAGTTGGATTATTAACAAAAAATTACAAAAGAGATTCAGAAAGGCACATAAACAAAATATTATCAGAGTTAAAGAAAAGAAAGAAAAAATAGGTGATCAAAATAGCAGAAAAATTAAAAAGAAAAAGGATTGTAAAACATCTGAAAACGGAATTCAGATATAAAGGAATGAAAGTAATTAATATCGGAAGAACGGGAAAACAAAAAGATGGAAAATATATCTATGAAGGAAAAATTGTTCCACAGGGAATCGGTGTTCCACCTGTTTTAAAAGCTAAGAGTTTAGATGGATACTTTAGACAATTAAAAATAGCATATAATAAAAGATGGAAAAAATAGGTGATTCTCATAGCAAAAACAAAAACTAAAGCAATTGAACAAAAAAGGAAATTTGATAAAATGATTAAAGCAGATTTGCAAACAATTATCATTGATGATTCAAAAAAGTATTCATTAAAATCAGAAGGATCAGTATTACGATATAACTTCAGGTTTTATCCTAGAGCAATCAAACTTAAAGCAAAAGATAAAATTTATACTTCAAAACAAGCAGATCAAATTCTTAAAAATTATAAAAAAAGAATTGGAGTTAGGTGAATTAATTATAGCTAAAAAGAAAAAAATCGAATATCATTATTATTTTTTGGATTCTAAACGTTCTAGAGAAAGTTTGAAACAACATTTCAAAAAATTAGGTGCAAAAAATTTTAAGGAATCAATTCAGGAATATAAATCTGGAAAAACACGTTATCGATTAGGTGTAAATAAAAAATACGTATAAAATAGGTGGTTATCATAGCAAAAAAGAAGAAATATCCTAAAATGAAGAGAGGATCTTCAGCAAAAAGAAAGGATGTTCGCAAAATAAAAGCAGAGATTAAATCATGGAGAATACCAAAAGAGAGAAAACAAACGTTATTTAAACCACCTAAGCATCAATATTTAGCAGATTTAATTACGTTCAAATCTGTGGAAGGTGCAGAAAAATCATCTAAAAAAGCAATGCGAATGTTTAATGATGCTAAATCAAAACAAAAGAAACTTAGAATAGTTAGAACTTTACAATATGCTGAAAATCGCATTAATGCATCTCTAAAGAAAAAAAATCTTAACCCAGAAACTAAGAAAAGATTCAAGAAAATATCATCTACTTATGGATTTACTGCAGATTCCTTATGGATTAAATACAGTAAATTAAAATAATCTAGGTGATTCTTATTTCAAAACGTTGGAAGAATCATGCAGAACAACTTAATAACGAAAGAATATTCGATAAAAAGAAACATCATCGTTTACGGATAAAATTCATTACGGATCGTATAATAGCAGATAAAAAAGCAGAAAAAATAAGAGAAAATGGTGGATGCGCTAGAGTAATTACAGGACAACATAATAATAAACCATATTATAAAATCTATTATAGATATGATTTGCGAAAATTGAATAAGAAACAGAAGAAAAAAGCCAATAAACTAATGAAAAAATAATTTTTATATAAAAATATATGAGCAGAAGGACTTAAATTTAAAATGAACAAAAACCATTATTTATCCAGATCTACTAAAAAAATTGATTATTATGGAAAAGAATCAGAAAAAAACAAATATGTCACCATTTCAACGTGAAAAACGATGTGGTGGCTTGAAAAATCGTTTCTGGGCATACATCTTTCTTAAAGCCATAGTGTGTTTTTTCACACATTCTTTTCCATTTTTTAACATTGGATTTAATGATTCAGATTTTAGCCAATCTGATGAAAATCCTTCTTTTTTGAAATTTAAATTTATGAATGAAGTGTTAAAATGTCGAAAAAACTGAGTGTAAAGAGAAAGAAGAGAAAGAAAAGAAAGAAACAGAAAAATTGGACAAAAGATCCATATTATAAACCGAGAAATATCTTAGCTATGATTTCCTATATGTTAGTAGGAATGTCGGCATTTTTAGTAATTTTATGGTATTTAGGTATATTGCGTTTATAATTTTAAAAGGAGAATTCAAATGAAAAACAAAAATATCAGGAAAAGATCCATAGGAACATTTGTTCTTCTGTTAATTGTATTATGTTTTATATTTACTCCAGCTCTTTTATTTAGTGATTTAAATTTTGGTTCAGGATCTATTGATAAAAATCCAAATCTTTCTACTGATTATCTC
>Ga0114930_10004581_pt1 | contig 11630 bp, 9 predicted proteins | sample AnhtaG_FD_87300 | JGI IMG/M metagenome (GOLD analysis project Ga0114930, IMG submission 87300) | Deep subsurface microbial communities from Anholt, Denmark to uncover new lineages of life (NeLLi) - Anholt_01485 metaG | ecosystem: Environmental > Aquatic > Marine > Oceanic > Sediment | place... | reverse complement strand
TTGCCGGAGGCCAGCGTTGAGGAGGTGTTCGCGGCGGAAGCCGCTTTCGCCTCAGGCGGCGCGATGACGGGTGCACCAGACTGCTGTGCCTGCTGTGCCTGCTGCGCCTGCTGCGCCTGCTGCGCTTGCTGCGCTTGCGTCGCGCGCGGCTGCACGGGCAACCCGTCTGTGTCCGTCGCGGCAACGTTGGGGGCAGCGCTGCCCGACCCCGACGTCCTCGCGGCGTCGTTGGCCGACGAGCTCGCATCCGCGCAGGCCGAAACAAGCAACGTCATCGTCACCAACACAGCGCCTGGTCCAAACCGCGTGGACCTCGCTCGCCGCGAACGCCGCCCGGATAACGCGTCCAAGGCGGCGTACCAGCCGCCCCGCCTATCCACGCCCGTCGCCCACGCATCGATTGCCGCGACCGGCCTGACCAGTCGCTGAAACAGGCGTGGCAAGCAGCCCCTTAACATCACGGGCACACTGCACTGGCCCCTGGCTTCAGTCTTTGCTAATCGCATGATGTCTCCTCCCTCCTGAGGCCGCGGCTCGTCTTCGCGAGCGCGGCGCGGGGTCGTATATGGCGTGACGGGAACCGCTTGTAAAGCATTGCGGCCCGCTCGCGCCTATCACCCGATTGTCTGCATTTGAAGCCTCCTTGCCGACAAGATTTCTGGAGGACGCTCACCAAACGATCAAGCGTTTGAATCGCTCGTCCACTTTCCCGCTGGGCCTTGCTCAGACTGGCGCTGCGCGATTTTCAGAATCGGGATTCAAACAGGAATAAAACAGGAAGAAGTGCGCCGGCGACCGCCGCACAGGCATCAAGACCGGGCGTGCGCCTGAAGCAGAGCAGAAATGACACAAAGAAAGCACACAGAGGCGACACAGCGATAGCGGGTAAGCCCTGCAGAAAAAACAGCAAAACGACCTATGCCGCGATGCAATACGCCGAAAGCCGGGGGCGCACGCCACGCTACCCGACGCCCAGCCATTCCTGCATCACGTCGTGCCGTTCATAAAACGCCTCAGGCGAGCCGTCGAATACGATTTCGCCGTGCCCCATTACCGCAATCCGGTTTGCCAGTTGATGGGCGATAGCAAGCCGCTGCTCGATCAGCAGCATCGCCACGCCGCGCTCGCGCAGCAGGTGCAGGCATTGCGCAACCTGGGCGACGACCTGTCCCGCGAGCCCTTCGGCAGGTTCGTCGATCACCAGCAGATCCGGATCACCCAGCAGCGCCCGCGCCAGCGACAGCATCTGCTGTTCGCCCCCGGACAGGGCGCCGGCCCGGGTGCGGCGGCGCTCACGCAGCACCGGAAACAGCGTGTAGGCATCATCGAACGTGAAGTGCGGCGCCCGTCCTCGCGTTTGCGGCGCAAGTCCCAGTTGCAGATTCTCGTCCACGCTCAACGCCGCGAAGATGTCGCGATGCTCGGGCACATAGCCGATTCCAAGGCGGGCAATAGCGAAGGTCGGCAGATCGATCAGCGAGCGGCCCGCGAAACGCAGCGTGCCCTCGGCACGCACCATGCCCATGATCGTGCGCGCCAGCGTCGAGCGCCCGGAACCGTTGCGTCCCGCGAGCGCCACCACCTCCCCTGCTTCCACGCGCAGGTCGACGCCGTGCAGCGCCTTGCTCGCGCCATGCCATGCGCACAACCCCGCGATCTCCAGCAGCGCGCTCATCGGGGCACTCCGTCGCCGAGGTAGGCCGCAAGCACTGCTTCGTCGGCGCGGATCGCGGCGGGCGTCCCGGTCGCGATCACGCGCCCCTGCACCAGCACGGAGATGCGGTCAGCAAGGCTGAAGACCGCGTCCATATCGTGCTCGACCATCAGCAAGGTGCGCCCCGCCGTAGTCTCGCGAATCAGTTCGATCGCACGTGCGGCTTCGGCGCGGTTCATGCCGGCAGTCGGCTCGTCGAGCAGCAAGGTGTGCGCACCGCTCGCCAGCGCAATGCCGAGATCGAGCGCACGCTGCTCCGCGTAGCTGAGCGTGCCGGCCTGCACGGCGCGGCGCGCGCTCAGGCCAACGGCTTCCAGCACCGCATCGGCGCGCGCATCGGCTTCGCGCGAGCCGCTCCAGCGATGCCACCAGCGCGAGCGGTCGCGCTCGGCGATCGACGCCGCGCAGCGCAGGTTGTCGAGCACGCTCAGGCGGGCAAACACGCTGGTCGTCTGGAAGCTGCGCGCCAGCCCGCGCCGGCTGATCGCCGGTGGCGTCATGCGGCTCAAGTCGACTCCATAGAGCTCGATGCGGCCGGCGTCGGCTCGCGCGTTGCCTGCGATCAGATTGAAGAGCGTCGATTTGCCCGCGCCGTTCGGACCGATCAGCGCGTGCCGCTCTCCCGGCTCCACCACCAGATCGACACCGCGCAGAATCTGCGTGGCGCCGTAGCGTTTTTCGACGCCGCGCAGCGAAAGCGCCAAGGTCATCGCGCGTCTCCGTGACGGATGGTCTCGCCGCTCAGGCTCGTCCATGCCTGGCGGGCGCGGCGCGCGGCCAGCCAGCCGAGTCCCGCGAGCAGGCAAAGCGCCGGCAAGAGCCACTTGCCGGTCCGCATCGCATCGATCTGGACTCCTGTTGATTCCATCCACGGCAACCACTGCAAACTCTCGCCATTGTCCGCGCCGAACTGGACCGCATATGCCCACTGCACCGCCAGCACGCCCGCGAGCGTCCACAGCAGGAGCGCAAACGCGCCCAACAGATAAGGCCGCACGCAGCGCCTCCAGCCATGCGCTGCGAGCCGTGCCGCCTGGGCCCGCCCCCAGCCGCTCAGGCCATCAGGCGAGGCAATCACCACGACAATGAAGAACAGCCCCAGATACAGTAACCAGGCGCGCGTCGCGCTGGCGACCACCACGCTGAAGAACGTCAGCACGATGGCTCCCGCCACCGGTCCGAAAAACGATGCGGTGCCGCCGATCACCGTGGCAATCAGCACCGAACCCGAGCGCAGCATGCCGACGCTTTCAGTCGAAACGAGCTCGAGATTGATGAGCCCGAGCGTCCCCGCGACACCCGCAAAAAACGCCGCCAGCACGACGACGCCGTAGCGGATACGCCACGGGTAGCAGCCGATCGCCGCCGCCCGCACCGGGTTGTCGCGCACTGCGTTGGCAAGCCGCATGAACGGCGTGCGCGACAACGCGAATAGCGCCGCACAGGCGAGCAGGCACCAGAGCGCAATCAGGCCATACGCCGCGCGCGCCGGGCCGAAATTCCACGCGGAGAACCACCAACCGCTCGCACGATCGATCGGCACGCCGGCCTCGCCGCCGAACCAGTCGGGCAGAGTCCATGCCGCCGCAGCCACCAGTTCGCCGATGCCGAGCGTGATCATCGCGAATGTGGTTCCGGCGCGCCGCGTCGAGATAGCCCCGAGCAGCACGCCACAGAACGCGCCCCCAAGGCCCCCGACGAGCGGCAGCAACGGCAACGGCACGCCAAACTGGTTGAAGACCCGCGCCGCGATGAGCGCGCCAAGCCCCGCATAGGCGGCGTGGCCGAACGACAGCAGCCCGGTTTCGCCAAGCAGCAGGTTATAGGAGAGCGCGAAGACGATCATGGTTGCGGTCTGCGCCAGATACGCCAGCAGCCAGCTTTGCGACCCGGCGAAGACGGGGATCGCCAGAAATGCAATCAATGCAAGCCAGGGCAGCCGGTTGCGTAAGGCGTGCGGGCGCTGCGCTTTGCCTAGCTCATGCAGATCACGCAGATCATGCATTGCTGTCACGCTGTCCGAAGAGGCCGCGCGGGCGCAGCGCCAGCATCGCGACCAGCAGCAGGTACGGCAACAGGGGCGCGAGTTGCGCCAGCGTGAGACCGTCCCAGGCGGGCGGCAGCGACTGTCCGAAGGTGGATGTGATCTCGCCCAGCGACAGGTCGCTGGCGACCGCGAAGGTTTGCACGCAGCCGACCATCAGCGACGCCACCAGCGCCCCACCCAGCGACCCGAGACCGCCGATCACCACGACCACGAAAACGATCGAGCCGACCGACTCCGCCATCGCCGGCTCAATCACGAAGAGCGGCGCGCCGATCACGCCGGCCAGCGCGGCGAGCGCCGTGCCCACGGCAAATACCGCGGTAAATACACGCGGCACGTTATGCCCGAGCGCCTCGACGGCCTGCGCATGCGTCAACGCCGCTCGCACGATCAGGCCGGCTTTCGATACGCGCAGCACCGCGTACAACACAGCGAGCATGGCGACGGACACCACCATCATGAACGCGCGGTAACGCGGAAACGCCGCGCCATACAACTTGAAGAGCGGCCCGTCGAGCACCGCCGGCACGTTCGCGGTAAGTGCGGGCAGACCCCAGGCGAGCTTGACCGCCTCGCCGATCAGATAGGCGGCGCCGAAGGTCAGCAACAGTTCGGCGAGGTGTCCGTGCGGCCGCACCCGGCGCAACAGCCAGCGCTCCATGGCCGCGCCGGCCAGCCCGACGACTAGCGGCGCGATCACCAGCGCACTCCAGAAACCGGTGCGCGCCGCCACCGAAAAACCGACATACGCCCCGAGCATATAGAAACTGGCGTGCGCGAAGTTCAGCACACCAAGCATGCTGAAAATCAGCGTCAGGCCTGCCGACAGCATGAACAGCAGCAGCCCGTAGCTGACGCCGTTGAGCAGATTGATGACGAATGACTGCACGCGCCTGCCGTCCGTTACTGCGGCTGGACGACGAGCGGTTCGAGCGCGGCCCGCAACGCATCGGGCAGCGCGACGGGCCGGCGCGTCGCGCGGTCGACGTAGACGTGCACGAAATGGCCTTGCGCCGCCGGTTGTGCCTCGCCCTCCTTGAATAGGCCCACCTCATAGCGCACGCTAGTCGAGCCGAGCCGCACCACCCGCAGACCAGCGTCGACCCGCTCCGGAAACACCAGCGGCGCGAAGTAGTTGCACTGCGTTTCGACGACGAGGCCAATGGTCGTACCGTGCTCGAAATCCAGCACGCCGGTGCGGATCAGATACTCGTTCACGACCGTGTCGAAATAGCTGTAGTACACGACGTTGTTCACGTGGCCGTAGACATCGTTGTCCATCCAGCGGGTCGTGATCGGCAGGAAGTGCGCGTAGGCGCTACGCGGCGCGGGTGCGGGTTTGCTCATGCCGTTACTGCCCAGGCCGCTCGACAAACTCGAACGGCAGGCCGCGCCGCCGCATGAACTCACCCAGCGCCTGGCCTGTGCCCGCGCGCCACGGCCGCAGCTTGGCCGGCTCGACCAGCCGGTATTCGAGCAGTTCCGGCGACAAGGCGATCGTGCCGTAAGCCCGCACGTGATACGCGATGATCAGCTCGTTCTTGCGAATGAACTCATAGACGCCAACCAGTTCAACCGTTTCGGTGTGCAGCGAAGTCTCTTCCCGGACTTCGCGCGCAATGCCCTCCTCCGGTGTCTCGCCATTCTCCAGAAAACCGGTGATCAGCGCGAACATGCCTTCGGGCCAGGCGGCGTTGCGCGCCAGCAGAATCTTGCCTTCGTACTCGACAATCGCGGCAACCACCGGCAGCGGATTGTTCCAGTGGACGTAGCCGCAGGTTTCGTCAGGGCAGGCCTGGCGGATACGGCCGCCTTCGTGTTCAGGGTCGCTGCGCTCGACGAGAGGCGTAGCGCAGCGGGGACAGAATCGGTAATCGCTCATGGTGGGCGGGGAATCGTCTCTTGGTGTGTCGTTGTATTGGGATGTGCGGGGTTGCGTGTCATCACGGCTCAGGCCGCGCACAGCTCTCGCACCTGGGCGGCAAAGCGCTCGACTGTCTCGGGCTGGGTGTCCCACGCGCACATCAGCCGGCAACCGCCCGCGCCGATAAATTCGTAGAATTTCCAGCCATGCGAGCGCATCGCCTTGGCCACGTGAGCGGGCAACTGTGCGAACACCGCATTCGACTCGGTCGGGAACATGATGCTGACGCCGGGAATCTCTGCGAGACGCGATTCGAGCAGTTTCGCCATCGCGTTGGCGTGGCGCGCGTTGCGCAGCCATACGTCGCCGTCGAGCAGGCCGAGCCACGGCGCGGAAATGAAGCGCATCTTCGATGCGAGCTGCCCGGCTTGCTTGAGGCGATAGGCGAAGTCGTCCGCCAGCGCGCGGTCGAAGAACACCACCACCTCGCCAACCGGCAAGCCGTTCTTGGTGCCGCCGAAGCACAGCACGTCGACGCCCGCGCGCCAGGTGATCTCGGAAGATGCACGTCGAGTGCAGCCACGGCGTTGGCGAAGCGTGCGCCGTCCATGTGGACTTTCAGGTGGCGGCGCTTCGCAATGGCGGCAATCGCGCGCACTTCTTCGACGCTATAGACAGTGCCCACTTCGGTGGACTGCGTGAGCGTCACAACCTTGGGCTTTGGGTAGTGGATGTCGGCGCGGCGGGTGACGACGGCTTCGATCGCATCGGGTGTCAGCTTGCCGGCGACGCCCGGCGCGGTCAGCAGTTTCGAACCGTTCGAGAAGAACTCCGGGCCGCCGCACTCGTCGGTTTCGATATGGGCCAGCTCGTGGCAGATCACCGAATGGTACGACTGACACAGCGACGCGAGGGCTAGCGAATTGGCCGCGGTGCCGTTGAACACGAAAAAGACTTCGCAGTCGGTCTGGAACAGGTCACGCAAGCGGTCGCAGACCTGCTGGGTCCAGGAGTCGTCGCCATACGCGGGTTCGTGGCCACTGTTGTTGGCGGCGATCAGCGCATTGAGCGCTTCGGGACAGATGCCCGCGTAGTTATCGGACGCGAAATGTTGCATGGCTGGCAAAGCGCCCGGCGACGGGCACTGAAGAAATGACCGGAAAGCGGTCATTTTAGTGCGCTAGCCGATAAATTGTTTTTGCCCGGTGGGATTTAAGGCGGCCGGATCGAGGCGAGCGACGCCAGCGACGCGACCGATGCGATCAACGCTGCCGATGAGCAACCCACGTCAGCCCAAGCGCGCCGAGCAGCAAGGCGCCCGCAGCCAGCCACAGCGCCGGCGAGAACGAACCGGTGTGGACCGCAATTGGCGCGGCCACCAGCGGCCCCACGATCTGCCCCACGCCGTAGGCCGCGGTCGCATAGCCCATCAGCCCGGCCGCGTGATCGCCGCGCAGGCGGCGCGCCTCGCGCATCGCGAACAGGGTGATGGCGGTGAACGGCAGTCCGATCAGCATGCTGCCGAGCGCGAAGCCGCCGGTTGTCGGCCACACGATGCCCAACGCCACACCCGCTGCCTGCAGGACGTAGCAGGCTGCCAGCAGGGTGCGGTTGTCCCAATGATGCGGCAACCGCGCCGCCCCAAGCGCGCCGGCGATCAGCGCGAGGCCGAACATCGGCCAGAACAGGTCCGGCCACGCGGAACCCGGCAGCGCATGGCGCGCGATCACCGGGAGGAAAGTCGCCGTGATGATGTAGCCGAAGCCCGGCACGCCGTACAGCACGACGAGCCAGAAGGCATCGGCGCGGTGCGGGCTGCTCTCGTGGGAAGCCTTTGCAGGAGCGGCAATCGAGGTTGGCTGAGTTGAGCTACCGGTTGCGCGGCCAGTTGCGTTATCGCCGCCTGCAGATACCGCCGCGGACAGTCCTGCGGGCGCGGCGGCAAACGCCCGCCAGACCAGTGCGGACAGCACCGCCGAGGCCAGCGCGAAGCCCAGCCAGCCCGCCGCCGCACCGAGACGCCCCGCGACGCTCACGAACAGCCCGGTCGCGACGATCCCCACACCCGGTCCGGTGTAGATCACCCCGCCCCACTCGTGCGAGCCCAGTTCGGCGAGCCGCCGCAAGCCCCATTGCGAGGCGAACACGAAGGTCCACGCGCTGACCACACCGGCGACGAAACGCACGCTTGCCCAGATCCAGAAGTGGCTGGTCAGGCCCATCGCGAGGGTCAGCAGCACGGTCAGCACCAGCCCCACGCGCACCATCCGCGCCGCTTCAACGCGCAAGGCCGCGCAGCTCACCGCGCCGGCAAAGTAGCCGGCGTAGTTGCACGACGCCAGCCAGCCGCCATGCCGGATGTCGAGCCCGCCGCCGTGCAGCATCAACGGCAGGAGCGGCGTGAACGCGAAGCGGCCGACTCCAAGCACCACCGCCAGCACGATCATGCAGGCAAGCGCCGCCTGGCGCGCGGGATGAGGTCCGGCGGGCGCGGCGAAGGAGCCAGTTGGGGCGAGATTGTTCATACGGCTTTGAGAGAGTCGAATGCGGCGGGAAGCCGGCACGGGCGTGGCGGGCGCGGCATGCGGAGCGGGCGCAGCCATCCTTTCAACTCATCATAGCTTGACGGTTAAATCACGAAAAATGAATAATATAGATACAAAGGATCACGTGGAGAGAATCATGGATCTGGCTGCACTGACGATTTTTCGCGCCGTGGTACGCGAGAACGGCGTCACGCGCGCCGCCGCCAAGCTCAACCGGGTGCAGTCGAACGTCACGACGCGCATCAAGCAGCTCGAAGAGCAGCTCGGCACCGAGCTGTTCATCCGCGACGGCCGCCGGCTGGTGCTCACCCCTGCCGGCGAAACCTTGCTCCCTTACGCCGAACGGCTGCTCGCGCTCGCCGACGAGGCGCGCCATGCGCTGCGCGAAGACCGTCCGAGCGGCCGGCTACGCCTGGGCACCATGGAAAGCGCGGCGGCGAGCCGCCTGCCGGGGTTGCTCGCGCAGTATCACCAGAGTTGGCCCGAGGTCGGGCTCGAACTGGAAACCGGCACGACCGGCCGCCTGATCGAACGGGTGCGGGCGTTCGAAGCGGATGCGGCGCTGATCGCCACCCCACTCGACCCGGACTGGGCTGGCGATCTGTTCGAAGCCGTGCCTGTGTTTCGCGAAGAACTGGTGATGCTGACGCCGCGCGGCCATCGGCCGATTCGCGAGGGGCGCGACATCGCACTGTCGACGCTGATTGCGTTCGAGCGCGGCTGCACGTATCGCGCCTACATCGAGAAGTGGTACATGGAAAACGGCATCCGCCCGGCGCGGGTGCTGGAGCTCGGCTCGTATCACGCGATCGTCGCGTGCGTGGCCGCGGGGGCGGGCGTGGCGGTCGCGCCGCGCTCGGTGCTCGATTTGCAGCACGATATGAACAACATCGCAGTTCACTCGCTCGGCGATGCGGGGATGATCGACACGCTGCTGATCTGGCGGCGCGGGCATTTTTCGTCGGCGCTCAAGGCGCTGCGCGAGACTCTGCTGGCCAACAGCAATTTAACGCCGGCGGTGAGCGGGCGAGCCGAAGCGGGATTGCAGACGGCCTGAAGCTTGATGCGCCGCTGAAGGCGCAACGGCCGCGAGTCGAGCGCGTGTGGCAGTTACCGGCGCCGCCGCGCCGACGCAAATGCAAATGCAAATGCAAATGCAAACGCAAACGCGAGCGGCCGGTCCTGCACCTCGCCGAAAACAAAAGAGCCGCGAGTTTTTACGCTCGCGGCTCTTTTGCTTCCGGCGTCCCGCTACCTGAACGGGACACCACGCATGGCTCGAAACTGTGCGCTTACAGCAGCCCTTCGACCCAGCCCTTCACACCAGCCAGCGCCGCCGGCAGATTGGCGGGTTCGGTGCCGCCGGCCTGAGCCATATCGGGACGGCCGCCGCCCTTGCCGCCTACCTGCTGCGCGACAAAGTTGACCAGTTCGCCAGCCTTCACCTTCTTGCTCGCATCCGGCGTCACGCCGGCAATCAGGCTGACCTTGCCGCCTTCAACCGAAGCCAGCACGATGGCGGCGTTCTTCAGCTTGTCCTTCAGCTTGTCGACCGTTTCGCGCAGCGTCTTCACGTCCGCACCGTCGAGCGTAGCCGCGAGCACATGCACGCCGGCCACTTCGATGGCCTGGCCGGCCAGTTCGTCGCCCTGGCTCGAAGCCAGCTTCGACTTGAGTGCGCCGAGTTCCTTCTCGAGCGCCTTCACCTGGTCCTGCACCTGGACGATGCGCTGCGTCAGCTCCGCCGGCTGTGCCTTCAGGGCCGCAGCGGCCGCGTTGATGCGGCTGTCGAGGTCCTGCACATAGCGCACGGCCGTGTCGCCCGTGATCGCTTCCACGCGGCGGATACCGGCTGCAACGCCGCCTTCCATCACAATCTTGAAGAAGCCGATATCACCGGTGCGGCGCACGTGCGTCCCGCCGCACAGTTCGCGCGAAAAGCCCAGGTCGAGCACGCGCACTTCGTCGCCGTACTTTTCGCCGAACAGCGCCATGGCGCCGCCCTTCACCGCTTCGTCGAACGGCATCACGCGCACGATGCCCGGCGCGTTCGCCAGCACTTCCGCGTTCACGATGGCTTCGACCTGACGGATCTGCTCGTCGGTCATCGGCGCGTTGTGCGCGAAGTCGAAGCGGGTCTTCTCCGGATCGACGAGCGAGCCCTTCTGCTGCACGTGCGAGCCGAGAACTTCACGCAACGCCTTGTGCATCAGGTGGGTAGCCGAGTGGTTGCGCTCGGTGCGGGCACGGCGCACCGCGTCGATTTCCGCCTTCACGACGTCGCCCACTTTCAGCGTGCCCTGTTCGAGCGTGCCGTGATGGCCGACCACGTCCGCCTGCACCTTCAGTGTGTCCGCCACCGCAAAGCGCACGCTCGCGTTGGCGAGCACGCCGGCGTCGCCGACCTGGCCGCCGGATTCCGCATAGAACGGCGTGTGATCGAGCACGACCACGGCCTGCTGGCCATGCGTCGCTTCCTTGACCGAGGCGCCGTCCACATATAGCGCGATCACCTTCGCGTCGTCGAAGACGATTTCTTCGTAGCCGTGGAACGTGGTCTTCGCGCCCGAGTACTCGAGGCCCTGCGCCATCTTGAACTTGCCGGCGGCGCGCGCCTGTTCGCGCTGGCGCGCCATGGCCTCGTCGAACGCGGCTTCGTCGACGGTCACTTCGCGCTCACGGCACACGTCCGCCGTCAGGTCCAGCGGGAACCCGTAGGTGTCGTGCAGCTTGAATGCCAGCTCGCCGTCGAGCGTCTTGCCGCCCTTTGCTTCCAGGTCGGCCAGTGCGCCTTCGAGAATCGACATGCCATGCTCGATGGTCTCGAAGAAGCGCTCTTCTTCCTGACGCAGCACGTCGGTCACGCGTTGTTCCGCATCCTTCAGTTCCGGGTAAGCCTCGCCCATCTGTGCGACCAGATCGGCCACCAGACGGTGAAAGAACGAGCCCTTCTTGCCCAGCTTGTAGCCGTGGCGGATCGCCCGGCGCACGATGCGGCGCAGCACATAGCCGCGGCCCTCGTTGCCCGGAATCACGCCGTCGACGATCAGGAACGAGCAGGCGCGGATGTGGTCGGCAATCACCTTCAGCGAGTTGTTGCCCAGGTCCGTCACACCGGTTTCGCGGCCCGCGGCCTTGATCAGCGCCTGGAACAGGTCGATCTCGTAGTTGCTGTGCACGTGCTGCAGCACGGCGGCAATGCGCTCCAGACCCATGCCGGTATCCACGCACTGCTTGGGCAGCGGCGTCAGGTTGCCCTGCGCGTCGCGGCTGAACTGCATGAACACGAGATTCCAGATCTCGATGTAGCGGTCGCCGTCTTCCTCAGGCGACCCCGGGGGGCCACCCCAGACTTCCGGACCGTGGTCGTAGAAAATTTCCGAGCACGGGCCGCACGGGCCGACATCGGCCATCTGCCAGAAGTTGTCCGAGGCGTAGCGCGCGCCCTTGTTGTCGCCA
>Ga0114930_10004580_pt1 | contig 11631 bp, 5 predicted proteins | sample AnhtaG_FD_87300 | JGI IMG/M metagenome (GOLD analysis project Ga0114930, IMG submission 87300) | Deep subsurface microbial communities from Anholt, Denmark to uncover new lineages of life (NeLLi) - Anholt_01485 metaG | ecosystem: Environmental > Aquatic > Marine > Oceanic > Sediment | place... | reverse complement strand
GGAGATATACGATATCGGACCTGCCAAGATAGGATTGATGATCTGCTTTGACTGGATTTTCCCCGAGGTTGCCCGCACCCTGGCGTTGAAGGGGGCGGAGGTCATCTGCCACCCCTCCAACCTCATCACTCCTTTCCTCGGGCAAAGGGCTATGATTACCAGGTCGATTGAAAATATGGTCTACACCATAACCTGCAACCGGATTGGCTGGGAGGAGAGAGGCGGAAAGGAGAGGTTAACCTTCACTGGCATGAGCCAGGTGGTAAACCCCCGCGGGGAGGTATTGTTGACCCTCAAAAGGGACGAAGGGGGAGTAGCTCTGGTGGGGATTGACCCGGTGGTGGCTTGGAACAAAGCCTTCACTCCACGAAACGACCTCTTCCACGACAGAAAAACTGACCTCTATACCCTTTAACTTTCACATCCATCCTCTTTGCTGGAGAGCTGGAGTCTCTCTTTGGGGTGAGGGACATAAAAACTGGTCAATTCTAATTCCCCCTATTGAACGCTATGGTATTTCCTCGTAATTTCCTCTTTCTCCTCAGGCTGTTTCTCCTCTCGGAAGAAACCGGGGGCTAACCAGCGCTCGAGCATAGCCTTTCTCCCTTCTGTTATAACCTCCTGGAAATACTCTTTGCCCCTCAGGGTGCTCAGGAGGAAGCGGAAGTTGTCCAGGGCGGAAAGATGGATTAGCTTGGTCCAGACCTGGTAGCCATCCACATAATCGTCGATCTCCAGACCCAGGGTGCAGTTGTCAATGCGGGTCAACCCCGGGTAGATGGCAGCAATATCGGTCTGGGCTTTGGTCTGGAAGCTGAACTCCATCTTGTAAGGGGGGTTGAGCTTGAAGGAGGGTATCTCGCCTATCCTCTTTATGGCATTGTAAGCTGTCTCTTCTATCTTCTTCAAAGCTTCCTCAGGGGGTAGGAAATCGGCCTCTGTCTTACCCTTGGCTATCTTTACCAGAGCATACTCGGTCTGAGGATGGAGATTTTTTATCTGCTTCTCCAGAATGTCGTCGCCGGAGACCATAATCAGGGGAATGCCGAAGCGGGAAGCCGAGAGGGCGATGATATTCGATTCGTTGAACTCTATTCCGTTCACCTTCAGCATAGTGTGGACCGTGCAGGTATGGCTCAGAACCCCGGGAGCCCCAGCGTAGGCATGCATCCCAATCGCTACAATCCCCTGATAGGAGGAGTTGGGGGAATCGATATAGGGCTCGAAGGGCTCATCCCTGAACTCGAAGACCGCCCTTTTGTCCATCTTCTCCAGCAGGATGTCAGGCTCAGGATTGCCGCTGCCGTGAGCATCGGTAACCACTATCTCCCCTGCTCCCCCTCTGATAAGCCCACTAATAGCGGCGTTTACATCCTCAGTCAAAAACTCCCTCGCCTCTTGATACCTCGCCTCGCCGAAGAGAATCTGCTCCGGAGTGCAGACATTGGAGATGCCTTCGAAATCATAGTAGAGAAGGATTTTCGGTCCCTTCTTCCCCTCTTGGGCTACCTTGCTCCCTCCCTGGCATGCCATGAAGATGAAAAGAGGTATAATTAGAAGGATGATTGCCCCCCTGCCCGGGATAAATCCTCTCCCTTTGCTCATTGCCCGCCTCTTTATAAAAAAATATTATAGTTTACTCCGCTTCCATAGTCAATCACCAAGAATTATTATGATCCTGATTTTTTTTACATCCAATATGATTATTTTTTCGATTTTATCTAAGCCGTTTTCCTTTAAGTGTGTCTCTATTTTCTTGCAGCACTTATTAGAAAAAACAATTAAAAGTATTTTATCAAATCCATAATCTAGATCCTTATTTTAGATTCCATAGAAGATTGCTCTTCACAGCCTCAATTTCTTTAACAACCCTTTTTCCATCCCTTTTAGCCACTATATCAACAGACTCTCCTTTTCCGATTTTGTATTCAAATGTGACTTTATATCTTTTTCCCTGAAAATCTAATATTTGAAGCATTCATGCTTTCGACACTATAAAATTTTTTCGAGATTTGATTCCATATCAAAAAGGAGGAGGCTTATGAGATTTGTAGGAATCCACCTTAGAGGATTTCCAAGCGGAGCGGCAGCTTCCCAGCTTTTAACATCCAGCAAGAGAATAGCATCAGGTATTTCCGCAAAGGCTTATTTAGAAAAGAGGGAATACCCCTTGCGCTATAAAATTTCGATAAAATCAATTGAGAGTGCCAATAAGCTATTGATTTTAAGACTAATTTAGTCTATTATTGTATAGGATAGAATGATTGTTTGTTGTAGGTTCCAAGTTGTCTATATAATTAGGTAATAGCAAATGATAAAAAGGAGATTATTTCTCATTTTAGTATGTCTCTGGATATTGAGCTTTTTGCTGTATACTCCTAATCCGATATCTGCTCAAAATTCAATAAACGACTTACCTCCTAAATATAAAAAATGGCTTACTGAAGATGTAGTATATATCATTACTCGGCAAGAAAAGGATTTCTTCTTGAGGCTTAAAACCGATGAGCAAAGAAATAGATTTATTGAAAGTTTCTGGCAGAGAAGGGACCCTATTCCTGAGACAATAAAAAATGAGTTTAAGGAGGAACATTATCGCCGAATCAAGTATGCCAATGAAAAACTTGCAGATGATACACCACGAGAGGGTTGGAGAACTGACAGAGGGAGAATTTACATATTGCTGGGAAATGCGGATGATATTTATAAAAAGGTTTCTTCTACTATTCTTTACCCCTTACAGATATGGATTTATCATAATGTAAAAATGCCAGGAATTCCATCTAATTTGCGGATAATGTTCTTCAAGCGCTATGGCGTTGGAGAATTTCGCTTATATAACCCCATATTTGACGGATTGGAAGCCCTGGTGACGCCTGTCAATAGGCGATTTATTAATAATCCAAACTTATTGCCGCATATTGATGTAGAGGTCCGTCAAGCGGCTTTTACAATCTCACCAGGCTATAATCCGCATACATCTCAAGATATTGTGGCAGAGCTATTATCTCCTTCCCAGATTATCGCTCCGAAAGAAAAGATAAAATTGGGAGGAGTGGTAGCGACAGAAATATACTATGTTACTATGCCCATAGATATTTTGCTAAGCTATTGGAGGAAAGATGAATCTATAACCTATTTAGATTATGTTCTCGAAGTAGTTCCAAAATATCTGACCTTTAAAGAGATTGAGGATAGATATGTCGCTCGATTAGATATTTATGGTACCATTGTAAGTCGGGACCAGATTGTTGCTGAAATATCAAGAGAGGTGAATATTGAGCTATCACAAGAACAGTTGGATGAGTGCGAGCATTATTATTTTAATTTTTTAGATCGCAAGCAATTAATCCCAAGCGAGTATAAATTGAGGCTATTTATTAGAAACTATATCAGCAATGAGATTGGTAGAATAGAAAAGAATTTCGCTATTCCCCAGACAACCATGGACCAACTGAGCCTGAGCACTGTTGTTTTAGCTTATAAATTAGAAACATCTAAAAGTAGTGAGGCATCAAAAGCCATACCTTTTACTTTCGATCAAATCAATATCTATCCAAAAGTTGACAGCACTTTTGAGGTAGGAGAGAATTTTTATATCTGCTATGAAATTTATTATCCTGAACTTAAGGATATTTCTCCGAATCCTTCACTGAACATTCGATATTCTATAGTTAAAAATGGGAAAGTGGTGAAAACATATACCGACAATATAGGTCAATATATCTCGAAACCTAAAAACCGATTGCCCATATTAAAACTCTTTTCCCCTGATACCTTAGCACCCGGACAATATACCTTGAGGATTGAGGTAGAGGATAAAAGCCTGGGAAAATCTGCCGGGCAGGAAGTGAATTTCTTCCTGAGTGATGAGCCGCAAAATTTAGGGCGCTTCCGCTTCGAAAACGCTATTTCCTCTAAAAACTTTATCTTCCATTATGATTTAGGGCGTCAATATTATATCCAGCAATTATATGATAGGGCTAAAATAGAATTCAGAATTGCCCTGGACTTCAATCCTAACTCAGTGGCGGCTATGGTCAGTCTGGCGAAGTGCTTACTATTTGAAAAGAATTACAATGATGCTATGAACTTTTTAAATCAAGCGGTTTCTAAGTATCCATATAACTATGAAGCGTTGGTAACCCTCGCCGCTTGTAATGCGGGATTGAATCAATATCAAGAGGCAATAAAAAACTACCAAGCCCTGATAAAAATTGGTTATACAAGCACTTCCCTCTATAATGCTCTGGGGCAAGCATATTTCAAGATAGGTGATTTAAAAAGAGCCGCCGAAGCATTTCAATCTTCTTTGGAAATAAATCCAAAGCAACCTGAGGTGCAGAATATCCTAACAAAGCTAAAAAATAAATAGAAAGGAACCCTTCTGATAAGGAATAATTTTGCCAAGAAGGTGATATATTCTTATCATTATTAACCTGCAAGAGGGAGAAGCAGAGAAGTCTTTCCTATGGCAGGGATTGCGTTTTTGCTTCTGAAATCCTCTGAAGCATCTTTTTCACCATGGGCTGGTTTTCCTCCAATGCAAGGGATTGCTTCAGCATCTCTTCAGAGGCACGATAGTCTTTTTTATTAAAATAAGCCTCACCTAAAGCATTATAGAGGTAAATAGTCTTCGGCCCTATTGCCAAAGCCTTATTGAGGTGTTCAATAGCTTTATCATAATCTCTCGATTTTATTAAGCAGGCTCCTAAGCTTACTAAAATATCGTAATTGTCAGGGCTGTTTTTTAGGGCTTTTTCCAAGATGATTATTGCTTGAGGGGTCTTGTTTTGTTTGAAATAGCATTTACCAAGACTTATTTGCGCTTGAAGGAAATCTGGCGAGAACTGCAATGCCTGCTTAAAAGCCTGCTCAGCTTTCTCGAAAGCCCCCTTCCGGTAATATAAGGTTCCCAGAAGGTTGTAATGGTAGTAGGAATCCGCCTTCAATTTTAGAGCATTGGCTAAAATGGCTTCCCCTTTCTTAAACTCCTCAGTTGTTAGATATATTTCCACTAATTTCTCAGCTGGTTCATAATAAAGGGGGTCAATCTTCAGCGCATCAAGAAAATTCTGTTCCGCTGCTGAAAGGTCATGCTGATATTGTTTTATCAAACCCTGAGCTGTTTTAAGCTCTTTGCTCTTTAAGAGCTTTTCATCAGCCCCTTCAAGGATATTTTTTGCTGTATTTATATCACCTTTTAACAGGTGCAATTTCACACCCAGCAAATAAATTTCCGGCTGCGGCTCCTCTTCTGTGGTCAAGATTTTATTGTGCAGTTCAATGGCTTTATCAATGTTTCCCAATTTATCATAAACAAGGATTAAGCGAACCATCGTAGGAATATTATCTGGATGTATCTTTAAAGCTTCCTTAAACTCTCTTTCGGCAAGATGGTACTGCTGCTTATGAAAATAAATCGACCCCAGATTGCTGTGCGTGGTAAAGGAAGCGGTTGAAGACCCTATATAACCTAATGCCTTCAGATTCTCCAATATTTTTTCCTCATCGGCTGAAGCTAAAAGCCCCCGTTTTTGGACAATTGGGCGGATAACCTCGTAGCTATCAAATCTTTTGGGAGCAAATCGTCTAACGAACTCAGCATCTAAGGGCTCTGTGATAGGTTTCCCTGGCATATCATTGGGAAGGGGAAAACCTAAAAGGTATAAAATGGTGGGGGCAATATCAAAAATATTTTTAGTGTTGAGTTGGCCAGATTTAATATGATTGCCATATATTACAAGAATACCATTGATCTTATGAAAACCCTCAGCCCAGATGTCCTGTTTCCTGAAAACAACAGGCTCTCGTTCCACCCCTGAGATAAAACCATGGTCAGAGGCGATGATGACAATGGTATTTGGCTCTATTATCTTTAAATAATCACCTATCAATCTATCCTGCAATTGATAAACATTTATGACTACATCCTTGAATTTAGCAAAATCTTCAGAGGAAACCCCTGGAAGCCTGGGGGGCATCTCTTTAATAAATAGGTGACCTGCGCTGTCTACACAGGGGTAGTAAATAGCGAAAAAGCTGGGTTGTTCTTCCTCTAACAATTTCAGGGCAATGCGATGATAGGTCAAGGTACTGGCTAATATAGTTCGAAAGTGAGCGATGCGGCTATCACCAACATCTTTACGAAGAGATGCCCCGAATTCTTGTTCGGAGGCGTGGATGAATTTCGAAAGCTCCTCCTTTGATATATCTTCCTCTTTAAGGATAAGGGGTTTGATGCGTTCTGTTAGTTCGGGAGGAAAGGTTTTGCCAATATCATCTTCCGAAGGCTGGCTGTATTTGCGTAAAGAGTAATGCACCCGATCGGTTATTATTTTCCCCTTCACCGTCTCTGCTGGCCAGCTAGCCAACCAATTCACAATATTGCAGCTTCGATTAAAATCAAAGAGGATATTCCAAATGGCTTTAACCTTCCTGGAACGATTTGTAATGGGCATCTGCTTATCTGTCTCTGGGTCTCCTACTACAAAATCAACGATGCCGTGGATTTCCGGTGATTTGCCAGTTATCATCGTTGTCCAAATCAAGGGAGAAAGGATGGGACGGATGGTATGCAAATAGCCCCAGGCTCCTCGGCTTTTTAATTTTTTGAAATTGGGCAATTTCCCCTTGGCTATCAGGCTATTAATTATTTTCCAGTCTGCACCATCTACACCGATAAATAGAACTTTTAGATTGGTGGGCTGCATATCCCGATATACAATACTTTTCTGGTAGATGGGCTTCAGCTCGTCGCTAAGTTCAATCCTTCCTAACTCAAAATTTTCTAATTTGAAGCCTTTACTCAGCAAGGCGCATCTGAGTTGTGCACCTATTTCTTGTTGAAATTTTTCTTCCAGTAAGCTGCACAAATAGGTCCTTTTAGAAAGGGCATTGATATTTTCTGTAATAATCCCTCTGATATATTCAGTTAATTGCTTTTTTGATGATAGCACCTCCAAGAGGTCACGGATTTGATTAGGGTCGATGCCGTACCCCAGCTTGTAAGGAATCTGCAAAGTGACCCCCTCTTTCGAGGTAACGGCGCCCCCGCTCTCTAAGCTCATCCCTTCCAAGGGATACTTGATAACCTTGGTGAAGAAAGGTAGATGGATATGAAATCCCGGGCTGAGAATTTTGGCTTTCTCCTCTTTACTGAAGGGAATCAAAATCCCTATTTGCCCGTGGCTGATATAAGAGATGGAGAAATAGAGGGAGATAAAAATTATTATAATCAGAGCAAGGAGGAAAAATGATGATTTGTTAAGCTTCATTAATTTCGGGTAAAAGCGCTCAAGAGGTTAATTGCTATCTCTCAAAATATTGCTCTATATATTTTTGAAATCTAAATAAAAGTCTTGATGATATGCAGGATAAAAAAATGTTTAAGTTTTGATTGGATATTATGATGTAAATCATTCTTTGGGATTATCCTTCATCGATTTAATAGTGGAAATAATACTCTTAATTTCTTCAATATTTGGAGCATTAGGTTCCAGTTCCAAATATTTGTTAAGGTATTTTAGCGCCTCGTCAAATTCCTCTCTTCCGAAGTAGATAATACCTAAATAATAATAGGCTATGGAGAAGCTGGGGTCAATTTCTACTGCCTTTTCAAAATTTTGGGCAGCTTCCTCCTTTCTGTCGCTATTGAAGAAAACCGCTCCGATGTCAAAATAGATGATGGCTTCTGGCTTCAATTCTACCGCTTTATTAAACCATTCTATGGCTTTCTCATTGTCTCCCAGCTTCATATAGATTTTACCCAGGTTGGTATATGCATTGATGTTATCCGGATACAGCTCTATGGAACGCTTGATATTGGTAGTAGCCTTTTCATATTGCTCCAGTGCCAGATAGCATACTCCGAGATTGTAATAGGCAATTTCTAAGTCCGGCTCCCTCTTAATTACTTTCTCAAATAAAGCGGCTGCCCCTTCATATTCATTATTTTTAAATAGTTCAAGGGCTTTAGTATAGTCTTCCCCACCTATATCCTCCGGGGAAGCTGGGACCAGAGGAATATCATTTCTCTCTACCGCACCTGCTCTCAAAGTTAAGGTGAACTTTTTGCTTTTATACCCTTTTTTCTCTACCGTAAAATTATATGCTCCCGGAGGTATGCCACGCTTGAAATAGGACCCGTCCTCTTTGGTAATAACAACAAATTCTCTCCCTGAATTATCTCTTAGGATTATTTTTGCTCCTGGGATGGGATTACCATCTTTGTCAATGACCTTTCCTTGGATTTTCGCCTCACTCGCAAATGCCAAGGAAGCTATAATCATAGCCAAGGTTAGGCTAAATATTATGCCTATGGCTTTATTATATTTTAGCTTCATCTTTCTGTCCCTTTTTTAACTATAAATGTTTTTATATAAAGCATTTGGTTTGCAGTAATTCTCCTTACTTTCTTTATATTATACCTCTTAAAGAACATTAAAAGCAAGCTTAATTTACTTTGAGTTTAGCCAAAATATAGCCTCAGATTTTTATAACCCCTTGATAATACAGAAGTAGCTAAATCAAGCACAGCGAACTATCTTCCCTCTGGCATATCAGCAACATCTAAAGCCTGAGGAGTCCTTGTGCAATTTATCAATAATATCCAAAGTAAGTGCATTCCAATAAATTCAGAAAGCTCTCATTTTTAATCTTATGGAGCCGCTTATCTGAAAACCTCTATTGAATTAAAGCTTAGATGATAAAGATTGCTTTAAATGATTACATTGTTTTTACCATAAGAGCGATAAAAAAAGCCTTTCGACCTTGGCGGCCGAAAGGCTTAGTATGTGCCTACGGATTCGTGATTAGAAATCGAGTCTAAGAGAGAGCTGCGCCTGGCGAGGAACTCCTAACACCATCCACGATTTCCCGAAGGTCGCTGGAAGATCCACTCGCTGATGAATATCGGCGAAATTCCGGTTATCCCTGTTGAAGAGATTGAAGACCTCAAAGAAGACCTGCGCCCGGTATTTTCCGCCGATGGTAAACAGCTTGGCAAAGCGAGCATCCAAGGTGAAATAGGGATAGGTAGTATAACCACCCCTGCCTTCAGCATCAATACTATCAGAGGTATACCCATCGCCATCCACATCACCTAATCTGGTATCAAACCCCGTGTAGTGGACGCCCGATTTGGTAGTAAGAATGGTGCCAATCTGCATGTCATAGGGCAGCAAGTAGAGAAGCGAGGCTACAAAGCTGTGGTCTCGTTTACCAATCAGGTAACCGTAGTTATAGCTGAAATCGGGGAAATCTCTATCATCATCCTGTCCGAAGAGTCCTTCCCGCACATTACCCTTGTGTCTGGCAAAGGTATAGGAGAGCTGCATGGTCATATTCTTCTCAAAGCGCTTGCGCAGCCCCACCAGCAGTCCGGTGTAGTCATTACGACCAAAGGGACCCATAATCCGGGACGTGGAAGAGAAATACTCCGTGATGTCGAACCCAGCGGGGTCTAACTCGCCATCTTTATTGAAACTACGACCCAGCCCGCGGAAATAGGTGTAATCGCCTCGTGTCCAACTGCGAACGAAGTCAACATCCAGGGCATAGCCGCTTCCCAGGTCCCAACTGGCACCGATGCTGGCAGTGCGTACCATGGGTACTTGGAAATTCGGCATCATAAAGTACGTATAGCCGCCAAAGAATTCCGTATATTCAGGAGCAGAAGGATAGGGAGCAATGGTATTAGGATCAGGAGCCGTGCCCTGTTCTACATCCCTGGGACCATAGCCGGGATTAAAGATAGTACCGCTGGAGATAGCCAGAGGAATATCCAGACCCTGCACAGACTCCAGCCATAAGAGGATGTTGTTCATCACCTGACCGTAGAAATGCCCGTAGCCACCCCGGATTACCATGGTGCCATCACCTTTGGCATCGTAAGCAAAGCCGAGTCTGGGGGCGAAGTTGTTGTAATCGGTCTTCACCGCTCCCCACTCATCAAAGTGGTTCTGCACTAAATCGTGATACTCACCGACCTGTCCCTTTTCAAATCCATAGTGGAACCCGAGGTTCAGGGTCAGTTTCTTCGTTACCTGGAGGTCATCCTTGAAATATAATTGAACAATGTGGTTCTTATCGTCGCCCGGCGGCAATCCATAGCCGGCACTGACACTTGCCCGATCAGGAAGTCTGCTGTCATCACCCTGCTGATAAGCTACCATATCTTCGGTGTTGTCCCAGGCAAAAGACCAGTCGTATCCCCGGTCACGCCAGCCGGGATCATAATCATAGCCGATATAGCCGTCGATACGAACAAGCTGGTACTCAAAGCCGGCTTTAAAATCGTGCTCCATCCCCCAGGCAGTGGTGTGGTAGGAGTAGTTGTCCACGAACTGGTACTTCTTCTGCAGGGTGCTCTGCGGCAGGTTGCCATTGTATCCAATATCGATTTCCGGGCATGACAAGGTGATAAAGGCCTCAGGGGAGTTGGATTCGATTAGGTTAAGGAACTTGCTGTACTGAAAGATGGCTTCATTCAGGGAGTTATCCCCAACGATGCTGGTGACCTTACCCAGCAGGGAGTGATAGGTGTTACCGCCGGTCCCTCCGGTGTGCTCCGGGTTGACACCGCCAACCAAGTAGTTGCTCTGCCCGTCATCCTGCCAGGCATAGCGAGCCATGAGGAAGTTGCCGGTTCCCAGGTTCGCCGTGACCTTGCCCACCATGAGATACTGGTGAAAGTCAGTGCCAATACTCCCTCCATAGAGGTTGTCCCAATAGGGAGTATCATAGAACAGGGTCACCGAGGCAGGTCGGATGGTGTGGTCGTAGTCGAAGAAGAAATGCACCTTGTCCTTCACCAGGGGACCGCCGAGATAGCCGCCGAAAATGTTCTGCCGGAAGGGCGGTTTCTCCGTCAGACCCGCCTCCACGGACACGGCATCCAATGTATTGAGCGACTTATCCCTGAAGAGCCAGTAGCCACCACCGGAGAATTCATTGGTTCCTGACTTGGTGATAACATTGACCACCCCACCGATGGTATGACCATACTGGGCATCGAAGCGGTTGGTGATGACCTCGAACTCCTGAATGGAATCTTGCGGATAGAACTGCAGAATGGAACCCACCACATCGTCGTTATTATCACCACCATCAATCAACACCAGGTTCTCTCTACCACTGCCTGCACCAAAGCCAACACCGTCAAGACCACCTGCTCGCGCCTTGGTGGGGTCAAAATAGGTCTGCTCAGCAGACCCCGGCACCGCCATTGCTAAGGTGAAGAAGTTTCTGTCCAGCAGCGGCAGGGCATCTATCAGCTGCTCGGGAATGACGGTGCCCACCTCGGACCGGCTGGTCTCAATCAGGGGCGCTTCACCGGTAACAGTAATGGTCTCCGCTATCGCAGCCAACTTCATTGCAAAACTCATGGTGTAAACCCTACCAATGTTCAGGATGAGACCCTCTTGGATATAGGTGGCAAAACCCTCTAATTCTGCTCTCAGCTCGTATTCTCCTGGGGGTAGACCTGCAATGGAATAACGACCTAAGCTTGAAGTGGCACCCACTATCTCCAGACCTGTACCAACATTTCTTATAGTCACCGTGACACCCGGCAAGACAGCTCCTGTTTCGTCAGTAATTGTTCCATTGACTTCCGCATTTGTAGCTAGC
>Ga0114930_10004579_pt1 | contig 11634 bp, 8 predicted proteins | sample AnhtaG_FD_87300 | JGI IMG/M metagenome (GOLD analysis project Ga0114930, IMG submission 87300) | Deep subsurface microbial communities from Anholt, Denmark to uncover new lineages of life (NeLLi) - Anholt_01485 metaG | ecosystem: Environmental > Aquatic > Marine > Oceanic > Sediment | place... | reverse complement strand
TGCCGGCGAGACGGTTATCCGCGATACCGCGCGTTGATCGTCGCAGGCGCCATCCACTGCTGTGTTTCAGGCTACTAGAAGTCTCATGAATTCTACCGCGTTGAGCACGACCATGGCCGCTTCTTCAATAGCCGCGACTGCCCCTGCCAAAATCAACCTCACTCTTGATGTGCATGGCCGCCGCGACGACGATTACCACGAATTGCGGTCGCTGGTGATCGGTGTCAACCTCTGTGACCAGGTTCGCTGTCGTGTCCGCCATGAACCTGGTATCGAGCTGATATGCAGCGATCCGGGGCTGCGGGGCAATGCCAATCTTGCGCATCGGGCGGCGGTGAAGCTCGCACAACATCTCGAGCATGACCCAGCCCTCAGGATCGAGCTGGGAAAGCGGATCCCCGTTGGTGGTGGAATGGGCGGAGGCAGCACCGACGCCGCAACCACCTTGAGCCTGTGCAACGATCTCTGGGGAGCCGGACTGGATCCCAGTGAGCTTGCCGCCATAGGGTCTGAACTGGGCTCGGACGTACCCCTTTTCTTCTCACTTCCGAGCGCCGTCGTGACGGGTTGCGGTGAGCAGGTCCAGCCGGTAACCCTGCGCTGGTCCGGATGGGTGCTGCTGGTATTTGTGGACGCTGCGGTGTCCACCACCGAGGTTTACCGGGCCTGGCGTCCCACGGATGCGGCGCATTTGTCGAGCGGACAAGACGGGGCAATTGCCCTGTCGGCAACTGCGGATGAGGTGTCTGCCCTGGCATCGAACCACCTCGAACCGGCTGTCTTCCGTGTTTCCCCTGCGGTGGCCCGGATCTACGATGAACTGAATCGGGCGGGGCTGGGCCCGATACGCATAACGGGAGCGGGATCGACGTTGTACCGATTGTTTGACGAGGAGGAGGCTGCGCACCGGGTGGAAAGGCTAGTAAACGACCTACGCATTGGCGTGACAACCTCGGTGGTTGCGGCACCCGTTGGGCCAGGCTCAATAGCCAGTGAGGAGTCTTGAATGGAAATCTCCGACATACGTGTCAGGCTTGTAAAAGATGTGAACCAGCGCCTCAAGGCCGTTTGCAGCGTCACGCTGGACCGGGAATTCGTGGTTCGTGATGTAAAAATTGTTGAGGGGACCAGTGGTCTGTTTGTGGCCATGCCGTCACGTAAGCTCTCGGTTCCCTGCTCGAAATGCAGAACACAGAACCATCTGCGGGCCAGGTATTGCAACGAGTGTGGAGGCAAGCTGCCACCCGCGCGGATCCCCGCCGACGCGGACGGTCGGGAGAAGGCCCATCGGGACATCGCTCATCCGATCACCTCGACCTTCCGTGAGTCGATCCAGCAGCATGTGCTCGAGGCCTATCAGGATGAATGCGAGCGGGACGAAGATGCCGATTACGCAGCATCGGATGAGGACACCGAGGCAGGCCGTGGAGGCTCACGGGGATACGATTCGGCGACCACCGACGCCAGAGCTGGAGGCGGCGGTGCCTCTTCCCGCGAGGAACGGGTTGACGAAGGCGGGGCAGATCGCCCCAGGCGCCGACGGAGAGGACGTGGACGGCGTCCCCGAGAAGGCGAGCCGGGCCTCACAAGGGATGAAGCCGCTGGTGAGCAGCCCGCGCCGGCTACACCGACGTTGGACCCGGACGTGTCCGAGTCGGAAGAGCCGGCTGAGTCGGGCGTGATCTCCGGCGAGAGTGATACGGGTGGCTGGGGTCTCTCGGAGCCGCCCGCCGGTGCACCGCCGGCGGACCAAGCTGAAGAGGCAGTGGCCCCGCCTGCCAGCGGTAGTGAGGAGGGCCCGGCCGATCAGGTGGACAGAAGCGACAGGGCCGGCGAACCTTCTGAATCCGACGATAGTGACGAGGACAGCGCACCGTTCGGAGCCGGGATCTTCTAAGAGGGTGTTTGAGAAGCTCTCGGGTCTCAAACACCAGCAAGGATGAAGGCGGAAGGATGAAGGATGAAGAGAAGCGGCTGGCCAACTTTCATCCTTCAGCTTTCATCCTTCATCCTTACTGCAAAGTAAATGCTGTTGCGCCGAACGTGACTCCATCGAAGCAAAGCGGATGGCGACGGGTGGCATGCCCACCCTTGCGTGGGCATGGTTCGCACGAGGGTGTATTGACCCGGACGAAATGAATGCCAACACAAGCGGATGTCATGGAAAAGATCGTCGCCCTGTGCCGGCGGCGCGGCTTTATCTTCGGCAGCAGCGAAATCTACGGCGGCATCGGCGGCTTCTGGGATTACGGCCCGCTGGGCACCGAGCTGAAGCGCAACGTCAAGGAGGCCTGGTGGAACGACTGCGTTCGCAATCCGCCGCCCGGCCCCAACGGCATCGAGTACCAGATGGTCGGCGTAGACTGCTCGATCATCATGAATCCCAAGGTCTGGGAAGCCTCCGGCCACGTGGGCGGCTTCTCCGATCCGATGGTTGCCTGCAAAGGGGAGGGATGCAAGAAGCTATTTCGCGCAGATCAAGTGTACGTCGTCGGTTTTCGCCGGGGAGCTGTCACTCGACATGAACGCGAGGGAGCTCTTCGCATTCAGGATAAGGTAATTGAATACGGCCGTACGCAACTTGGCCCGAGGGCGACCTGGCTGGAAATACGAGCGCTGCCTGAAGCACGACGCATGATAGACGCAAGTCTACAGAGTCTCCTCCGCGCGGATTATTCCAAGTCAGCTATCGCTTCTGACAAGGACGAGGCGACCGACCTCTGTACGCTTTCTGCTAGAGAGAGGAAGGGTTTTGGAGACTTAAACGTATTCTTCAGTGGAAACCTCTTGACATTAACCAGCGATTTCTTTGGGCCTTTTCCCTGTCCACAGTGTGGTGCGAAGACTTTGACCGAACCGAGAGATTTCAATCTAATGTTCGAAAGTCATGCCGGAGCGGTCCGCGACGACGCGAGCAGAGTCTACCTCCGCCCCGAGACGGCGCAGGGCATTTTCGTCAACTTCAAGAACGTGATCGATACTTCGCGGGTCAGAGTTCCCTTCGGGATCGCCCAGATCGGGAAGGCATTTCGCAATGAGATCAATCCGCGGAACTACACGTTTCGGTCGCGCGAGTTCGAGCAATACGAAATCGAGTTCTTCTGCCACCCCTCCGAGGCGGCCATGTGGTATGAATACTGGCGCGATCTGCGCCACCAATGGTACGTGGACCTTGGGCTAAGAAGCGACAAGCTTCGCCTGCGCGACCACGAGGCAAACGAGCTGGCCCACTACGCCGAGAGCTGCGCCGACGTCGAGTACGATTTCCCCTTCGGCCTCAGCGAGCTGGAAGGCATTGCCAACCGCACCGACTTCGACCTCAAGGCCCACATCGAAAAGAGCGGCAAGGACCTTTCCTACTTCGACGACCAGCGCAAGGAGCGGTACGTTCCCTACGTGATTGAGCCGTCCGGCGGCGTGGATCGCAGTGTACTGGCGTTCATCACCGAAGCCTACACCGTGGACCAGGACCGGGCCAGCCCCGAGTTCATGAAGTTCCATCCGCGGTTAGCGCCTATCAAGGCGGCCGTGTTTCCGCTGGTTGCCAAGGATGGTTTGCCGGAGATAGCCGAGCCGGTCTATCGGGAAATCAAGAAGCACGTGCCTTGTCAGTACGAGGCCAAGCAGTCGATCGGGAAGCGCTACGCCCGAATGGACGAGGCCGGTACGCCGTTCTGCTTTACGGTCGACGGCCAGACAAAGGAAGACGACACCCTCACCGTCCGCGACCGCAACGACGCCAGCCAGATTCGCATCGACAAATCCAGGTGCGTCGACTATCTGCGCGACAAGCTCGGTCTGTAGACGGTTGTGTGGCGCACGGTCTGGCCAAGCCAGGCCGTGGAATCCCACCGGCAGTTCGTCTGTCCATCTACACTGGCGGATCCCGACGTACGTCGGGACCAGTGCCACCCGCCCGCAATTCCTTCGTCGCCCCGTCCCTTCGTCCCTACCCCTCCTTCACAGTCGGGGTTCTGATCCCTTCGTCGCCTGCCCCAATCCCCAATCCCTCAGCCTTCATCCCTCATCCTTCATCCTTCATTCTTCCACCCTAACCTCTTGCCAAACAACAAATTACGCGCCGTCACCCCGTTGCTTCTCTTCCCAATCAGGGGGGACTTGGATTACTCCAAAAAACCCATTTTGGAACCAGCAAAAGCCACTTTGACCGCGCACGCACACTAACGCTCGCGTTCCCCAGTGATACCTTTCCGGTTTCACTTTAGTGGCGCACGCGTGATCATTAGCGTGATCGCATCGAGCGGGAACGTCCGATTTAGCTATTTTGAGGCCGTGTTGCGGTGTGGTCCGCGGGTCGATCAAAGCTACGATCGGCTCCACGTAACCGCGTGCCCACGGCTTGCCTCACGCTTGTGCCGTCGCGAGGGCGCCCAGATGTCAACAGAAGTCGGTTGTCCGGATATAGAGAAGCTGGCGACGCATGCCCGGAACGATCTGGCTCCGGAAGCGGCTTCCCGTCTCGACGGACACCTCTCTGACTGTAGACCTTGTCTGGACCGCTACCTCGAGCTGGGGAAGCGATCGCTGGTCCCGGACATCCCCGGCTGCCACGTTGTCAAGGAGATCGGCCGGGGTCGCTTCGGGGTGGTGTACAAGGCCTGGTGGCTGAGGGGCAAACCACGGACCGTGGCGCTCAAGGTATTGACCAGCGTCGGCGGTATGGAGAAGAGCCGGTTCGACCGCGAGATTGCCGTTCTCAGGAGGATCGACTCTCCCTGGATTGTTAAGTGCCTTGACTCCGGCACGATCGGCGACGCCACGTATTTCATCATGGATTTCGTCGAGGGCGTCCACCTTGATGAGTATCTCGGTTCTTACGGCGGCGATCTGGAAGACAAACTCGCCGTGTTCCAGCTTGTGTGCCGTGCGGTTGCCGACGCCCACACAGCCGGAGTTGCCCATCGCGACCTGAAGCCGCGTAACATCCTGGTCGACGCGGAAGGGCAGCCGCACATTCTGGACTTCGGGATTTGCGCGGTCGACCCCGCCGACTGGAGCAGTTGGGCGCGCGGTACCATTACCCACGCCGGTGACATCATCGGGACACTGAGGTACATGTCACCGGAGCAGGCCTGGGGAGGCGTGGCCGGACCCATCAACGAGCAATGCGACATCTGGTCGCTTGGGATATTGTTGTACGAGATTGTGACCGGTGGGGATTATCCCTACTCGCTCTCGCCCACGCCGGACAAGCCGGCACATGAGGCCCTGTTGGAGCGCATCCGCAAGGAGCTGCCCCGGCTTCCCCGGCTTGGCTCGGTCCCGCGCGGACGGGACCTCGAGGTGCTGCTCCAGCGTTGCCTGGCCTGGGAACCGGATCGCAGAATCGAAACCGCTGCCAGACTAGCCGACGATCTGGACCGGTATTGCATCGGCCGACGCATCAAGACCAAGCCGTTGCGGATCCCCTATCGCTTGAAGCGTCTGGTGTTAGGTGCCGCCACGCGCTCGCGGTGGATCTTTTCGGTGCTGTTTATCGCCACACTCGGTGTGACCCTCTGGCTGGCAACGTTTCTCTTGAACGTCGGATGGCACGTAACCGGCCGTCATTATCAGGGTCATGAAGACGCATCAGCGGTGCCGGCCTTATCGAGTCAAGCACACGATGGCATCCTGATTGTTGGTGTATTTGATGACACCGTCGATGCGGTTGTGGACTTCGCTGCGGAAGAGCAGATCGGCGGCGTGACAGCGAGTATTCTGACTTGGCGCGCGGTTCACGGCCTTCTCATGGAGCGGCTCGCGACAGCCGGTCCCAAGGCAGTCGTTTGGGACTACTATTTCCGTACACCGCAGCCGGGCGACGCACGCCTGGTGGCCGGTGTTGAGAGGCTTGAAGACGCCGGCATACCCGTCGTGCTGGCAGCGTTAACCTACGGCGAAGACGGCACGCCCGATCTGAGCCCCAACCTTACCGGGCCTTTGGGTGATCAACTGCGCCACGGGGCGATTGTGGCCCGCGACATGGTCGAGCGTCCGGGCGACTTCGTCATAGCCATCAAACGCGCAGGGCCCACCATCGTACCCAGTTTGGCACTTAGCACGTTAGCAGCCGCGCTTCATCCGAATATGCGACTCGATCTGGACTGGCCTCAGCGAAGCCGGCGCATCAGCCTGCTCTATGAGCTTCAGCCCGGGGCATATCTGCGAGAGCGCGATCGCATCGAGGTAACCAAGGTTTTCCAGAGGAGCCGAGGTCGATACGCGGTCCGGGCCGGCGATCTTTTGGCTTGCAGCACATTCCCGTTGGATAGACCTGAGCAGTGGGCACAGCGAACCGTGGGCTACCAGAGGTTACTTTCCTGCCCGGACGAGGAGCTGCAGGCGCTGGCGATGAACAAACTGATTATTATCGGCGACCTCCGGACGCCGCGCACCGGGTTTGTTCATGACCGCCACCCGGTGAAGTATGGCATGTCGGTTGTCGAGGACGTGCCTGGCTGTTATCTGCTGGCGGACGCCGTCGCGGGCCTGCTCGACAGGCGTTACATGAAATCAGCGTTCCCGCTGCCGCCGGCGACTTTTCTACTCATGTTGGCCGCGGGCGCGGCGGGCTGCTTGTTACCCATCAGGCTGGCCGCCAAAGACGTGTTTCATGAGCCGCGTGGCCGGCGTTACCTTTGGGTAGTGCTGGTGAGCCTTTCGGCGTCGTGCTTTCTCGTCATGATCGCTGCGAGAAGCTACGCCGCCGTCCATTGGGCAATGGCTGGCTTCTCGCTGCTCGCCCCGATGGCCGGTTCGTTCTGGGTGGAACTCGCCCGCAACCGGCACCGCATCCTGGACAGAAACAGGCGGGCTATCGAGAACTTCGGGCTTCCGACCGACGGAACGATCACACTTGCGCCGAAGCGAAGGAGATCGCTCCTAACAGCAGGATAACCGCGATAGCCGTGGCCGGGACGATCCGCGAAACCCAGCGGACCGTTCTGTCTTCACCAGCCGACAGTGGGTAGATGACCACCGTCGAAACCTCCTAGCCTTCCATGCCGATGGCGATGAGTGGTACGAGTCCTTCCAGCCAGTCGATGATCCAGTTGATGAATTGCATAGCACCAGTCCTCCACATACTAGCCGCCCGAACGACTATATTGTTATGCGACGACCCTCATACGACCTGACCGAGGCTCGTCGCGCTGGAGCCGGTACTTTGGCAATCGTACATCGTCTAAGGGCGAGGGCTGGTTTAGCACACGGTAGACATTTTTGTACAATTCGTGGCCGATCCGACAGTACCGATCCGGCTTTAACGGCCTCTTTCGGCGGTTCTGCAGGCCACGAGGGTGATACGGCGGGAGTATTCTGGTGTGCATCCGGGGCAATCCGGCGGGATGTCCGTCACGTTTCGGAAGCGCCCGAATCCGGTGGCGGCGGGGGCTCGGGGTTCTTGCCGGTGCGCAGGTAGTGATCCATAGCCTGAGCGGCGATCTTTCCCTGACCCATGGCCAGAATCACGGTCGCCGCCCCAGAGACGATGTCCCCACCGGCGTACACGCCTTCCTCCGAGGTTTGCATGGTGTGCTCGTCAACGACTATGGTACCCCACCTGGTCAGCTTCAGCTCGGGCATGGTCTGCGGAATTAGCGGATTGGGCTTGTTGCCGATGGCCACCACAACCGTGTCGATTTCCATAATGAATTCCGAGCCTTTCACGGGCACCGGACGGCGCCGCCCGGAATCGTCCGGCTCGCCAAGCTCCATCCGGATACACTCCATGCTGGTGACCCGATGGTTCTCATCACCGAGGATGCGGATCGGATTATTCAACAGCTTGAACTCGATTCCTTCCTCTTCGGCGTGATGAATTTCCTCGTCGCGGGCTGGCATCTGCTCGCGCGCCCGGCGGTAGACTACGGTCACGTCGCCGCCCAAGCGCAGAGCAGTGCGCGCTGAGTCCATCGCCACGTTGCCACCGCCGATCACCGCGACGCGCTCGCGGCGAATCGGGGGCGTATCGTATTCGGGAAACCGATAGGCCTTCATCAGATTGGCCCGGGTCAGGTATTCGTTCGCCGAGTAGACCCCGACCAAGTTCTCGCCGGGAATGCCCATGAAGGAGGGCAATCCCGCACCGGACCCGATGAACACCGCGTGGAAGCCTTCATTGTCAAGCAGCTCGCGAACCGTGCTGTTGCGGCCGACGACGTAATCCATCACGAACGTTACCCCGAGTTTCTCGAGGTAGTTGACCTCGGCGCGGACGACCTCCTTCGGCATGCGGAATTCCGGAATACCGTACATCAAAACGCCACCGGGCGCGTGCAGAGCTTCGAAGACGGTCACGTCGTGGCCCAGCTTGATCAGGTCCCCGGCCACCGTCAGTCCGGCCGGACCGGCGCCGATTATGGCCACCCTTTTGCCGGTCTTCGGCTGAATCTCGGGCATCGCCACTTCGCCGTGGGCCCGCTCGTAGTCGGCTGCAAAGCGCTCCAAGCGACCGATGGCCACCGGATCGCCCTTCACCCCGGTAACGCACTTCACCTCACACTGCTCTTCCTGAGGACAGACCCGCCCGCAGATAGCCGGCAGCGCGTTCTCCTCCTTCAGTTTCTGCGCCGCCTCGATGAACTTGCCCTCCTGGATAAGAGCGATGAAGCCGGGGATATCAATGTTGACGGGGCAACCGTCTATACACTTCGGCTTGTTGCATTGCAGACAGCGGTCGGCTTCGAGCTTGGCCAGCTCTGTGGTATAGCCGTGGGGAACCTCGTTGAAGTTGTGGATCCGATCCTCGGGCGCTTGCTCCGGCATGGCCTGCCGAGGAATCTTCATTCGCTCTTTCTTTGACAACATCGTCTTCGCCTTACGGGCCGCGATGCCCGCCTAGAGCGTATCGGTCCGATTGCCGGGGCGGAGCGGAACCACCGGCTCGGTGCGCTCCACCGATTGAATCTCTTCCTGGCTGTAAGCAGCCTTGCGATCCCACAACTCGTCCCAATCGACGGCGTGGGCGTCGAAGAACGGGCCGTCGACGCAGGCGAACTTCATTTCGCCGCTAACACTGACCCGGCAGGCGCCGCACATGCCGGTGCCGTCAACCATGATCGGATTGAGCGCCACCAACGTCTTCACCTTGTGCGGTTCGGTCTCGCGCCCGGTCAGCATCATCATGAAGGGACACCCGACAACTACGACCAGGTCGAGCTGCTCGCCGTCTTCGAGCCGCTTCTTGATGACGTCGACTGCATGTCCTTTAATGCCTTCAGAGCCATCAATGGTTGTCTGGATCAGCTCATCTGAGACCTCCCGCAGTTTATCCTGGTAGTAGTGCAGGTAGTGGCTGCGGGCCTCGACGATGGCGATGACGCGGTTGCCTGCCTTCCTCATGGCCCGGGCGATGGAAAGGATCGCGCCGATGCCATAGCAGCCCGCGGCCAGCACCACAGTGCCGTGATGCCCGATCTCCAGCGGCACTCCGAGCGGCCCCACCACGTGTTCAATCTGATCTCCGGGTTCCATCAGGATCAGCTTGCGGCTGGAGTGGCCGGCTTCCAGCACGATGAGCGTCACAGTGCCGGTGTCGGCGTCCCAGTCGCTCAGCGTATAGGGTACCCGTTCCGACTTTTCGTCGGCCATGAGAATGAGAAACTGGCCGGGTTGTGCCTTCTTCGCGATCGCCGGCGCTTCAATGACGATCTCATGCACGTTGGGGGCAACTTCCTGCTTGTGCAGTATCTTGAACACTGCTTAACCTCCGGCCGCCGTCACGGGTACAGCGCCATTGTCCATGGGAAGGAAAAGTAACCCGCGGACTCTCTCATCGATTCGGTGCCCGCGAAAATGCGTGCGACGGTTTCCCGGATTCGCGGCCGCTGCCGGCGCCGCTTCCGGCTCCGGTGACAACTCGGCCTCGGCGGTGCCCAGCTCTCTAGTGATGTCGGTAGCTGACTCAAAGTCGAAGCCTTTGGCACCCATTGCGCCTGCCAATACGGTGACGATTCGCCATTCGGCCCGCGCCTGGCCCGGCGGCGTACCGGCCTGGCGCAGCGGACGAACGTGTCCGTCACCGTCAACGACAGTCCCATCAACCTCAGCAAACACGGCCGCCGGCAGCACCACGTCAGCCTGCTCACTTATCGCGGTCGGATAGCAGTCTTGGACGATCAGGAAATCCAACCGGTCGAGTTCAGCGGACTCCACGAAGGTACCGGTCATAAGCGCCGCCTTCACGCCATCGGGCAGCCTGGCCCTGGATACACCGCGCCCGTCGGGTTCGATCTCGATGTAATGGGCCGAACCCATGACCTCCTGGACAAACCTTTTGAACAGGTGGCGGTCCTCGAGGGTGCTGGTAGTGTCACAGACCAATGCGAAGCTGTTGCCGGTGAACTGCTTCAGTTTCCGGGCTGTCCTTTCCAAAGCCTCCTCCCACGGCATCTCGCGCAGTATCTCGCCGACGCGAACACTGGGAACCGTAAGCCGCGTGACTCCATTTACGAACTCGGGGAGCGCAAACCGCCCGAGAACACAGATCGGAACGCCCCCTCGGAGAGCCTTTGCCCCACTGATTCGGCCCCGAGTCGAACTGACGCTCAGGGCGCAGGCGGCCTCGCAGAAAATGCAGGTCGTCTCGACCACGGCATCGGGTTTGCCGCGCCACTTGGCGTATCTATCCGAGAGGCTGCCGGTGGGGCAGACGTCGATGCACGAGCCGCAAAACCGGCAGCCGGCGTCCACCAAGGAACGTCCGAAAGCCTGCCCAATCCGGGTCTTGCTGCCGCGGCCCACGAAAGCGATCGTCGCTTCGTCATGATGCGCCTCGCAGATGCGGATACATCGCCCACACAGAATGCAGAGGTTCAGGTCGCGGTCGATGAACGGGTCCCCGCGCTCTATCGGTATTTCACGGTATGAGGGCGCCACCGGCAGCTCAGCGAGCTGGAGCTGCTCGGATAGAACGCGAATCTCGCATACCTCTTTATTGTTGCACGTGTGGCACCCGGTGGTGCAGCCGGCCTTCTCAGCCTTGGGACGATACCGCTCACACAATTCCCTCTTGTCGCATACCAGACAGGCGCTAGGGTGTTCCAACAGGATCAGTTCGAGGGTCTTGCGACGCAGCCGCCGAACGGCATCCGTGTTCGTCTGCACCCGCATTCCCTCGGCGACCGGCGTGGAGCAGGAGGCCGGATAGCCGCGCATGCCGTCGATTTCCACCAGGCACATCCTACAGGCACCAAAGGGAGGCAGATTCGGGTGCGTACAGAGATGGGGAATGGAGATGTCATTCCGCAACGCGCACTGGAGAACGGTCTCTCCGTCCCGGGCCGTCACGGCTTTCCCATCGATGGTCAGCGTTCCACTCACTGGTGTCTCAGTTGCCCCACTGTGCTCGAAACGTCTCCGGCAAAATACTCAGATTCCAGCCCTCCGGCTGTGGCCGGAACCGTCACTCTTCCACCCGGTAATCGCACCGCAGGCACCGGTAGGATTCCTGGCACGCGGCGTCTTTTCTGACTGCCAATTCAACCTCTTCGAAACTGCGCCGGACTTCGAGCGGCAGCGTCTCTTGCTTCATACGCGGCGAATCGACCGGCTCGGCTTGGGGATCGAAGGGCGTGTCATTTGAAATCCGGCGGCGCCAGAACGGTTCGGGGCGATCCTCCGGTGCTAGGC
>Ga0114930_10004578_pt1 | contig 11634 bp, 10 predicted proteins | sample AnhtaG_FD_87300 | JGI IMG/M metagenome (GOLD analysis project Ga0114930, IMG submission 87300) | Deep subsurface microbial communities from Anholt, Denmark to uncover new lineages of life (NeLLi) - Anholt_01485 metaG | ecosystem: Environmental > Aquatic > Marine > Oceanic > Sediment | place... | reverse complement strand
TTTTAGTGCTTAGTTTTGAGTTGGAGGGGTTACGATTTACGATTTGCGATTTACGATTTACGATTTAGATTCCTCGGCTTCGCTCGGAATGACAACCCCCAAGGCAGGCTTGGGGGCTAAGCGGGAAGGAAGTGGCTGGAGGACGGGGAAAAACAAAGTATTCCTCGCGTATGTAACCCCGCCCAAAGGACGGGGCTAAATCAACGGCAACACGCAAATAAATCCTTCCCTTCGATATACTCAGGTGAGTAGTGAGCTAAAGTGCCTAAAGTGACTAAAGTGAGCTAAAGTTGGGGGGCCTTAAGTAGTTTTGAGTTTTTAGTGCTTAGTTTTGAGTTGGAGGGTTACGATTTCCGATTTACAATTTTCAATTGACGATTTGCGATTGACGATTTTCGATTTTGGGCCCTCGGTTGCGTGGCCGAAGGGGGTGGGTCCCCTGTAGCTTGCTCAGAAAAGGCAGCCTCTCGGGGATGAGCTTCTCGGGGATGACATTTCGATTGACGAATTCCGATTGACGATTTAAAATTGACTATTTATTATTTAGGATTTAGAATTTAGTCCGTTCCGTCCAAAGGCCGGACTTTCAGCACAACGGATGCCGGATTCCGTCAGACGGCACCGGATCTTTGACTTCGACTTCGATATTTACGGGGTAGGGTGCAGGGGATTGATTATGGGTCCCCTGTTGCGTGTTCAGGTATAAGGTTCTCGGGCGACAAGAAAATTGGGAGAGAAATATTATGATTGAAATTATGGGAGCCAAAGCTATAGAGGATATGGGTAATATAGGACGGTTTGCAGGGTTTATCTGGCAGACAATAATTGCGTGTGTGCGGAGCTGTGCCAGGTCAAAGGCGTATCCTCTGATATGGGCACAAATGCATCTTATCGGCGTTCGCAGTGTGCCGGTTGTAATGATAACGGGGGCGTTCGTGGGAATGACACTGGCGATTCAGGCGTACGACCAGCTTGCGGGTATGGGTATGGAAGAGCACTTAGGTGTTTTGATTAATATTTCGGTCGTGAAGGAATTAGGTCCTGTGCTTGCGGCGGTGATGTTAGCGGGGCGTATTGGCGGGGCTTTGACGGCTGAATTGGGCACAATGAATGTTACCGAGCAAATCGACGCGGTCAGGAGTATGGGTACGAACCCGATACGATACCTGGTTGCCCCACGGGTCCTGGCGTGCCTGCTGCTTACTCCTGCCCTGATTATCTTTGCTGATTTGATGGGTGTTTTAGGTGGGTATCTCGTAAGCGTTCCTGAGGCACCTATCGGTTTTGGGATTAACAGTCGTGCGTACTGGAGCTTTAGTGCCGCCGGTGTGGAATTATGGGATGTAGCCATTGGGGTTATAAAGGGTTTCTTCTTCGGAGGAGCTATAGCGGCTATTGGCTGTTATAAGGGCTTTACGTGCAAGCAAGGTGCGCACGGTGTGGGGCAGGCCTGCACGGAGGCGTTTGTGGCGAGTTTTATTTGCATATTGGCGTTGAATTTTGCGTTTGGAGTGATTTCCAAGGCAATTTATAGTACGTTTTGGCCGATTAAAAGTCTGGTTTGACGCAAAGGCCCATAGGCCCATAGGCCCATAGGCACAAGGAAAGTAAAAAGGCAAAAGAGTGGAAAAGGACAGTAAGAAAAACGGCACGCAGGTCGGTGACAACGACGGCATAATTGTCCTTAAGAACCTTACGAAAAAGTTCGGGGACAATGTCGTTCTGGACAATGTTTCTCTGGCGATAGAGAAGGGCAAGACGACGGTGGTGATTGGGTCGAGCGGATGCGGCAAGACTGTTTTGATAAAACATTTGAATGCTTTGTTAAGGCCGAGTTCGGGCGAGGTTTATTTTAAGAATCGGCGCATCGATAATCTGGCTGAAAATGAATTAAACAAAATACGCACCCATTACGGTTTTCTTTTCCAGGGAGGAGCGTTGTTCGACAGTCTTAGCGTTGCTGAAAATATAATATTTCCGATACGTCAGCATTATAAGATAAAGCACTGGAGTGAGGTCGAGGACCTTGTAAAGAGCAAACTGGCTATAGTTGGTCTTGAAGGTTTTCAGAATTTTTATCCGGCCAATCTTTCCGGTGGTCAGCGGAAACGAGTGGCGTTGGCAAGGGCTATTGCGTTAAATCCGGAAGTGATTCTATATGATGAGCCGACTACGGGGCTGGACCCAATTCGTTCGGATATAATCAACGAGCTTATTTTGAAGCTTCAAAAAGAACTTGGGGAGACAACCGTTGCAGTTACGCACGATATGACAAGTGCGTACAAGATAGCTGACCGTATCATTATGCTGCATAACGGCAAGATTATTGCCGACGGCGATGCCGACCATATTCGCAATCATCCCCATCCTGTTGTTCAGCAGTTCATCAACGGTCAGGTTAGTGAAGATGACCTTGCAGTTATTCGGGTGAGCGGAACCCTTTTCCAAGCTCAGTTCCTGCCTCGTGATTTTGAGGAATAGCCGAAGCGATGCGCGAGAAGCCGAAGCAAGTTGCGGCTGATTTGGGCAAAGTTGTGCGGGGAGAGGTCTTTGCTGATATATTGCACAGGGCTGCGTACAGCACGGATGCGAGCATTTACAGAATAGTTCCCGTGTGTGTTGTTTCGCCGCTTGACGTTAGAGACATAGTTGCCGTTGTGAAATATGCCGGTGCTAAAGGTGTACCGGTGGCTGCTCGTGGTGCGGGAAGCGGGCTGGCAGGTGAGTCGCTGTGCAGCGGCATAGTGTTTGATATGACGCGGTATATGAACAATATTATTGATGTGACAGATGACGGGGGGCGGGCAGTTTGCGAGCCTGGTGTTGTATTGGACGATTTGAACAATTGCCTGGCGGGGTACGGCAGAAAAATCGGGCCTGACCCGTCCAGCAGCAACCGGGCGACAATAAGCGGCTGTGTCGCCAATAATGCCACCGGTGCTCATTCGCTCGAATATGGTTATATCGGTGACTACGTGGAAAGCGTCGAGGCGGTTCTGGCTGACGGCAGTGTGGTTGAATTCAAAAATGATTTTGACCCGGAGCAGGCAGAGGACGACAGAGCTGCTTCAATTGCAAGAGAGTGCATATCCATCCTTTCGGACAAGGAGGCGGTCATCAGCAGGGCATTGCCTAAAGCCGGGCGAAATCGAAGCGGTTACGCAATCGCAGGGATTTGTCATAACGGAAAGATAGATTTGGCCCGGCTGTTAGCAGGCTCGGAAGGGACATTAGCTATTTTTACGAAAATTGTGCTGAGGACTGTTACGGTGCCGGCGGCGAAAGGGCTATTGCAGCTTGAGTTTGAATCTCTTGAGAAAATGGCGCGGGCTGTGCCGATTATTGTAGGCAGGGGGGTGTCGGCGTGTGAGCTGATGGATAAGCGGTTAATTGATATGGCACTTGAGGCGCTGCCGGAATATCGTGATGTTTTGCCTGCCGGTGCGGCGGCGGTTCTCCTGGTTGAGCATACCGGTGAAACGGGCGAGCAGGTGAAAGAAAAAATAGAAGATACCGATTCGGCAGCTGGGGCATTGGCGAGCGGGCGGAGGATGGTTTTTGAGCCGAAGCAGCAGGAGCATTTGTGGAAATCACGCAAGGATGCCGGGCCGCTGCTTTATAGAAAAAAGGGTAAGAAGCACCCTGCGGAATTTATGGAAGATGTTTCTGTCGGAAACGAGCGGCTTGGCGAGTACATTTCGGGCTTGCAAGAAATTGGGAGACGAAATGGTGTTGCGATGTCTTTTTTTGGCCATGCCGGTGATGGCCTGCTGCATATGAGGCCGTATCTGGATTTGAGCGACCCGGCTGACGTTGAAAAGATGCGGTCGGTCGCAAATGAGGTCTTCTCGCTTGCGTGGTCACTGGGCGGCACAATCAGCGGCGAACACGCGGAAGGGCTGGTGAGGGCGGCTTTTGTAAAAAGGCAATACGGTGACGAATATTATGAATTACTGTGCAAAATTAAAAAGATATTCGACCCTGATGGTTTAATGAATCCCGGCAAAATCATTAACAGTGACGCTGATGTTATGGTTAAGAACCTGAGGGCGGAGCATAGGCTTTTGCCGGAAAGACTTAAGACGGATTTGGTTTTTGGAAAAGATGAGCTTGCCTTCGAGCTTGAGCAGTGCTACGGGTGCGGGCTTTGCCGAAGCTGCGAGTCTGATTTGCGGATGTGTCCGGTGTTTCGCGCGATGGGCGACGAGCTGAGCAGCTCGCGGGCGAAGGCCAACATACTTCATTTCTGGGCGACAGGGCAGTTGGAGGAAAAGGATTTTGAATCGTCGGAGTTTAAAAAATTTCTGGATTTGTGCGTTAATTGCAAGGCGTGCCTGGTGGAGTGTCCCTCGGGGGTTGATATTTCCAAGCTGGTTAGTACGGCGCGAGCAGAATACATCAAGCGCAAGGGCCCGGCGCGTGCGGAGGTGGTCTTAAGTCATAATCGCTATCTTAGTATGTTAGGCAGTGTTTTTTGGCCTGTCTCGAATTTTATAGCGGCGCTGCCGGTTTTTAAGTGGTTTCTTGAAGGAACAGCCGGGCTTGACCGGCGCAGAGATATGCCAAAATTTCAACGCGGCTCTTTTTTGAGGGCGGGGCGTAAATTTCTGGCAACTTGTGAGCCGATAGAAAAACCAATCGATAAAGTTGCGTATTTTGTGGATACGTACGCAAATTATAACGACCACGAATTAGGCTTTGCCGTTGTCGATGTTCTGCGGCACAATGATATCGAGGTGATTTTGCCGAAGCAGCTGCCTGCGCCGCTGCCGGCGATTGTGTATGGTAACGTCAAACGAGCCCGCAGGGATTTGTCGTTTAATGTCAGGCATCTGGCCGGGGCGGTTCGTGAGGGATATAAGATAATATGTTCGGAGCCGAGCGCTGCGCTGTGTCTGAAAGAGGAGCTGCGGCATTTTGTTGCGGGGCCGGATGCGGAGCTTGTGTCGGAGAATACCTTTGAATTGATGAGCTACCTGTTGCAACTATTTAAGGCGGGCAAACTAAAACCTGTTAAAAATCCGATATCACGGGGTTTTGTTTATCATAAGCCGTGCCATTTGTTTGCTATTGGCGGCGGTGGGGCGAGTGTCGAACTTCTGAAAGAACTTTGCCCTGTTCTGGTTACTGAGCTAAATGCGGGCTGCTGCGGGCTTGCGGGGACGTTCGGTATGCAGAAGAAAAATTACGAGTTGTCGTCAAAAATATGTGTGAGATTGAAAAAGGCGTTAGAATCATACACGACCCGATACGTATTAACCGAATGCAGTGCGTGCAAGATGCAGATAGAGCATATAAACCGTGCGCGCGTTTTGCACCCTATCAAGGTTTTGGCAGAGTGCTATGGAACGTAGTAAGTAGGGTGTTGCGGGTTACGAGTTACGGGTTGCGAGTTACGGGTTACGGGTTGCGAGTTACGGGTTACGGGTTGCGAGTTACGGGTTAAGTATGAAGTTGAGATTGCCGCGCATCGCTCTGCGATGCTCGCAATGATCCCGCACCAAATTACCCCCGCCCCCCGACTACGACGTACGAGGGCAGGCAGAGAAATGCGGGGGCAGGCGGCAGGGACCTATTTCGTGCGGGGCAAGCAAAAGAGATTCCTCGATTGTGATTGGGAGACAGGGCAGGCACATAGGCCCGCCCCTACTTCTCTTGAGGCTGCCACCCAGCCGCCGATAGACTGGATTCCCGCTTGCGCGGGAATGACATAAATGGATGCGTTATGGCAATAATCTCTGATGCTATTTATCGTCAAACACGATGCCGTTTTCCTGGCACCATTCGATAGCGATTTCTCTTAGTGTATCGTTGTGATATTTGTACCGGTCATTTATCTTCTAATAAATCCTTTTTTACTCTCAATATTTGGTTTTTTAACCGGTGAACATCTTTTGTGGCAACCTTCCAGGTCAGTCCCAAATCAACGCCAAAATACTCATGGATAAGGATGTCCCTCATTCCGGCTATCTCTTTCCAGGCAATGGCCGGATACTTATCTTTTACCTGCCTGGGTATATTCTTAACGGCCTCGCCCATAATTTCAATTCTTCTAATGACTGAATCCTGTAATTGCACGGATTCGAGAAACTGTTTCTTTGTTACTCCCTCCACATACTCCTCGATGCGCTCTATGCACTGCAATATGTGCTCGAGAAAAATCTTTGGGTCTTTCTTCATAGGATCACCTCTTGTTCACTTAAGATTCTGTCTTTGAGCAGGGGATTCAAAGAATTGTAGGTGAGCACATCCACCTTTGTTTTCAGTAACTCCTGCAGTGCTATCTTAAGGCCTGCCAGGTCAAGCAGGCTTTTTTCGCCCTTAAACTCTATCAAAAGGTCTATATCACTACGTTTTGAGCTTTGTCCTCTTGCAAATGACCCAAATATCGCGGCTCTTGTAACATCGTACCGTTGTAAGGTTGGAAGAATCTTTTTCCTTATTTGCTGAATGTGTCTTTTCATACTATTTCCTTGCTCTCTGTTTCATGTGACTTTATATAATATAACGGGTGCTCTGGCAAGCATTATGGTGGACATTTGGCGCATATTGAGCGGAAGAGGGTGGTGGAGAGGTATCGGTCGCCGCGGTCAGGAAGAATGACGACAATTGTGCCGGAAGTCATCGTCTCGGCGATACGTAAAGCGCCTGCTACCGCTGCACCGCTGGATATTCCAACAAAAACGCCTTCTCTGGCGGCAAGCAGGCGTGTTGTTTCAAAGGCCTGGCCGTCTTCGACAGTAATCTTCTCATCCAACATCTGCGGATTATAGACCCTGGGAACAATGGATTCGGTCATATTCTTGAGTCCCTGTATTGTGTGTCCCTCTGTAGGCTCAATTCCAACGATTCTAACTTCCGGCTTTGTCTCTTTGAGGTATCTGCCTGCGCCCATTAGCGTTCCTGTTGTGCCCATGCCAGCGACAAATACATCAATTTCTCCCTTCGTCTGGGAAAAGACCTCAGGGCCGGTTGTCTCGTAATGAGCGAGAACGTTGCTTTCATTCTCGAATTGATTGGGCATATAATACTTATCCGATTCGGTGTCGAGGAGCTGATGTGCTTTTCTGATAGCGCCATCGGTGCCCTGGCTTGCGGGGGTAAGCACAACCTCGGCACTTAAGGCCTCAAGGATACGCTGTCTCTCCGTGCTGACACATTCGGGCATACAAAGCTTGACGCGGTATCCTTTTGCAGCTCCAATCATTGCCAGGGCGATGCCGGTATTTCCGGATGTTGGTTCGAGTATAATTTTGCCTTTGTTGAGCCGGCCTGATTCCTCGGCTTTTTTTACCATCCAATAAGCAGGGCGGTCTTTGACGGAACCGCCGGGGTTGCTTCCTTCAAGTTTTCCTAAAATTCTCACCTTTGGTTTTTTGTTGTTCAGATTATTGAGCTCTATAAGTGGTGTATTTCCGATGGCAGATAATATGCTCATAATAGCTTACCTCCAACTCTGGTTAAATGGTAATTGGTTAAATGGTGACTGGTTACCACTCACCAATTGATTTTACTTAGATTATTCTATACATTAAATTGCGGGAAGTGAAGCTAATTCAGGGGGAGAGTGGCAATAGAATCAAAAAAATCTTAAGCGGAGAGTGTTGTAGGAGATGGGAATATCGAACAAGGAATAACTAATTATGAAGTTAAGATTGCCGCGCATCGCTCTGCGATGCCCGCAATGACAATTTAGAAATAGATTCCTCGGCTGCGCCCCCGTGCTTTCTTGCGAAAGCAAGAACGGGGGCTTCGCTCGGAATGACGGTGGCGGAGCCATCCCCAAGCTGCGCTTTAGGCTGCCACCCGGGCGTTACGGCTCCACACGACCGGCGTTAAGAGACAGGGCAGGCACATAGGCCTGCCCCTACTTTGCTTTAGGCTGCCACCCGGGCGTTACGGCTCCACACGACCGGCGTTAAGAGACAGGGCAGGCACATAGGCCTGCCCCTACTTTGCTTTAGGCTGCCACCCAGCCGCCAAGAGACTGGATTTCTGCTTCGTCTAAAGCCAGCTCTTCGATTTCGCGGGAATGACATTTTCTTGCTAAATGCGCATTTCCAGTTTAATATAGTTCCTTATGGAATTGAAAGGGACTACTGCTATAATTACCGGTTCGAGCGGGCGATTTGGCGGTGCTATTGCGAAAGCGTTAGCAGCGGCTGGCTGTAACTGTGTTTGCCATTACAACAGCAACAAGCAAAAAACAAAGGAGCTTGTCGAGCAAATCAAAAAGCTCGGCGTAAAGACGCTGGCAGTTGAGGCTGATTTAGTCGAGCCGGAACAAATAGAGGGTTTGTTTGAAAAAGCGAGTGAGCTTGGCACGCCACAGGTTTTGATAAACTCGGCTGCGGTTTTTTCCCGACAGCCGTTGCAAGAGGTTGGATTCGGCGAGGCACAGAGGGTCTTAAACCTGAATTTGATAGCGCCGATTTTGACGAGCAGGGCGTTTGCGAAAGTTATAAATGAGAAATTCGGCGACGCAGAGTCAGTTGTTGGTAAGATAATCAATATTGCCGATGTTGGCGGGATTCGGCCTTGGGCCGGGTCTGTTCTTTACTGCTCGTCAAAGGCAGGGCTGATTGGCGCTACGAAAGCCCTTGCGAAAGAGCTGGCTCCTCGTATTTGTGTGAATTCGGTCGCACCCGGCGTGGTTACCTGGCCGAGCGATTTCGATGAGTCCGAGAAGCAGCGCCAGCTATCAATTATCCCTGTAAGAAGGATTGCTGAGCCGAGTGAAGTTACCGAGGCGATAATTTTTCTGCTCAGGAATGATTACATAACCGGGCAGGTGCTGAATGTCGACGGCGGACGATGTATTTAATCTCGTATTGCGTATATCGTATTGCGTGAAAGGATACCGATGTGGAATTCAACAGGCAGCGTTATGAGGTTGAGCTGGGCCAGTCGTATTACGATTCTTCGGATACTGCTGATAGTTCCGTTTGTCAGTTGTATGCTGAAGATAAATGACACTGAGCAGCTTAGCGAGGCGATGCGTGTCGCAATTCGGTATGCTGCGACTGTCATTTTTTTGGTTATGGCGTTTAGTGACGCGCTCGACGGCTATTTAGCCCGGAGGACTAAACGGGTTACCAGACTCGGAGCGTTTCTGGACCCGGTTGCGGACAAATTGCTTATCACTTGTGCGTGCCTGCTGCTGATATCGCAGCGTGGGCACGTCGAGGGTGTTTTGCTGCCGCCGACGGTTGTGGTTTTGATAATCGGCAAAGACCTGCTTTTGATAATCGGTTTTCTCGTTGTTTACTTTATCACTTCGCAGGTTTTTGTCGCTCCCGTGTTAATCGGCAAGATTTCCAACAACCTGCAATTGTCGATGGTCGGGGCAATTCTAATTGCTCCTGAAGTTTACAGTTTTTTCCCCGGCTGGATTTGGGTTTTACGGGTGCTCTGGTGGTCGGCTGCGGGGACGGCTATTCTGGCGACTCTTATTTACATTCGCAACGGAACCCGCTATATTGAGGAGTATGAGCAGGGGAATTCGTGACTTGTGGCCCGCTGCTCGCGGCCCGTTCGAGATACGATAAATGGCAATAGAATTCAGCGAAATAGCGGAAGTCCTGGAGGAGCTTCGGCAGGGCAAAATGATTGTCCTTGTTGATGCTGAAGACCGTGAGAACGAGGGCGACCTGGTTTGCGCGGCTGAGAAGGTGACGGCGGAGATTATTAACTTTATGGCCAAATATGGTCGTGGTCTTATTTGCCTGCCGTTAACGGCTGAGAAATGTGATTCGCTCGGTCTGTATCCGCAGACGGTCGATAATACGGCCCGGTTCGGGACGGCTTTTACGGTCAGTATTGATGCGGCTGAGGGCGTGAGCACGGGTATCAGCGCCGCTGACAGGGCACGGACGATTCAAACTGCGATTGGTGATAATGCTAAAGCTGCTGACCTTGCTCGTCCGGGTCATATATTTCCGCTGCGTGCGCGTGAGGGTGGAATACTGGTTCGAGCGGGCCAGACCGAGGGGGCGGTTGACTTGATGCGATTGGCGGGTCTAAAGCCGGCCGGGGTCATCTGTGAAATTATGAGTGAAGACGGCTCGATGGCACGAGTGCCGCAGTTGTTGAAATTTTGCGAAAAGCATAATCTTAAAATTGCTTCAATCGCCAAGCTCATAGAATACCGCCTGCAGCGTGAGAGCCAGATCAAGCGGGTTGAGTGCGTGAATCTGCCTACCGACTACGGGGAATTTAAGCTGATTGGCTACGAGAGTATAACTTCTGACGAGCCGCATCTGGCGTTGTGCAAGGGCGGCGTTGGGGCGCTTGATGAGAGCGGTAAACCTATCGAACACGATGAGCCGGTGCTGGTGAGGGTGCATTCGGAATGTATGACCGGCGATTTGTTTCATTCGCAGAGGTGTGAATGCGGTTATCAGTTGATAACTGCGATGAAGATGATTGAAAAGGCCGGCAAAGGCGCTTTGATTTATCTGCGGCAGGAGGGCAGAGGCATCGGGCTGACGAATAAACTGCGGGCTTATAAGCTTCAGGAGCAGGGCCTTGATACGGTTGAGGCGAATTTGAAGCTGGGCTTTATGGCTGACAAGCGGGATTATGGAATTGGTGCTCAAATCTGTCGCGATTTGGGGCTGAAGAAGATACGGATACTGACCAATAATCCCAAGAAGATAAGCCGGCTTGAGGTTTATGGTATAAAGGTCGTTGAGCAGATACCACTGAAGGCTGAGCCGAGCGAACACAATGTTGACTATTTGCGAACGAAAAAATACCATCTCGGCCATATGCTCGATAAGGATTTGTAGTTTATGAAAGTGGTTGGTGTAATAGCACGGATATTTTTCCTTGTATTGCTTCTGGTTGAGGCCGGTTGTGGGCCGGCAACACCGGAACTGCCTCCTCCGGGTGATAATCGTTCCAATCTGCTTTCTGTATATACTCCGTATATTCCGGCAAAAATTGATATTATGCCGTTGACTGAATTTATCGGTGCCGGCGAGCCCGAAGAAGCGCCGAGGATAAATGTTTATGTGAGTTTGTTGGACTCGTTTGGTTGTCAGAAAAAGTCGCCGGGGGTATTTCGTTTTGAGTTATACGAGTATATCGAGCGCTCTGCCGAGGCGAAGGGCAGAAGAATTACTATCTGGCCGGATATTGATTTGACTGATGCGGTTGAAAATAACAACCACTGGCGGGACTTTTTAAGGGCTTACGAATTCAATCTGGGTTTCGAGCCGGAGAGCAACCAAAGCTACGTATTACAAGCGACCTGTCTGTGCCCAAGCGGCCGGCGTCTTTCGGCTGAGTTTACCATTAAACACACAAAATGATGTATGGCGGATAACTGGGACAATAAATTAAGGTCAGGCACAAAAGGAGCTGATTCGATTGCGTTAAAGTATGACCCGATGGGCAACCGTGTCTTCAAAGATTCCAACGAAGCTGGGCAGCGCAAATATATCGTTGACATAACGGGCAAGCTGCCGGTAATCTTAATGGAGTTGGATTCGGCTGATAATATGGATATTATGAAAAAGTACATCTACGCCGACGGCCAGGTATTAGCCCAGCACGACATCGACGACGATGCCTTGCCCGCCAAGGACGATATGTACTTCTACCTGCACGACAGATTAGGCAGTGTAAGGC
>Ga0114930_10004576_pt1 | contig 11639 bp, 5 predicted proteins | sample AnhtaG_FD_87300 | JGI IMG/M metagenome (GOLD analysis project Ga0114930, IMG submission 87300) | Deep subsurface microbial communities from Anholt, Denmark to uncover new lineages of life (NeLLi) - Anholt_01485 metaG | ecosystem: Environmental > Aquatic > Marine > Oceanic > Sediment | place... | reverse complement strand
TGGAGTTTCAGAACACTACCAGAAATGACCATTACCGATCCTGCCCATATTGGCTGGTGGAAGCTGGATGAGGATTCGGGTACTACGGCTATCGATTGGTCCGGTTATGGCAACGATGGGACATTAGTTGGTGACCCCGAATGGGTCGATGGGATTATAGACGGCGCACTGGAATTCAACGGCAACGATTTCGTTAGGATGGACGCCGTAGCTGATGACATGACGAGCAACGATATGTCGATGGGCGCGTGGGTAAAATACACCAGCCCCGGCGAGGAAGGGATTCTCTGCGTTAACACCAGCGGTGGCGGCAATGTGATCCTGATGGAGCACGATGGCGCCCAAGTGGGCATGTGGGAGAGCGGATATGAAGTCTATAGTGGCATTGACCTGGATGACGGGGAGTGGCATCATGTGATGTACACCAGAAGCGGGTCGACAGGGTCGCTGTACACTGATGGAGTCCGAAGGGGTACACATACAGCCGAATTCACTCTTAGTACAAATGACCGGTGGTCAATAGGACAGGAATGGGATGGCGGCGGCCCGAGTGAGTTCCTTGTTGGCAGTGTGGATGACGCCCGCGTCTACAAGGTGGCACTGACGCAGGCCCAGATTGCGGAAATTATGAGAGGTGACGCGACACTTGCGTGGAACCCGAAGCCAGCTAATAAGTCGACGCCGGACATAGACGTGGCGAGTGCCCTTAGCTGGTCGCCGGGAGAGAAGGCGGCCCAGCATGATGTGTACCTTGGCATTGATAAAGACGCTGTGGAGAATGCCGATACGTCCGACACGACGGGCATATATCGAAATCGCCAGCTTCCCACGAGCTATGCGCCGCCCGAAGGCATTGAATGGGGCGGCGGGCCTTACTACTGGCGCATCGATGAGTACAATGCCGACGCGACAATCAGCGAAGGCAGGATATGGAGCTTTACGGTTGCCGATCATCTTATTGTTGACGATTTTGAGAACTACAACGATTACTGTGACAGGATATTCTATATGTGGGGCGATGGGTGGGGTCACTCCGGTGATGCCACTTGTGGCGTTGCGGCTTACACTGGCAATGGTACCGGCTCGACTGTAGGTTACCTTGCCGAGCCTTATGCTGAGCAGACTATCGTTAACGGGGGCTTGCAGTCGATGCCGTTCGAGTACCTCAACGACGGTTCGACCGGCAAGGCCCTTTATTCCGAGGCCGAACGGACGTTTGATTCGCCACAGGATTGGACCAGACAGGGTGTTAAGGCATTAACGTTGTGGTTCAGAGGCTATCCGGCCACTGCCAGCAGCTTCAACTACAACCCTGGAACGGACGTCTACACGATGACTGTCCGCAGTGGAGATATTTGGGACACGTCTGACCAGTTCCACTATGTCTTTAAGCGGCTGTCGGGCATCGGCTCGATCACAACGAAGGTGCTGAGCGTGCAGAACACGGCAGGCTGGGCCAAGGGCGGCGTGATGATTCGCGAGACGCTTGACGCGAATTCGCCGCATACAATGACAGTCATGACGCCGTCTAACGGCGTTGCGTTCCAGTATCGCGGCACGGCTGGTGGTACCAGCGGCAACGTGAATACAGGCGGTATCACCGCTCCGCACTGGGTGAGACTGTCTCGCAGCGCCAATACGTTCACAGCCGAGCATTCTACTAATGGGTCCACCTGGGAGACGGTTGGTGCGGAAGACATCCCTATGGGCAGTAATGTCTATATAGGCTTAGCGTTGACGAGCAACAACGTTGGCGCGGTCTGCAAGGCCGAATTCTCCAATGTGACCACTACCGGCTCAGTTACGGGGCAGTGGCAGTCACTGGACATCGGCATAAGCAGTAACGTTGTCGAGCAGTTGTACGTGGCTGTGCAGGATTCTACCGGCAAGATCGTGGTGGCGAACCACGCGGATCCTAATGCTGTGCTCCTTGACACCTGGCAAGAGTGGAATATCGACATGAAACAGTTCAGTGGTGCCGGCGTGAATACGCAGAGCATCACGAAGATGTTTATTGGCGTCGGCGACAGGAACTTTCCGAAGCTTGGCGGTGGAGGCATGCTGTATGTTGATGATATCAGGCTTTATCGGCCGAGATGTCTTCCTGACCTTGTGAAGCCGGATGCCGATCTGAGCGGCAACTGCATTGTTGACTATCCCGATTTGCAGATACTTGGAGAAGACTGGCTGCTGAAGGCATCAGATCCTGGCAGCGGTAATCTTGTCGGCTGGTGGAAGTTTGACGGCAGTACTAACGACAGCTCCGGCAGCGGCATCCACGGCACGGCTGTCGGCAACCCGCAATATGCGGCTGGCTATGACGGCGACGCTCTGGACGTGGACGGTGATGATCACGTGCTGCTGGGCAGTAGTAGTGATCTGAACTTTGGAGATGCCACTGATTTCAGTGTGTCGCTATGGATCAAGACGAGCGGCTGGCAAAACGACGCTGCGATAATCTCGAACAAGGATTGGGACAGCGGTAGCAATACCGGCTGGGTTATCGCCGGTGAAAGTGGTGGCAGCGGCTCGTGGCAGTGGAACTACTCCGGCGCGACGGGTGGTCGGCGAGACTATGACCCGCCCGGCCCAACACTCAGCGACAACCAGTGGCACCACCTTTGCGTAGCGCACGACCGTGACGCGTATGCGACATTCTACGTTGACGGACAATACCAGGCCCAGGTCGATATTTCAGGCAGCACCGGCAGCATAGATGCCGGCTATCCGACCGTGGTCGGAACAGATGGTGTCGAAGGTGCAGTCTGGGCATATTGGTTCATCGGCCTGGTCGACGATGTCCGTATTTACAACGACGTGCTGACGCAGTCCGACGTATTGTACCTTGCTGGCGCCAGGCTGCGGATTGACCTGCACGCAGACGGGACGATTGACTTTAAGGACTACGCTGTGCTGGCAGATTCGTGGCTTGATGAGGAACTGTGGCCGCAGCCGTAGTGCATTGGGGCAAGGTTGATTGGATTCCCGCTCTTGCGGGAAATGAGACATGGAATTGCACCTGTTCGGGGCCTATACTGATTCGTTCGGTATAGGCCCGGTTGTTTCTTGCCAAGCAAGGGACAGGGGCCCGAGACTGGCATAAGTGCTTACAAAACCTACCTTTACAACGCAGCCTCACTAGACGCGAAAAATTCTGTCAAAATAGGTAAATTTGAGAATTTAAGACTTGACGTCCTGGGGGGAATAGTGCTATTATGAGATTATACGGAAATGTCTGTCTGGAGGAGGCAACCAGGCGGCCAAGTTCGAGGTCAGAGGCCAGCCGTTGCATCCCCGCGAAGGGAATCACGTATTGGAACGACCGTCTGAGTAAAGCCTTAGACGTGTAATGTGTGTGGCAATCTGTGTAATTTGTTGATTGCTTAGTTTTAGTTAGAAGGAAGGAGGCAGTATGAAAAGTAAGTATGTATTGTTAGTGTTGGCTACTGCGGCTTTAGTGTTCAGCAGTGCGACTCACGGTGCGATCTACGACTGGACCGGTGCCGCCGGGGACAGCTTGTGGGGCAGCCCCGGCAACTGGTCGATTACTGGCTCGGCTTACACCTGGCCAAATGAGCAGTTTGGTGACGAGTACACCAATGAGGACTGTGACCAGATCAACATCTTCAACGGCGACACGGTCAACACGTCCATAGGGCTAAGTCCTGATGGTGCCCGCGACGGCTCGAACACCGCTGTTCTGACCCTGGACAATGCCAGTACACTGAATGTTAACGGCACGATGTGGATCGCCGACTACGGTGCAACGAAAGGACGGGTTGATGTGCTCGGAGGAAGTACGCTGACCTTGAGCGGACAGTTGAAGGCGGGTGACGACGACGGCAGTGTCGGGACGTTGAATGTTGTTGACTCCACTCTTGATGTCGGCAGCCACCTGATTATCACCAACCGCGATGGCGGTACAGGTTACCTTAACATAAGCGGTAACTCGGTAATCAACGTCGGTAGCAAGTTCTACATGAACGATGGCGGCGGCTCGGAACCTTCGTTCAGTCAGGTCGTGATGGATGATGGCACCGTCACCACTGCCGACAACTGCTACTTCAACGACGACGCTTCGAACGGCACAGCGTATTTCATCATGAATGGTGGGACCTGGGCCAGCGGCGGCGTCATTGACGTCTCCTGGAATCTCGATGGAATCAGCCACCTGACAGTCAATGACGGCCTGATGACCGCGGCTGATGCTATCCGCCTGGGAGTCAGCGGTGGCGGCGACACCGGTGAATCGCGTGTCTTCCTGAAGGGCGGCAAACTTCAGGCTGAGGGCCTGGAATTCAACATGACCGACAGCATGATCGTCTACACCGGTGGCGAGCTGTTGATCAATGGCGCGGCACTCAGCGAAGCCACCATGAAGACGTTGATCAAGGACGGCAAGATCGATGTCTCCGGCGCAGCCAGCTATAGCGTCGACACTGTTGGTGACTACACCGTGCTGGTACCTGAGCCAGCCACACTGGCCCTGCTGGGTCTTGGTGCTCTGGGCTTGATTCGCAGAAAAAGACGCTAAAGATCAGAGTTTTGCCTACTTGCAGTTGGTGAAAGTGGATGTATGCCCTACGTCTGCGTGGCAGCAGAGGGCAGTGCATATATAGTATATCCGTTGGCCTGCGGCGGAATGCAAGGCAAAGAAATTGGCAGGCAGCAAGAAATTCACAAGAGAGGAGCGTGTTATGAACAAGTTGTTGGTTTTGACGTTGGTTTTAGGAATGGCTGTAGCGGCCCCAGCGCAGATAACAGCGGGCTTGAAAGATCTATGGGAGTTCAATGATGCGGGTGATCTGACCAAGGCAACCGCGGGTAATGACCTGATACTGAATGGTACCGGCCAATCCGCAGTGGCAGGGATTGACGGATCCGATGGTGCCGTAGCTGTTGAACTGGGCACCTATTATCAGAGCGAGCACGGCATCGCCGCCAATGGCGGCAGCGCCGGTTGGGTCAATGAATTCACTCTGCTATTTGACGTCATGTATCCGGAAGAAAGTGCCGGTAAGTGGCGCGCCTTCTACCAGACCGGTTATGAGGCGTACAATGACTCCGAGTATTTCATTCATCCGGCTGATGAAAGCTGGGGCGTGGGCGATCTGGGTTATACGGATAACGCGACCGTAGGTGAGTGGTACAGCAGCCACTCGACTTGGTATCGAGTGGTCCTGACGGTTAACCTGGACAACGACCCAGACGTGGCGTTTCACGACCTGTACATCAACGGCGAACTCAAGGGCGACCACAAGACGGGCAACCTTGGTCTCGATGGCCGCTTCTCGTTGTATCCGTCCGATCACGAGAACCCATACATCGTGTTGTGCGGTGATAATGATGGGGATGACGCGCTGATGTACTTTTCCAATATAGCCATCTGGGATCGGCCCCTCACGTCGCAGGAGATTGGGAACCTTGGCGGACCTGGCGCTGCGATACCGGAGCCGGCTACTATAGCCCTACTGGGACTCGGTGGACTTGGCTTGCTTCGCCGAAAGAGAAGTTGAACTGTAAGCGCGCGCTAACAGTTTAGTTGTGACGAACTAAAACACACCCCGGATGTGTGCGTCCGGGGTGCGTCTTTAGATGCTTACTTGCAGGGCAAAAAAATTCATACGGTCACACGCCAAGTTCCGAAGAATTATAGATGGAAGCAAATAACAGCCAACAATTGAGGCAAGTTATCAACTCTATATTGACTTTGTTAACGGGATGCTTCAAAATAACCTTTTTACGCTGCGAACAGAATTGTTAGAAGCCAGTACGTAATAGCAGAGTAAGTGGTCCAGTTTGAATGTCGGCAATTTGGCGAATGAAAAAACCTCGAAAAGGGAATCTTAGGGTGGGGGCACTCAGGAATCTTCTTATTATTGCAGTTTTGGGCGGTAGCCTCATTTTTTCAGGCGTCTGTTCCGCTTCTCTACGGGATGGGCTGATAGGTTATTGGCCTTATGACGGCGACACGCTGGACTATTCGGGTTTGGACAACCACGGCACGGCTTTCGGCAATCCGACATTCGTGGGCGGTAAAGTTGGCTCCAGGGCTCTCGACTTCGACGGGAATGATTATGTGACCATGGACGGTGTGGCTGATGATTTTACAGGCGATGATGTCACCATGGCCGCCTGGATAAAAACCACGACAAGCTCCGAAGGGGACTGGTACTCACTTAACGGCACTAACGGACAATACCTGTTATGTATTCTTGGTGGCGACATCCGTTTTCATGAAGGCGGCTGGAAACCTGCCGCGGGTGTGACAGTCAACGACGGCGCCTGGCACCACGTACTTGCTGCCAGGGAGAATATGTACGTAAAGGTCTATGTGGACGGCGTTCACAGGAGCAGCGCTTCCTATACATCAACGCTTAGGCTCGACACAGGTGATCGGTGGTCCATCGCTCAGGAATGGGATGGCGGCAACCCAAGCGACTTTTTGACCGGGACTGTCGACGAGGTTGCCATGTGGAACAGGGCCTTGACTACCGGAGAGATAGCATACCTATACAACGATGGAAAGGGCAATCCCCCTACCGAAGGGCCTTATGTTGAAATTACCGAGTCCGGCAGTGACACTGTCGTGGAAGAAGGTGGTGCAACGGATGATTACAGCGTTGTGCTTAAATCTGAGCCTGCCGCGGCCGTGCAGATTACGGCTACGCCCGGCGACGGGCAGATTGACCTGGGCGGCGGCGCTGGTGTCCCGGTTATTTTGAACTTTACCACCGCTGATTGGGACGTGGCCCAGACTATAAGCGTTACGGCCTATGACGATAATGTTTACGAAGGCAAGAGTCCCCATACGACCACGATCACCCATACCGCCGTCAGCAGCGATGAAAATTATGACGGCATAAGTATTAGTTCGGTGGAGGTTGACGTTATCGACAACGAGGAGACCTGTGGCGACTGGGGCTATTTGCTGACGGATTTGAATCGGGACTGCTATGTGAACCTGATTGATTTTGCGATATTCGCCGAGCAATGGCTCCAGACCGCGAGCGATTAAATGGGTGTCTTCACGAGAAAGAATATTCTCGGTTGTCGGAATCTGCTATATTTCGTACACGACAAAGCTCAGAGCTGAGGCAAAAACTGTTATGGATAAGTGCTTCAAGGGTATAGATCGGGCAGCGGCGTCTGCGAGCGTAGGCACGCGTCCCGGGCTGGTGATAATCTTGCTATTGGTTTTCGCCGGGGCTACGGCTGCCCAAGCCGATTTGGTGGGGCATTATCCTTTTGATGACACGTACGACGCGATTGTCGGCCCGGTCGGCATTGCCAATGGTTCTCCGACGTTTGTTTCCGGCATGTACGGCAAGGCGGCGCGACTGGACGGAACTTCTGAGCGGGACCACGTCGTGCTGGGCAGCAGCAGTGATTTCGATTTCGGCAGCACGACTGATTTTAGTGTGGCCTTGTGGGTCAAGACGAACGGCTGGCAAAGTGACGCCGCCATAATCTCGAACAAGGATTGGGACAGGGGCAACAATACCGGCTGGGTTATCGCTGGCCAAAGCGGTGGCAACGGCTCCTGGCAATGGAACTACTGTGGTGCGACAGGCAGCCGAGTTGACTACGATCCGTCGAGCCCGACACTCAGTGACGGTAAATGGCACCTCCTATGCGTAACACATGAGCGAGACCGCAGGGCGAAATTCTATTTTGATGGAGTATTCCAGGACCAACGTGACATTTCGGGCAGCAGCGGTACTATACATGCGGGGTACCCAACCGTGGTGGGCACAGACGGTGCGCAAGGTGCGGTTTGGCCCTACTGGTTCGCCGGTACAATCGATGAGGTTAGGATATACAACCACGCACTTTCACAAGCGGAGATCGACAATCTTCAGGGCCTTTCGGTCGAGGCGATAAATGTTGATGTTGGCCCCTATGTACAATTTGCCGGGCCGTACACAGCGGTAGTTCGCTGGGACACACCTGATGCGCGCGACTCAATCGTTGAGTACGGCACGACCGACTCGCTGGGCTTGCGAGCGGAAGATTCTTCAGCTACTACCGCTCATGAGATAACCCTGAATGACTTGCAGTACAAGACAAAGTACTACTACCGCGTTGGTTGCAGCGGTGGTGCAACGGAGCTCTTTACGGATGTCTACACGTTCGATAATGCTATCAACTACACACGTATGGATTGTTCAAATGTAGCCTCCCCGTACCCTGCTGATTCGCTGACTCGACTGTACGAGACTGCCGCGGAGCGCATAATCGAGCAAACCGGCATCAAGAAAGGCTACTGTCTGGTCTATGGCTGCCGTGAAGGTCGGTTGGCGTTCGAGCTGGCCAAGCGCAGTGACCTGGTCATTGTGGGGGTAGACACGGATTCGAGCAAGATCAACACGGCGATCAATAAACTTATGGAGGCAGGTGTATACGGCGCTCGAATCAAGATCCGAGAGGTTGCCTCGCTGAGCAGCCTGCAGTTCACTAAGTATTTCTTCAATTTGATTGTTTCCGACAACCTTATCTCTGAGGGTGTGTGTGTTGGCTCCGCTGTCGAGATGATTCGGGTGCTTCGGCCCAGCGGCGGTACTGTCTATGTTGGCCAGCCGGTCGGTTGTCCGAACGAGCTTACTGAAGCTGAGCTTGAAGCCTGGCTGGGTGCCGGAGGGCTGACCTATTCTACCAGCAGCGATGACAGTGGGCTCTGGTCGAAAGTGGTTCGTCGCCAGTTAGCCGGTGCAGGAGAATGGCCGCGTCAGTATGGCAACGGCGATAACGCTGCCTTTGCGGGCGAAACGCTCGAAGGGGCCACGCAAACGAGTCATCTGACGGTACAGTGGATTGGCTGGCCCGGTGCGGACTTCGGAGCGGACCGCAATCCACGTATGCCCCCTCCGGTGATGGCCAACGGCAGGCTATATCACCAGGGTCTGCACCGAATTCTGGCAATTGATTCCTACAATGGGGCCATATACTGGTCCCTTGAGATTCCAGGATTATTGCGGGTCAACACACCTCGGGACAGCGGCTATGTTTGCGCTGATAGAGATGGAATATACGTGGCTGTCGACGATGACTGCTGGTATCTCGATGGAGATACGGGTACTCGAACAAGGACGTACAGACTGGACGACGACGGCCTTGAATGGGGATATGTAGGGGCTTCTAAGGATCTGCTATATGGCAGCGCCCAGCTCGATGGTGCTCACTACACGAACATATGGGGTGGTTCGGGCTGGTACGATCATCGCTCGGACGCCGGCGCCACAGCCAAGGTATGCAGCAAGTATCTGTTTGCCGATGATGAAAGTACCGGCACGAGGATATGGACTTACGATAGCGCCGATCCTGACAAGGGGATCATCATCAACCCGACGATCACGATTGGACGGGGGCGCATTTACTTTGTTGAGAGCCGCGATCCGGATGTTGAAAGCCATGCGTCCGGTCGAATTGGGATTTCCGACCTGTGGGACCAACAATATCTCGTCAGCCTTAACGCTGATACCGGTGCGATACTTTGGCAGCAGCCGATCAATCCAATCGAAGGAGTCCCCGTCTTCTATCTGGTCTACGCCAACGATACTCTTATCCTGGTATCTTCCAATAGCTCGACTTCAAAGTACTATCTTTATGGGTATGACGCTGATACGGGCAATGCCAAAGCGGGATGGAACAGCAACCCGGTCAGTCACAGTTGGACTACTGATAACCACGGCGGCCATATACAGCATCCCGTCGTTGTCGAGAACGCACTTTACCTTGAGCCCAAGGGCTATGACATCAGAACCGGTGCCGACCTGGGCATAACAATGGGTGGTCGCTCAGGCTGTGCCACCCGTGCGGGTACGACGGGTGCACTTGTCTATCGTGGTTCCGGACGCCGGGTTGCCATGTGGAACGTATACACCGGTGCTGTCAGCGCGTGGGACAAGCTACGGCCGAGCTGTTGGCTGAGCACGATACCGGCCGGTGGAATGGTCCTTTCGCCCGAAGGCGGCGGTGGATGCAGTTGTAATGAGTGGTTCCAGACTTCCATAGGCTTTATCCGCAGCGAGCCGGAAACACCCGCCAGGTAGAAAGGACACAAAGAACGAGTTGTGATGGGACATAAGGTTAAGAAAACGCAAGCGTTATTAGCACCAAGGGCCAGTTGTGGCAGATGGCCCGTGGTTGTCTGTCTTGCGGTTTTGTTGGCTTATGGTGCTGCTTTCGCCGAGGACTGGCCAACCTACATGCACGACAACCGCAGGAGCGGTGTCACCGCTGAGTCGCTCGTCCTGGGCGACTTGAACCAAGGCTGGGTCTATGCTTCTCCTGCCGCGCCGCAAATTGCGTGGGATGGTGGCCAGCCTTGGGATTCGTACGCCTCAAACCTGCAGGTCGCCATGCGTGATTTCGATACCGCGTTTTTCGTCAGTGTCGTGGGCAATTCGGCTTACTTTGGTTCCTCCGTCACTGATTCGGTGCATTGTCTTGATGCCAGGACCGGCCGGCAGAAGTGGTTCTTCACAACTAATGGCCCGGTCCGTTATCCGCCGAGTTACTATGAGGGCAAGCTTTACTTCGGTTCCGATGACGGGTACATTTACTGCATCGATGCTGAGGACGGCTCGTTCATTTGGAAATATAGTCCCATTGAAGATGACCGCCTTGTAGGCAACAACGGCAGTCTAATACCGATGTGGCCCGTAAGGACCGGTACAGCGGTAATGGAGGGCAGAGTGTACTTCGCGGCGTCACTGGTGCCGTGGCGACGTTCCTACTTGTGTGCTCTGGACGCTGCCACCGGCTCCGATAGCGGCTCCGGCTTGTATGTCACCTCCGGCGGTACCACGCCGATGTCCGCTATCCTGGCTTCAACTACCAAGATCTACCTTGCCCAGGGCAGACGGTATCCCGACGTGTACAAGCGCAACAACGGCGCTCAGCAGGGCCATGTCGGCGGTAAAGCAGGCGACGGGGGTTGCTATGTGCTGTTGACCTCCGACACCGGCTATGCCTTTGCCCACGGACGCAACAAGAGCACCGGGTATCAGGCGAATGAATATGTCGATCGCGTAGCTACTTATCCTAACGGCAAGTGTATGATTGTGTCCGGCGAGAACGCATACGTGGTGACCGAGCAGCTTAGCGTGGACAAGGCGAAAAATGATAGGAGGGTTGTCAATCCTCAACTTAAGGTGGTTAGCCGGAAGAACGGCAGTACAATCTGGTCAGCTCCCTGCGACAGTCCTTACCACTGCCTGATTATGGCTGGTGATGTCCTTTTTGCCGGCGGCACAAACAAGGTCGCCGCTCACAACGCTTTCAACGGCAGCGAGCTTTGGAGCAAGCCGGTCCACGGCCGAGCTCGCGGCCTGGCTGCCGCCAACGGACGACTGTTCGTCAGCACCGATACCGGAAAGATTTACATGTTCGGCCACACCCATTTGCCAGGTGACTTCAATAAAGATGGCGTGGTTAGTCTGCTTGATCTTGCCATCTTTGCCGATGACTACCTCAAATGCACCGACCCGGCAAATACACAGTGGCCATGTGAGAGCGTGCCGGGTCAGTAGAGCCAGACTTCGGATCTCTGTACTTGGCTGAATCGAGAAGAACAATATTCTGCGGTTTGGGAACTGTCGAATTCACGAACACGATGGCTTCGGCTGCACTGTGCA
>Ga0114930_10004574_pt1 | contig 11640 bp, 12 predicted proteins | sample AnhtaG_FD_87300 | JGI IMG/M metagenome (GOLD analysis project Ga0114930, IMG submission 87300) | Deep subsurface microbial communities from Anholt, Denmark to uncover new lineages of life (NeLLi) - Anholt_01485 metaG | ecosystem: Environmental > Aquatic > Marine > Oceanic > Sediment | place... | reverse complement strand
CAGTTGGGTCTTCCATTGATACAGGTCTATGGTGTGGCCACCTTTTTCAAGGCATTCAGTTTGAAGCCACGCGGTGAGCACGTAGTCAGCGTTTGTCTCGGTACTGCCTGCCATGTGCGAGGTGCCCCTGCAGTGCTCGACGAAGTGAGAAGACGACTTGGCATCGAGGCTGATGAGACAACCGAAGATATGCGGTTTTCACTGGAAACCGTTAACTGTCTAGGAGCATGTGCTCTAGGACCTATCGTGGTTGTGGATGGCAGGTACCATGGACAAATAAGCCCTGGAAAGGTCAAGAAAGTCCTCAAGAAATAGGGAATATAAAATATGAAGAGGTTGAGATCGGTAGCTGAGCTGGAGAAGCTGCGGGCTAGGGTAGCTCGCCAGCGTGACCCTAATCGCATTTGCATCGTTACCAGCGTTGGGACCTGCGGGCTTGCGCGCGACGCTGACGGGGTGGCACAGGCCATCTCCCGGACGCTGAGCGACCTGGGGCTTGCTGATACTGTCGATTTTAGGACTACGGGCTGCCAGGGCTTCTGCGAGATAGAGCCTGTGGTCGTTATATATCCGCAGAGGATTGTCTATCAGCACGTTACGCCCGTTGATGTCCCGAAGATAATCTCGGAGTCGGTAGTAGGGGGCAAGGTCATCAAGAAGCTCCTCTATGTCGACCCCTCTACCGGCGAGAAGGTGACCCGTGAGCAGGATATCCCCTTCTATAGCAAGCAGAACAGGCTTGTCCTTGATAGCAACAGGCTGGTGGATCCTCATAGCATTGATGACTATCTTGCCATAGGTGGTTACTCCGCCGTGTCCAAAGCACTGTTCGATATGGAACCTATGGAAATAATCGATGAAATAAGACAAGCCGGGTTGCGCGGTCGCGGCGGCGGAGGTTTTCCCACGGCCAGAAAATGGGAGGCCTGTCGCAGCGCCCCGTCGTTGGATGGAGTGCGTTACGTTATCTGCAACGCTGATGAGGGGGACCCCGGCGCTTACATGGACAGGAGCCTTCTCGAAGGGAATCCCCACAGCGTCATAGAAGGGATGACAATCGGGGCGTACGCAATAGGATCACACGATGGATATGTCTATGTCAGGCATGAATATCCCCTTGCCGTGGCAAACCTGGGTATAGCGCTGGAGCAAGCGCGTGAATACAGCCTTCTTGGGGAGAACATCCTCGGCTCTGGCTTCGACTTTGATATTAAGATTTCACGGGGGGGAGGCGCATTCATCTGCGGCGAATCGACCGCGCTTATGGCTTCGTTGGAAGGTAAGATAGGCGAGCCACGGCCCAAGCACGTTCATACTGTGACGAGTGGGCTTAACGGCAAGCCGTCCAATCTCAACAACGTCGAGACGTGGGCGAACGTGCCTCTGATAATAAACAATGGCGCCGACTGGTATTCAGGGATCGGCACTGAGGCAAGCAAGGGTACCAAGATATTCTCGCTGGTGGGCAAGATAAACAACACCGGGCTGGTTGAAGTACCGATGGGCATTACCCTCAGAGAGATAATCTACGACATCGGAGGTGGCATCCCCGATGGCAAGAGATTCAAAGCTGTGCAAACGGGGGGCCCATCAGGCGGTTGTATTCCTGAGAGCCTGATTGACCTGCCGGTTGATTTCGATAGGCTTACCGAGGCAGGATCAATGATGGGCTCCGGTGGAATGATAGTCATGGATGAGGACACCTGTATGGTGGATATAGCAAGATATTTCGTCAAATTCCTGACTGAAGAATCCTGCGGCAAATGCGTGCCGTGCCGTGAGGGGCTGGATAGAATGCTGGATATCCTAGTTGACATAACGGAGGGACGAGGCAGGGAGGAAGATATCGAACTTCTGGAGGAGCTTGGTGTTGTCATAAGGGAAGCTTCTCTTTGTGCCCTCGGCGGCACAGCCCCCAACCCCGTTCTGTCAACCATCAGGTATTTCCGCGACGAATACGAGGCCCACATAAGGGATGGTCGCTGCCCGGCAGGCGTCTGCAAGGCGCTTATTACATTTACTATCGACGAGGACAAGTGCACCGGCTGCAGAGTGTGCGCTAGAGAGTGTCCGCAGGCCGCAATATCGGGCGAGAAGAAATTGCTGCATACAATCGACCAGGATAAGTGCATCAAATGCGGCCTCTGCCGCGACAGCTGCAAGTTTGATGCGGTCACAATCTCGTGAAGAGGCAAAAGCATGATTGAACTGACGATTGATGGAATCAACACCAGAGCGCCGGAGGGGACTACCGTCCTCGAAGCAGCAAGAGAAATGGGTATTGTTATTCCGACGCTCTGCTACCACGAAGGTCTCAGTCCCTACGGTGCGTGCCGCGTATGCATAGTTGAGGTGGTCAAAGACGGTGGCTCATCACTTGAAGCCTCCTGTACCCTGCCAGTGGAGGAAGGACAAGTGATCCTCACTAACTCAGAGAAGGTGAGTAAGACGCGCAGGGTCATCATGGAATTGCTGGTCTCTTCCTGCCCAAACTCCAAGACGCTGCAAGACATGGCTGCAAATATGGGTATCAATAAGGTTCGTTTCAAGATAAAGGACCGGGGCTGCATTCTCTGCGGCCTTTGCGTGCGCTATTGCAAAGAGCAGATGCAGTCCGGCGGAATCGGTTTCGTTGGCCGCGGCACATCACGAAAGGTGGCAACCGCTTTTGACATCACCCCGGAGGAATGCCGCAATTGCGGTGGTTGTGAGTGGATATGCCCGGTTTGCGAGCGAGCCTGTACAGCAGGCAGCCTTGTAGATGGCCTGTGCGGAGGATGCCAGAACCTCGCACCTGTGGAGACTTGCCCGGTATGCGTGGGGTGTTCAGAGAGCGTCGGCCCCCACGGCCACAGGGTTTACTAGCAACGCGATCAGGAAATCGTGCAACTTGGAAAAGGGAATAAGGAGGTAAGAAATGACACTGACAAGGTACAACGCGACAGCCTCGACATTGACCAAGAACAGGACAGGGGGCGACTGGTGCCCGATTAGTGGTATGTGCGTCACCTGCGTGGAAGGCTGCATCGGCATGTGTGAAATTGGCAAGAGCGCGTACCGCGGCCATGAGGTTATCTACCCACAGCCATTCGGCATCATTACCACTGCGTCACAAAAAGACTACCCTGTCGACCTGTCTCACTTCAACATAATGGGAACAGCCGTAGGTGCAGTAGGTGTGGAAGAAGACTCCGACAAGGCTATTTTCCCGAACGTTGATCTCGAGACAACGCTTGGCCAAGATAAGGGAATCAAGCTGCGCCTGCCAATAGTCATTCCTGGTCTGGGATCAACAAACATCGCAGTGCAGAACTGGGAAGGTTTAGCCATCGGCGCAGCACTGACAGGCACAGCACTTACCATAGGTGAGAATGTGTGCGGAATGGATGTCGACTCGAAGATAGAGAACGGAACGGTGATTCATTCACCTGAACTCGAGAGTCGCGTAAAGCTTTACAAGGAATGGCAGCGTGATGGCTACGGCGCCATTGTGGTGCAGGCAAATGTCGAAGATAGCCGTCTTAGTGTGCTGGAGTATGCCATAGAGAAACTCGGGGTTGATGTGGTGGAGCTGAAATGGGGCCAAGGAGCTAAGGATATAGGTGGTGAGGTCAAAATCAAGAACCTAAACAAGGCACAACTCCTTAAGAAACGAGGCTATGTTGTTCTTCCTGACCCTCTTGACCCTGACCATATAGACGAGTTCAACCGGGGCGTCTTTACTGAGTTTGAGAGGCACTCACGAGTTGGTATGGTTACTGAAGAGAGCTTCCTTGCGACTGTCGGTGAATTGCGGAAGGCCGGTGCCAAATACGTGTCGCTGAAGACCGGCGCCTACAGGCCCTCGGATCTTGCTCGGGCAGTCAAGTTCGGCTCCCTGGCCAGAATAGACTACCTTACCGTCGATGCTGCAGGTGGTGGTACCGGCATGAGCCCGTGGCGTATGATGAACGAGTGGGGCGTGCCTGGTATCGAACTATGGTCGCTGCTCTATAAATACTGTGAGCGTCTGGCCGAGAAAGGTCAATACGTCCCTGACATTCTACTTGCAGGTGGATTTGTTTTAGAAGACCAGATCTTTAAGGGCTTGGCACTATGTGCTCCCTATGTGAAAGCAATAGCCATGGCAAGAGCACCTCTCGCTGCGGTTATGGTTGCTAAGACTATCGGTGGTGCAATAAGCAGCGAGCAACTTCCTGTCTACCTGCAGCGATTTGGTAAAACGAGGGAAGCTATCTTTGTTACTGCCGAGGAGCTGAAAAGAGAGTATGGCAAGGATTATGAGAAGATTCCGACTTCGGCTATCGGGCTCTACACTTATTATGAGCGCCTTGCCCAGGGTCTGCGCCAGCTTATGGCCGGAAGTCGCAAGTTTGCTCTCAAGTACATGACTAGAGGTGACCTAGTGGCGTTGACCAGGGATGCTGCGGAGATCTCCGGTATCCCTTATGTGATGGAGGCGGATAGGGAAGAGGCGGAGAGGATTCTTGCTGGTTAGACCTGCAGCTATGAGATCTCCCCTCCTTAGTATGGCTTTCACGTACCTGTAGCCTGTTGAAGTCCTTCGTAATACCTGGGAAGACCCAGGAGGGACTGGCCCCCATCCACATAGATGATCTGGCCGGTAACCCAGTCAGCGTACTCTGAGGCGAGAAAGAGGGCTACCTTTGCGATGTCTTCCGGCTCGCCGAATCTGCCCTTGGGCGTGCGATCCAGAAAGGCCTCTTTCAAACCGGGCAGATTATAAAACCACTCAGTCAAAGGAGTCAGTGTGGTTCCAGGCCCAATGGCATTGACATTAATCCCCCGTGGGCCGAGCTCCAGGGCAGCCACCCGGGTAAACATGAGCAGCCCTCCTTTTGACGCGCAGTAAGCGGCAATGCCCGTAGTAGGCATGGTGGAATTGCCAGAAGCTATGTTGATAATCCGCCCCTTTATGCCCTTCTCAAGCATGGATTTTGTCACCTCTTTCGCACAGAGAAAAGCACCCCTGAGGTTGATATTGATAACCATATCCCATTCCTGGACCGGCATCTCCCAGAAATAGTTCATTCCACTAAGGCCTGCATTGTTGACCAGGATATCGATTGCGTTGAACTTCCGGACGGCCTCGATAACCATCCCCCTGACCTCTTCTTCCAGGGAAATATCGGCGTGGATTCCGCAGACTTTCTCTCCAAAACGGTCCTGCAGAGCATCGGTCGTCCTTCTTAACCCCTCTTCGTTCCTATCAACAATAACAACCTTTGCCTCTGCATCGAGGAAGGCCTTCGCTATGCCCAGCCCAATCCCCTGAGCACCGCCTGTAACCAGGGCCACCTTGTCTTTGATCCTTATTCCCATCCTGACCCCTCCTTTTTTTCCCTGCTAACAGGGCAATCTGCTTACATTATGGTAGCTGCAGTTCGCACGGTCAAGAGGATTGCTGCGATGGTTGCGGGGAAATACGACGCAAGCTTCGGTGGAGAGGCTGGCAGTGGAGACCCTCCCGCGGACAAGGTGCTCGAGCTTGCCAAGGCCAACGGATACTAGGTCCGCCTACCAATGCTATGTTCGTTTGGCCGTTGCCAACCTCGCCCTCAGTTCGAATCTTGCAGCTCCATTCTGCACGGCTATGTAATAAATACTTGACAATACATCAAATTTATGTTACACTATGTCATGTAATCATTACTTTGCACCTATCAGAAGGTGTCTACATAGAAAGGAGGATCGCTATGGCACCACTACAGAAACGTGCTTGGTTGGGTCTTGGGATAGGAGTGGCAATGTCGGTCGCCATTCTCGCAATTTTCATCACCAAAGGGGCGACTTCCTGGAATGAAGACCAGGGCATGAGACTGATCGTATACGCGTTGTTCATTGTAGGGGTAGTGTTGTACGGCATCGTGCTGTTCCTGACCCGCCGCAAACCAGGCCAGCCAGAAGTAATTATGGATGAACGAGACAGGGTGATAATGAGCAGGGCACCGATGGTGCAATTGTGGGCAGTGGTTGTTTCGCTGGTTATATGGACCATAGCTCTAACTGAAGTCTACTGGGACCAAGGGGAAATACCAATTGTTTTCCCTCAACTCATGTTCTTCTCCATCCTCATTGTCAATGTGCTGGCCCAGGCCATAGGTATCCTCATAGGTTACCGGAGGATGGGATGACATGCCGAAAGCTGAGATAAGGAATCGAATCAGAAGGCTGCGTTTCGACCACCACGAAATGACACAGCAGGAGCTGGCGAACAGAGTAGGCTGCACCCGCCAGACCATCATCGCCGCTGAGGCAGGTAAATATGTGCCTTCCCTTTCCCTCGCCTTCCAAATTGCGAGGGCCTTCGGTGTGACGGTCGAGGAGGTTTTTCAATACGAGCAATAGCCCTTGCTCGGGGCAAGGCTTCCGGCAGCAGGCTGGCAGGTCTTCAACGGCCTGCTAGCTATTGGGTGAGTACCCTCAAAAGCCCCAAATGGTTGTGCTGCACATTTATTGTGCTACTATACATATCGAAGTAGAATATCGCAAGCGGTACGTGTCTGCTGAGGAAGACCAAGCTCGGCTGGGCGGATTCGGCCCCAACATTTGTGGGCATCTCTGACGCAGCACAGGAGAGAAGAACAGCGAGGCAGAAGAAGGGCGAAAAGGGAGAAAAATGCAAGAAAGACGGCAGAGGCAACGGAGACTGATTGGAGAAAGACGGAAGGCAGAGCGGAGAGTGAAGGAGCAAAAACCAGAGATAGAGCGGCGAGTCATGGGAGAAAGGCGAAAGGGAGAGCGGAGACTGCTCGGGGACAGGCGGAAGGCATAGGGATAGGTAGAGAGAGCGTGCTCGCACGATTCTGCTACTGGCATTAGATGAACCCGAGATGGAGAACTGTTTTGGGATGCCCCCAAGGTTTGGGAGGATTGGTTAAGATAATCATGGTGTGATGAATGCGGACAACTGTTGACAGCGAGTAGCGGCACGCTATACTCTCGGTGGACACAGGACAGCAAGGTGTCGCCATGCTGGAATTGCTAATTAGACTTGAGTACAAGAGGCAAGCTTGCAGAAGAAGGGCATTGGGCAGGTTTAGTCAGCACGGTGATAGCTACTTTGGGGTTGCTTTGATAGTGTTGTTGGCTACCGTCCCGCCGACAGCATTGGTCCCTCTCGTTCCTCTGGGTTCGACCCTTGTGTTACTGGTTCTTGCAGTTTGGGGGCCTTCTGCTTCTATTAACAATAGTTGGGGCACCATTAGGGCTTCTGTTATTATAGGTTTCAACCCTCCTCTGGGCCATTCCCACACTTCACCCGTTAAGACGTCTTTCGGGCTTGTTTCCCCCCCACGGAGTGCACACGCTATGACAGTGGTGCTTTATAGTGCTTCATGACTGGCATCTGATACACCAGGCTCAAGAACTGTTTTCCGATGAGTTCCCTGTTTAGATAGGATTTAGACCACCAGATTCCTAAGCCCGTTCTCTCAAGAGACTCGTGCTCATTCAGATGCCACAGGGGCTTGACAAACTCGTCAAAAAGTGGTAAAAGTCCATAGTCCGTTGATAACCGGCTGGCGGACTTGGGTGGCCAACAGGGTCAAACCTCAGCAGTCCGTCAGTCCATAGGGTGCTTTGAGCAGTTGGAGAGATGGCTAACAACCAAATTACGTTTAAGGTGACGCTCAAGCTGGATGAGAATTGGGCCAGTCATCTGGGCAAAGACGAGTTGGTAGCGTACCTAAAGGAGAGGTTGAACAGCAGCGTCGGTTTCAGGGGGCAGGTCGAGAGGTTTAGCGTAGTGGCTTACAAAGCCCAAAAGGGGTAGATGAATACACTCACTTGCTACATAGAGACTCGGCCTGCCCAAGCCACCCGGTAGCCTCAGCTCTTGATTCTAAGGCTACTGATGATATGCCGCAGGACCTCACCAAGGTACACCACGGGAGCTATGACTCTGGCCCCCTGTAGTGCTTCATGCAATCCTCAAAGGTGACAGGCCGGGCATTTCCTGTCCGCGTATTTAGGGTTTTACCAGTATCTTTCCTCCCTCTCCCCTCACAGCTTTTTCGAAAGCTTCGTTAATGTCATCCAGGGGCATCACACGTGTTATCAAAGGCGCTACATCAATCTTCTTGGCCTCTATTAGATTGAGTGCGGAGGCATACTCGCCGGAGCAGAAAATCATGGACCCTCTAACGGTGAGCTCCTTCAGTACAATGTCGCAAGCCAGTGTTTCAACCGGATGAAGGCACACTCCCACAAGAACAATCGTTCCACCCTTTCTTACCAAAGCTATCGATTGTTGTGTCGTTGAGATGGCTCCTGCGCATTCGAACACCACATCCGGCCCCCTGCCACCTGTAAGCTCAAGAATCCTGTCAACCGGATTAACTACGTTTGCATCTATAGCTTTGTCCACCACACCCCTGGCCAGCTCGATCCTGGACTGACTTGCCTCAGTAACATATACTGCTCTGGCTCCTGATATCTTTGCCAACCGTGCCACGAGCTGCCCGATGGGGCCCAAGCCAAGCACTGCGACAACGTCTCCTACCCCCATCTTAGACAGCCTAATAGAATGCAATGCAACGGCTGTTGGCTCAGCTAAGGCTGCCTCTTCATAACTTAGCTCAGGGGGGAGTTTGTGAAGTTGGCGGTATTTGGCCTTGGTATAGGTGGCGAACCCTCCAGCGCTTTGCGACCACGCTTCATAGAAGTCCTCACAGAGGTTCATTTCCCCGCGCATACACCAGTGGCACTCACCACATGAGTTGATGGATTCGGCTGTAACCCGATCCCCGATTTCCCATCCCTTCACGCCCGATCCCACTTCAACTATGTCTCCGGAGTACTCATGGCCATACCTTGCAGGGACCCCTTCAATATAGGTATGCAGGTCAGAGCCACATATTCCGCAATATTGCACCTTTATCAAGACCTCACCTTCATCCAAAACGGGTTCTGGCCCATCTCTCACCACGAATTTCCTCTTGCCTTCCAGTATCGCTTCTCTCATCTTATCCCCTCTTCGAGTAGTCTGGGAGGCTTCAGAGCCGGTTGTCCGACTTCCAGTGAAGCGCAACAAGAATCTCAATCGCTGCTCTTGGTTGCGGTCTCACGGCTGGCTCTATTGCCGGAACCTAGCAATATCCCTATCCACTTCCTCAAGCCCAAGCCTGACCAGCGTTTCCCTGGTAGGGATACCATTACGGTCCCATCCCCTGACATCGTAGTATTGGTCTATGATGGCATCCGGCTTTCTTATCACCTCGCCGTCGCGGACGCCCCCTCGCAGGGGCTCGGTGAACATTCTCTTGGGGAGTGTGTCGTCTTTCCTGGCAAATCCCTCCCGGATGTTGAAACATCGCTCCAGATTGTATACCTTCTCTCCTACATACCACAGATAATCTTCACTTCCAAACCTGGGCACACCCAGCGCTGCTTCCAGCATCTTCGCAATGAGCTCCAAACCGAAGAACTGCAAATGGTGAGAAGGGAAATAGCAGGCGACAGCCAGTTCGAGAGCAGCCGTTTGATCATGATTGAATTTCAAAACGTCTCCCTGGCCCTCGTCAGCGGCAGGGTCCAGGAGGCGCGGTTTCGGGTCGCCGATCTCCTGCTGGGGCCAACCGTAGTTGTGGTTTGCCCCCATGTTACTCAAGGCAAAGTTCATACCCATGGCTTTCCGGGCTCGCGGATCATAACCCGGCATCTCCAGGCCCTTGACGTGCATGGCGTATTCCTCAGCCCCCTTGCCGATGCGGCTAGCTGCTCTCTTTACCCCCTCAGCGAGGATATCGCCTATCCCCTCACGACGGCCAATCTTCTCAATGAGTTCGAGCATGGGCTCGTGGTCTCCGTAGTTGAGAACCAGGCCATCTGTGTCCTTGGTGGTCAGGATGCCCTTTTCGAAAAGCTCATAGGCAAAGCCGATGGTATTGCCGGTGCTTATGGTATCCAGACCCAGCTCACAGCACAGGTGGTTTGCAACCAGTGTCGCGTCAAGATTGGTGCATCCGGTAGGCCCGCTAAAAGCCCAGGCAGTTTCAAATTGTGGCCCCTCGGTGCGGATCCCCGCGTAGGGGCCGCTGGAAATCCTCCTGACCTTTCCGCAGTTGAGCGTACAACTATAGCAACCGACGTGCTTTTGAGTGACCTGGGCGTATGGCCACATTCCGATATTCTCAGCCCAGCCTGCCAACTCCCCAAAACGATAGTTTCGCATTGGAATAGATCCGAAAACAGGGTAGAAGTAGTCCAGGCCCTGTACGGTCCCATATTCTCGAAATACATCGTAGCCCAGCCCCGCTTTCATGGCCTTCACCTGCTGTCGCACCAGCTTTCTGAACTCCACCGGGTCCGCCAGGTTTTCCTTTCGACCGGACTCTATTACAATAGCCTTAAGGTTCTTGGAAGCCATTACGGTTCCCGTACCACCGCGGCCGGCGGCGCGGCGACCGCTGATGATGGGACCATAGCGGACCAGCTTCTCTGCTGCGGGCCCGACGCAAACCATGCGAGCCTTTGGCCCGTGTTCCTTCTTCAGATATGCCTGGGTCTGGCTGGTGGTCTTCCCCCAGATGGCGGCAGCATCGCGGATTTGGCACTTCCCGTCCGTGATATAGAGGTAGGCAGGCTGTGCCGCTCTACCCTCAAGGATTATTAGCTCAAAGCCTGCCCACTTGAGCCAGGCTCCAAAATCTCCTCCCCCGACGCTGCGAGTAAAGGTGCCGGTAAGTGGGCTTTTGGTGACGGCGATCCATTTGGAGAACGCCTGCGCGCTCGTTCCCGCCAGCGGCCCCGTCGCCAGCAGCAGCTTGTTATCCCAGCCCAGGGGATCGATACCCGGTCGAACCTCATCATAGAGGTATTTGGCGCACAAGCCGCGTCCTCCTACGTAGGCTTCAGCCGCCTTCTGGGGAATATCCTCTTCAACTATTGCACTGCTGGAAAGATTGACCCGTAGAAGCCTGCGCATCCTTTCCTCCCTTCTCCTACTTGGCACTGGCCCGGTGCGAGAATTATGTGCCATTCCTGGCCCTCCGTCAATGCCCCTGTGTTGTCCAGCCGGGCTCCGTAGCCCCTGACTCCATGCTTTGACGTCGTCGACCTTGCGATCGTGCTCATTTGCCAACCCACATTGAGTCATCCGAAACGTGGGACGAAAAGCCAGGTTGACCGAATCCGTGATGAGCGAGACAAGATATTGACAAAGGTTCATGGCAGTGATATAAGGCCTTGAGATATGACATATACTAATATCCGGGCTGACCATCCGGCGAAGAGAGTTTTAGAAGGAGGTAGGCAATGGTAGGAATAACCTCATATGGTGCTTACATACCGTTACACAGGCTAGGCCGCTCTGAGCTTTTTAGGGCCTGGGGCGGCATAGGCATGCTGGGGATGTCGGTGCCGGGGGAGAAGGCGGTGGCTGGTTACGACGAAGACAGCATAACCATGGCGGTGGAGGCGGTTCTTGACTGTATGCGCGACACCGATCCCAAGACGGTGGGCGGCTTGTTCTTTGCGTCTACAACGCATCCCTATAACGAGAAGCAAAGCTCGGCCTATATTTCCGCGGTGGTCGACCTGGGTCGCGAAATCAGGGCGGCAGATTTCAGTGGCTCTCTGAGGGCGGGAACTATCGCCATGACCTCCGCCATAGATGCT
>Ga0114930_10004571_pt1 | contig 11647 bp, 9 predicted proteins | sample AnhtaG_FD_87300 | JGI IMG/M metagenome (GOLD analysis project Ga0114930, IMG submission 87300) | Deep subsurface microbial communities from Anholt, Denmark to uncover new lineages of life (NeLLi) - Anholt_01485 metaG | ecosystem: Environmental > Aquatic > Marine > Oceanic > Sediment | place... | reverse complement strand
CATCAAGGGGGAGGAGATATATTTTGAGCCCTTATGATGCCCCGCCCGGAAGGGCGGGGAGCTTTACTATAAATTTAGAAACGTTAGATATATGGATATTCATCTTTAGATTTAGTTTGTTTGAAAATATATAATACCAACCTTATTGTAAAAATAGTTAAACAAAATATCAAAAGTCCACACATCACAGGCATCCAAAATCCTGGTCTGCCTGTATTGGCCAAGCCGATAGAGATGGATATAATTGATAGAAAGATTAGATATAGGGTGAGAGAAGAAAGGAAAAATAAGAGAAATAAAAGGACAAGTTTTTTTATCATGCAATCCTATCTTCGATCTGTAGACAGAGAAATTCTACCTCCCTTCTGATGCTTGAGTCAATTTTTATATTCTTTTTGATTTTTTCCTCATCATACAATACTGTTGAATGGTTTCGGTTGAAAAAACGACCAATAAATTCCAGAGATTTATCCGTGTATTTGCGGCTTAGATAGATTGCTATCTTTCTTGGGTAGGAAATAATCTTTTTTCTACTCTTTGATTTAAGCGCCTCTATATCAATCTTAAAATATTTACAAACTATTTTCTGAATATCCTCGACTCTTGCAAGATGTTTGGCAGGTATTAATTGTTTAACTATCTCTGTTGCCAAATCTATATTCATTTTCTTTTTTAGGAAAAAGGAGCTGGCCTTAAGGGAATCAAGACTCCCTTCAAGTTGCCGAATATCTTGAGTTACATTTTCAGCCAAGAAGTGAGCAACATCTTCTGGTAGAGAAATTTTTCGCTCAATAGCCTTTTGTTTTAAGATCTTAAGCCGTGTATGAAACTCAGGTTTCTCAATGCTTGTCATGACACCAGAGGCAAGCCTGGAGATAAGCATCTTTTTCATGCCTGGCATTTCTTCTGGTTTTAGGGGGCTGGTAAATATAACCCTTTTTTCATCATTAAACAAAGAATCAAGTGTATAGCCGAGTTCAATCTGGGTTTTTTCTTTACCGCCGAGGAAATGTAGTTCTTCCAAAAGAAGTACATCACACACCTTGCGGTATTTATTTTTAAATTGTTCGATTTGGTTATTCTTTAATGCATATATCATCTCGTTGGTAAAATCTTCCGTAGTGATATAAAGAACTTTTGCTGTAGGTTTTTTCTGGAGAATTGAGTTACCGATAGCCTGGATTAAATGGCTTTTTCCCAGTCCGGTTTTGGCCAGCAAAAAGAGAGAACTGTAAGAGAAATTAGAGTCATCGGCCAATGCCTGGGAAACTAAGTATGCAAATTCATTGCACTCCCCTACAACAAATTTATCAAAGGTAAACCGTGCCTTTAAATATTTCTCACCCGCCCTTATTTTTTTTGGCATATTTGGGATTGTTAATTGTTTTCCATTACCATTCCCCCCATAAGGCAAGAGCTTATTTAATTCTCTGTTCGGTAAAACCTTGAGAATTAATTTATGGTCACTGAGGCCAGCTTTAGAGAGTTGGCTATGAAAGAGGGAAGAATAATTTTCCTGGACCCAGTTTCGAGAGAATTTATTTGGACATCCAACACAAATTGTACCTTCGCCTGAATCGATAAATTGTAATGGTTTTACCCATAAAGAATAGCTCTTTTCATCCATTACTTCTTTGAGGAATTCTTTCACATGATTCCAATCAGTTTCCATATCGGACCCTCGATTTAGGCAGGTTTTATATTTTAATCTGCCACTCTTTGATATTTTGTGGATGTAAGTATTTGAAAATCGATTAAAAAATTTGCCTCCGGAAAACTTACATCAATGGATTTAAGGGATTCTTGAGTTATCCAAAAGAGTGACTATAAACAGCATGGTTATCTAAGTGAAAAATCTCGCATAGGAATATTCAATTTATTTGTAACGTATCAAGTCTGCTTTTTAATTACCGGTAAAGAGTTCTAAGTTTTCTAAAAGAAATAAACATGACTGTCAAAGGCGATTATATGAGAAATTATCTTAGCTCTGCTCTAAGTTTTCAACAGAGGTAATCTATTGATTAAATGGAAATAATAGGATGTAGTTCCCTCAAATCCTTACTGAGCAATGAAATAAAGATCATAGGAAAATTGTCATTGAATTCAGCTACTTTTATTTTTATTCAACAGCATGCGCAAATTTGTCCAAATTTTCAAACTTCCATTTACTTTAAAATACGTTCTTTTTTATATCCTCACGCTTTTTTTCATTGCATTTTTTCCTTTCATAAAGGCAAAGATCAATGGCTTAAAATAGGGCAAGAATATTGCTTATCTTTGGATAATTACACTGGAAAAAGCTGAGCCAGCATGAGAAATCCTTTTTTATTCAGAGAAGGGATGAGAATAGTTTTTTTGAGTAACTTATTTTATTTTATTTTTTATGATATTTTTTAAAAAAACTATTATACATACATTAAGTGAGGGCAGGTAATGGGTAAACTGAAAGTTGCACTTATTGCTGGAGGGTGGTCAAGAGAAAGAGAGATATCCCTGAAAAGTGGAGAATACGTTTATAATGGTCTCGATAAGGATAAATATGAAGTGGAGAGATATGATCCAAGCAAGGATCTCCTCAAATTAATAAAGGAGTCTGAAAATATTGATCTTGCGTTAATATTTCTCCATGGAAAGAAAGGAGAGGATGGCTCCATTCAAGGGCTTCTTGATCTTTTAAACCTTCCCTATGTAGGATCAGGTGTGTTGGCAAGTGCTTTGGCTATGAACAAAGCGGTAAGCAAGCAATTTTTCAGGTATGGTGGACTAAATGTCCCTAAGGAGATGTTACTCTTTAGGAATCAGAATATTGACCCAGCTGAGATATTGTCTGTTTTGGGCAAATCTGTGGTCATTAAACCAGTAGCAGAGGGATCGAGCATTGGGTTAAACATATGTCATACAAGAGAAGAGATTGTTAAAGCAGTAATAGATACCTTTGCTATCAGTTCAGAGGTAATTATTGAGGAATATATTAGGGGCAGGGAGGTAAGTTGCGCTGTTCTGGGCAATAGAGAACCAGAGGCCTTGCCGGTTGTTGAGATTATTCCACAGAAAGAATATAGTTTTTTTAGTTATAAGGCCAAATATTAGCCAGGAGCATCCAAGGAGATATGTCCGGCACCTCTTTCCAGCGATGTCTCAAAAAATGTTCAAGACTTTGCCATAAAGGCCCACTGCTTACTCGGTTGCCGGAATTTTTCAAGATCGGATATGATAGTAACTGATAAAGATGTTTATATCCTGGAGACAAATACAATACCAGGGATGACAGAAAACTCTATCTTTCCATTGGCCGCAAGGACGGCTGGATTATCTTTTCCTGAGCTATTGGATAGATTAATCGAGCTTGCATTTGAGGATTAGAGGGAGAGATAGTTGACATTCAGTCTATGAGATCTCATAATAAAAATTCAGGGGCTTCGCCCTAATTGGAATATTGGAGTGATGGAATAATGGAGTGATGGGTGAACTTGTCCTTCTTCACTTTGTTTAGGGCAAGTTCGCCAAGTGAAAGAGAGGAATAAAAAAAATAGTTTTTTTCAGCTCTCACTAACCAATATTCCAGTACCCCAAAACTCCCTGGCCCAGACCTGATTTGCAAGGCCGGAGTTTTACAGGCTTCTCTTACAAGATATTAAAGCGATATAAGCCTTTTCCAGGCAAGTCGCGCCAGGGCGGGCCATCATTCCATGTGAGTGGCCCGCCCGCCTCGCCTGAGCGAGAGCGGGCAGGCATCGGTTGATATTAAAAGCTTCATCATTTCAATCAGTTGTAGAAATTACGAGACGTTTAATATGGGTGGAAGATACGGAAAATATGGTGAGATAAAAAGATTTGAGAGGCTGCGGAAGAACAGAAGAAATTTATCTTGTGGCCAAGGAAGGCCTGGTTTTGTAAAAGGTCATGCCGGAAAGGTAAGGCCCTTAAAGAAACATCTTCGTCATCCAGGCACGAAGAATTAACTGGAAGGGATTTTTTCATCATGGAGACTGTAACTATAGATGGTGTACAATTAAACCTAAGTCAGCCAGATGAGTTGCCAATGCATTGGGTTGGACAGGATGAGTTAGTAACCCAGATCATGGCAGCATGGTTGGTAATGGGTGCTGGTGATTTCCCCCTTAATCCACGCTTGATAGGAAAGCCTGGAGTGGGAAAAACTACGCTTGCCTATCATGCGGCCAGGCAGCTAAATCAGCCTGTCTATTTCTTTCAGGCCACAATAGATACGAGACCGGAGGATTTGATCGTCACCCCAGTTATTAGTGACCAGGGAAAGATAAAATATATGGCCAGCTCCATTGCTACTGCCATGATCAAGGGAGGGGTAGCAGTTATTGATGAGGGAAACAGGATGAGTGAGAAGAGCTGGGCATCCTTGGCACCCTTAATGGACAACCGGCGTTATGTAGAATCTATTGTTGCCGGTATAAAGATAAAGGCCCATCCTGCCTTTAGACTCTGTACCACTATGAACGATGACGCAAGCACCTTTGATCTTCCAGAATATATACATTCGAGGCTGCAGCCCCAGATTTTCATTGATTTTCCTGACAGGGAAGAAGAGAGATTGATCCTGTCTGCCAATCTTCCCTTTGCCGATGACCAGATCCTGGACTATGTATTGAATTTTCTTCAGGTAGCCCATGAGGCGCAGGAGAGATATACGGTAAGGGATGGAATTAATATTGCCAGATACGCCTTGAAAAGACTGAATATGGCTAAGGAAGGTAAGGGAAAAGCAAAAGAGAGGATTATATTAGCACTTAAAGAAGCGGCATCTATGATTCTGGATGAGGGTGCCGCCGGGTATTTTGCCATGAAGGGGTCAGGGCTTGACATTTGACACAATTGTTATAAATCGGAAAAGATGCTGCTATATTTTCATTGTGTCAAATGTCAAGCCCTGACCCCTCGGATTATTATGGAGACAAAAAAACTATTTGAATGGGGAAATGTCAGACTTGTTCCTGTTCTCCACAATAGGCTTGAGTTTGCCCTTGAGGTAAGAGATCAGTTTTCCTCCTTTAAGCCAGAGATTGTGGCGATTGAATATCCCCCAACCATTGGCAAAAAGGTCTTAGAAGGCATTAAAAGGCTGCCCTTACTTTCCGTTGTTTACTACGAGGAAGATGATCACACCTTTATCTACCTCCCCTTAGAGCCAACAGATGGACAAGTAGAGGCGGCTCGATTAGCCCTTTCAAAAAACCTTCCTATCCATTTTATTGACAGGGATACAGAGGGATACCCTATTGACCGGACACCTATGCCAGATCCATATTCAATAAAAAGGATAGGATACTGGCAGTATTGTTATAGCTATCTCAAGATACGCACAGAAGGTCTCACCACCCCTCAGGATCAATTGAGGGAGAGGACCATGGCCTTTCATTTGCAGCAACTAAATGATGAGGGAAAGAGGGTCCTTTTTGTAGGAGGACTGGCCCATCTTCCAGGTCTCTTAAACTATCTTGATAAACCCCAGGTACAGGTAATAGGCTCAAGGAGTCGAGATGGTGTTATGCTGGCCCATTTACACAGCGAGTCGAGCAGGGAAATCATGACAGAGATCCCCTTTCTTGCAGCTCTCTATGAGAGATTTAGGGGTAATCCTAATTTGGGCAAACCAGATAGATTGAAGGCCATTGATCAGTTGATTGACATGGCAGGTAAAAATCATCTGAAGAAAAATAAAGAGGAGGTTACTGTAAGCCAGCTCAGGATTTTTAACAAATTTGTTAGGAATTATGCACTCTTAAGTGGTTTTTTAACGCCCGATTTATACCAGATCATTGTAGCTGCCAGAGGGGCCTTGGATGATAACTTTGCATACGAGGTCTGGGAGCTGGCAACAGAGTATCCCTGGCAGTCAGAATCGCCTGGATTGCCGGTTCTTTACCTAAAGGGGAGTGATTTATTCCTTGATCAGAAGAGAATTAGGTTTCATAGGCATTTCAAAAACTTACGTAGAAGGCTTGTGCCGGTACCTATAAAGAAGAGGCAAAAAGAACGGTTTCCTGGAGAGTGGAAAAAGTCCTTAAAAGGCAATTTCATCTGTTCATACCAGCCAGAGGATATCGTAATTGAGGGATTCGGCAATTATCTTAAAAAAAGGGGCCTTAAGGAGAAGTCAGAGGAAAATAGCAGGGTTGCTCCCTTTGTTAGCTCGATGATGGACGGAATTGATATCAGGGAGACACTCAGGAATTGGAAAGAGTGGACTATATATGTAAGGGAAAATATTCCCCCAAAAGGAAAGGTGGGATCAGTGGTATTTATTTTTGACCCTGATCTCCCTGATGCAGAAGGCAAAGAGATGTTTCCCTGGCGCCTTACATGGCTGGGTGAAAACAACCAGGAATCAGATATGGCATTTTACAGTACCCCGGCAGGTGAGGTGGTTGTTGGGCCTGGAATATCCAGGTGTCAGTATGGTGGATTCATGCTTACGTTTCCTCCCCTGAGGGTGTATGACATCTGGAAGGATCCATTTTTTGATATCGCAAGAAACAAGCCAGAGAGGATTCTTCTTGCCGCCCTTGATTATTCCCTTGAAAGGCATGTTGTATATGTGGCTTCCTCGCCCCCGTCTTCCCTATGTAAATCATTTGCCTCCAGGATGGGGAAAAAGATAATATACCTTCCCATTGGCATGTTTTCACCTATTACCCTTAAAAAGATCAGGCAATTCCATGTATTAGATGGCCATCCAGTTAGGCAATATGCTGCCAGGTATATATGAAGATAAAGTTTAAAGTGATCTAAAGTGCCTAAAGTGAGCTAAAGAGCGGGACGGGCAGGCCTAAAGTGAACTAAAGTTATTCACGTCAAGAACCATAACGAATTGCGGATTGCGGATTTAGGGATTTAAACTCAAAAAACTCAAAAAACACAACAAACTCAATAAACCCGAATGTCAAAGGATCAAACATCTATTATTCTGGACAGCATTGCAGACGGTGTCTTTACAGTTGATCTCGACTGGCGTATCATCTCCTTTAATCGGGCTGCTGAGCTAATCACTGGGATAAGTCAGGACGAAGCCCTTGACAGACACTGTTGGGAAGTTTTCAGGGCAAATATATGCGAGAAACAGTGTGCCTTGAGACAAACAATAGAAACAGGAAAGCGGATAGTTAACCAATCCATTTATATTGTTGCCTCTGATGGAAACAGGATTCCGGTCAGCATATCTACAGCTATCCTTAAAGATGAAAATGACAGTATAATAGGTGGTGTTGAGACCTTCAGGGATCTTAGCCTGGTTGAAGAGCTCAGGAAAGAACTCACTGGCAGGCACACCTTTTTTGATATAGTCAGTAAAAGCAAGGAAATGCACCGGCTCTTTGTAATCCTGGAGCAGGTGGCACAGAGCGATAGCACCGTATTTTTACAAGGAGAAAGTGGAACCGGAAAGGAGCTATTTGCAAAGGCTATTCATTCTTTAAGCGCACGCAGGAAAGGTCCCCTTGTTATTGTAAATTTGGGTGCCTTGCCTGATAGTTTGATCGAGTCAGAGCTTTTTGGTCACAAGGCAGGCGCATTTACCGGTGCAAGAGCGGATAGGATTGGCAGAATTGCCGCGGCCGAAGGGGGAACCCTTTTTTTAGATGAAATAGGTGATCTTTCTGCCCACCTTCAGGTAAGGTTGCTCAGGGTCCTGCAGGAAAAGACCTATGAACAATTAGGCTCAAACAAGACTATCCATGCAAATATCCGGATTGTGGCAGCCACAAACAAGGATCTAAATGCCCTGGTTAAAGAGGGATCCTTCAGGGAGGATCTCTATTATCGTATTAATGTAGTTAGACTAACCCTGCCCCCTCTGAGAGAAAGGCGGGAGGATATACCTCTTTTAGTTGATCATTTCTTGAGGAAATTTAACCAGTTGAGCGGGAAAGAGATAGCAGGTGTATCACAAGAGGTGCTCTCTATCTTGATGGCATATGATTTTCCAGGTAATGTCAGGGAGTTAGAAAATATCATTGAACATGCTACTGTTCTTTGTCGCGGGGAACTTATAGAAATCCAACACCTGCCGGATTATCTTCAACCAGCACTTCCTCTTAAAGAAACAGGGACTCAAGAGTCTGTTTCTTCAAAGAGAGTAAAGTGGGCTGATCTGGAGAGAGGGTTTCTTTTACAGGTACTAAGGGACAATAACTGGAATCGACAGGCAGCTGCCAGGGAATTAGGTATTGGCAGACAGACACTGTGGCGTAAAATGAAGCGCCTTAATATTCAACTCCCTAAGAAAGATGGCAGGATTTCCAAATCCAAGAATAATAAAGTTAGTGTTTGATAGAATTTTACCAAAAGACATTTTAAGAGATTGTAACAAATAAAATTCCAAACTTTGAGTATTATAAAGACTCCCGTTTCCCCAGTTTTAAATCAAAAAATTATTTTCTTTTCGTACAAGATTCAGGAAATAATTCCTTGACAATTAGCATAAAGGGTATTTATAATCTTAACGTAAACGTTAAGTTTTCCGATGGCAAAATCCAAAAAGAAAAATAACGACCGAACCTACACGATTTCCGATCTGGCCACCGAATTTGAGATAAGCCCGCGTACCATCCGTTTCTATGAAGAAAAAGGTCTGATCTCCCCGAAGCGGACAAAGGGAAACCAGCGCAAATACGCCAGGCGTGACCGCGCCAGACTCAAGCTCATTTTAAGAGGCAAACGTTTCGGTTATTCGCTTGATGAGATTGCCGAGATGATCGGAATGACCGATGTGAACATGAGTGAGGCGGAACAGATCGAAAAGAGCCTGGCTTACGGAGAAAAGAAACTGTCAGAGATTCGCGAGCGCATCAGAGAGCTTGATCTCCTGCAAGAGGATCTGTTGAGCGTGAAAGAAAGGCTCTTAAAGTCCCTTGCTGAACTCAAGAAGTGAAAAAGCTCCGGGGTTACGAACTCAGGACCGAATGGTTCCCTTTATGTCGGGTGCTTGAGAGTCGGATTCGAAAGGAGGGGTGGCGTGACACTCCAAACACTCAATCAGGAGCAAACCAGAGACATCCTGCTCATGAACTGGATGACCCATGATGCCCTCTGGTACGGTGAGGTGGCCAAGAGACTGGGGATGGCAGAGGCCAGCCCCATGAATCTCAGGGTGTGCAGGGAACTCGGAAGGATTGAATGTAGGCGTCTCATGAAGAGGTCCAATGCCGCCCTCCCGAAAAATATGGCCCAGTATGTGGAACTCTTTGACTTTGTAATGGGGGTATTTGTCCCCAATTTTATGAAAATTGAGATCGACTATCCCGGTGACAATATCCAGGTGTTTCGCATTTCAGAATGTTTTGCTCACAGGGGTATGGAGCAGGCAGGGCTGATCGCCGATTACGAGTGCGGGATATTTGAAAGGATCGAGGGGTGGTTTGATGCCATGCGACTAAAATATAACCGTAGACCCGATTTGAGCCGCTGCCTTAAGTATAAGGGTGGAGATTGCACCATCACCGTTGAGTTTCATTTTGATTCAATGCTTTCACCCCCGTAATTTATTGGGTTTGGGTGATCGATGATTTTTCCCAAATTCTTCAGATAATACCCAAAATGGAGGTCGAACATGTTTGATTTTTTATTAACCGAAGAGGAAAAGGCGATACAGGATGAGGTCAGGGAGTTTGTAAAGAATGATGTCCCGAGTAAAATGATACGTGATATGGATTTGAGCATAATTGAGACAGGTCGGCCATTTGTTGAGATGGCTGGAAAGAAAAATCTCCTTGGCCTGCGGTTTCCGAAGGAATACGGGGGTCGAGGTCTCAACTGGGTAGCTGATGTGGCAGCAATTGAAGAGGTAGGGGTCCTTGGTAATTCCATAACATGTGCCTATGTCATGCCCTGTATTGTTGGAGAGGCACTGAATATCTTCGGAACCAGGGAACAAAAGGAGCACTATCTTAGGCCTACCCTTGAAGGTAAACTTTATTCTGCCGAGGCCCTGACCGAGCCTCGCGGGGGCTCTGATTTCTTCGGTGCTACAACAAGGGCAGTTGAAGACGGCGATTCATTTATCCTTAATGGTGAGAAGCGCTTCATAGTAGGCGCCAAGGACTCCGATTATTTTTTAGTCTATGCAAAATCAGCTCCTGATGCACCACCGCATGAGTCCATCAGTTGCTTTATTGTTGAAAGGGCAATGGGAGTAAAGGATCAAACTATTTATACCCTTCTTGGAACAAGGGGTGGTGGTACGGGGCGTCTTGTCTTTAAAGATGTAAGGGTCCCAAAAGAGAATCTTGTGGGGGAATTGCACAATGCCTACGCTGTCTTTAATAGGATGATGATCCCTGAAAGGCTGACAAGCGGTGCCGGTTGCCTTGGTCTGGGAAGGGCTGCTCTGGAAGTAGCCACACGATACTCTACAAGGCGGAAGGCCTTCGGAAGGACAATAGATAAATTTCAGGCGGTAAACTTTATGGTAGCTGATTCAGTGGCCATTTTGGATGCAGCAAGGGCCTTAGTTTACGCAGCAGCCAGGTCAGCCGATTCCGGTGGTGATTCCCGCAGGATAGTATCAGAGGCCAAAAAGGTAGGCACTGAGGCTGCCTGGAAGGTAATAAATAATGCCATGCAAATTATGGGAGGAATTGGTTATACCAGTATCTATCCTATAGAACGCTTCCTTAGGGATTGTCGCCTGGCAATGATCTGGACTGGAACTAACGAGATTATGAATCTTCTCATCCAGCATGAATATTATAAAGAATTGAGAAAAAGAAAGATCGAACCAAGGGATGTGGAGGAGGATGCAATTACACCTGATGATGAGGAAAAGGTCTATGAATAAGAGGCACATTCTGCCATTATTTCGGTAACGGTTAGGGTAACGAAGCCCGTATCGGTTAATGGTTAAGGTAACGTAAATGGAAGAAAAAAAGAGAATAACAAGTTTCAGAGATTTGGAAGTATATCAGAATACATATAGGGCTATGCTAATTGTTATGAAAGAAATTGCCCCTAAGTTGCCTGACAGTGAAAAATACGATCTGAAAGATCAATTAAGTCGTGCATGTAAAGCAATACCAAGATTAATAGCCGAAGGTTATGCTAAACGGCATCAAAAGGCAGGTTTTCAAAAATATATCGATGATGCTATGGGGGAATGCAATGAAATGGTTGTAAGTTTAAGTCAATGCAGAGATATTTATCCTACTCATGTAAGCATAAAAGGCTGTGATGAACTAATTGATTTATACGATAAGTCTGGAAGGCAGCTTTATAAATTAGGTAACTCATGGACAAAATTTAAAAAACGATAGACGTTACCGAAAAACGAAACGGGCATCGTAACCATTACCGAAAGACGTTAAGACTTATGTTCGTGAGGTAACCTACCAAATTTATGGACATGAATGTGGGGATGGGGGACCAACTCTTCATCAAGAGAAATCTTCCCATTTGCCATGGCATAAATCCTATCTGTGGTTTTAAAGAGAAAATCCAGGTTGTGTGAGATAAAGATGCATGAAAGGTTTAGTCCTTTTAAGATGTCGGTTATCTTCTCTTCTGTCTCATCGTCCAGCCCATTTGTAGGTTCGTCCATGAGAAGGACCTCTGGATCCATGGCAAGGACCGTGGCCAGAGAGACAAGTCTTTTTTCCCCTCCTGAAAGCTTATAGGTTAT
>Ga0114930_10004570_pt1 | contig 11648 bp, 18 predicted proteins | sample AnhtaG_FD_87300 | JGI IMG/M metagenome (GOLD analysis project Ga0114930, IMG submission 87300) | Deep subsurface microbial communities from Anholt, Denmark to uncover new lineages of life (NeLLi) - Anholt_01485 metaG | ecosystem: Environmental > Aquatic > Marine > Oceanic > Sediment | place... | reverse complement strand
GTGTGACCTCCCCCGCCAGGCGCTTGGCCTCATCCTCGAGCTGGCGCACCTCCCGGATGGCGGCGTCCAGGACCACGGTGTCAGGGGCAGGAGCGACCTCCACACCCTGCAGCGCCTGCAGCTCGGCCCGGATCCGCTCCACCTGGGGCGCGAGCTCGGCCGCGGTGGCGGATGCCGCCGCCTGGTCGCGCTCCGCGCTCGCGCGCTCCTGGCGACCGTGTGACAGGGCAGACTCGGCCCTGGAGAGCACAGCGGCCGCCTGCTGCACCAACTCGTCGCGGGGGCGCAGTGGGGCACGCACCTCCCCGAGCTCGGCGAGCTGGGCGTCCACTCGAGCGATGACCTCCCCCAGTTCGGCCAGTCGGGCCTCGGCAGCCTCCACCTTGGGGGCCAGTGCGGCCCGCTGAGAGGACACCGCCCGGCGCGCCTCGAGCTCGCGGACCTTCCCACGCGCCTCCTCCGCAGCCTCCCTGGCGGTACGGGTAAGGGCAGGGAGTTCCAGGGCGAGGGAGACGGCGGCGTCATCCTCATCAATCCCATCTTGGGCAATCTCGTAGGCCTCTTCCAGTCCACCATTAAGACCACTGGTGATCGTCTCGAGCGTTCCGCGCAGCCCCCCAATCCGCTCCTCCGCCCCGGCGGCCCGCTGCTCCTGGATCTCGCGCAGGCGGAGCTCCGCGGCCTCGACGGCGGCCTGGGCCTCCCCAATCTCCCGGTCCATGCTCGCCACCAGTGCCACCGCCTCGCGGACTGCTTCCGCGTTGGAGAGCAGCTTCCGGTTGTTCTCGGCCCGGACCTCCAGGCCCCGGCGCTCCTCGGTTAGCTCCCGGTGGCGCTGGACCGTCAGCTGCCCGGCATCGTACCCAGCCACCTCGGTGGCGTGGACAGCCTTGGCAGAGTCCAGCGAGCGGCGGGCGCTCGCCACCGCGGCCTCGAGGGCATCGAGCGGGGTGGTGTGGGAGAGGGCGTAGTCCGCCGCCATCCCTCGAGCCACCGCATCCTGGAGACGCTGGGAGGTTGTCTCGTACTCCCGCTGCATCCCGTCCACCTTGGCCAGGTGGGCGCGCCCCGCCTGCCACGCGGCCTGGGCGGAGGCATGGGTAGCTCGGGCGGTCTCGAGGTCGGCGCGGGCGAGGGCAAGCGAGCCCTCCCCGAGGGAAGCCCCGGTCTGCATGTCAGCCAAGGCGCCCTCGAGCTCCGCCACATCCCCACCCCGGGCACGCTCGTCGGCGAGGCGCGCCTCGAGGGTCCGGGCGGCGCCCTCGGCCTCGCGCTGGTGCTCCCGGGCCTTGGCGGCAAGCTGCTCCAGGTGCTCGATGCCCAAGACGCGGAGCAGGACAGACTTCCTCTCGGCCGGCTTCATGCCCAAGAACCCACTCGTCCCCTGGGCCGCGAAGATCGTGGAGTGGAAAACGGAGGGGGCCGGGAGGTGGGAGGCCACCCAGGCGTCCGCCTCCTTCAGCTTCCCCGATTGGGTGACGGGGGCGCCCGCCTCATCCAGGACAACGGCCTCACCCTTGCCGGAGGTGGCATCCACCAACTGGCGCAGGGTCCAGCGGTGCCCGTTGACCACCGTAGCCTCCACCATGGCATCCCGGGAGGTAGCCAGGTTCGCCAGGGTCCCTCGGGTGGGGCACTCGCGGTAGAGCGCCCCGGCGAAGAGCTCGAGCAGGGTGGACTTGCCCGCCCCATTCTCACCGGTCACCGCAGTGAGCACACCGGGGACGTCCGCCAGATCAAGACTGACATCAGTGCTGAACGGGCCGAGCCCGCGAACCTTCAGGGACTCAAGACGCATGGCGAACCTCCTCCTCAAGCGAAACGGACATGGCAATCAGCTGGTCAGCACGGTCGGGGACGCGCCCCTGGTTGGCCCAGAGGGCCCGGAGCTTCTCTGGCACCGTGGGGGCCATCGCCACCTCTGGAGCGCGGGCGCGGGCCGTAGCAGTGACCTGCTCCTCGACCTTGACGGAGACGGCACCAGCCGCGAGGTAACTCGCTGCAACCTCGGCAGCCTCAACCTTGGCTGACTCCCTGTGCGCCGCCTCGACATGGTAGCGCAGTCGCACTTCAGCGCCCGCGAGATTCGACGGCTCACAATGGTAACTGTCATTCAAAGCCAGGAACGGGATGACCGGCCCACCGGACAGGTTGGCGTAGTCTGTCTCCCACTTGCCCTGAACATCCACCATCGGAGTCGCCGGCGCCTCGACGAACTCCCACCGCACCGGCTGGCCGGGCTCGACGTCGAGGACCACGTAGCCCTTGGCCTCCGACTCCCCGAACGCCGTGCGCCGGGGGCTCCCCGGGTAGATGCAGGGGGCGCCGTTGATCTCCCAATGCTGGTGCAGGTGGATGTGCCCGAGCAGGTAGGCGTCGGCTCCCACCAGGGCGAGGTCCTCGAGCCCAACCTCGAGGTCGCAGCCCACCAGTGGCTGCCCGGTGCTGGTCCTCGAGTCCCTGACCATGACGTGCCCCAGGAATAGGACTGGGTTGCCAGCCTCCCGCGCCTCACTGCCGAGCCCCAGGAGCACGCTCCGCATGGCCTCTTGGATGGTCTGCTCCCCATCCTCGCGGCTCTGCGCCTGGGCGAGGATGCCGGCCCGGGATGGCCAGGGAAGACAGGCGATGGTCACCCCGGCAACGGTCCAGGTGTTGACCGCGGGCAGCTCGTAGACGTCCGGCTCCGGAGTCAGGTGGCGGAGGTAGTGCACATCCCCCGGGGCGTCATGGTTGCCACGGACGGCCAGCAGCGGGAGTCCGGCATTGTACAGGGCCTCTACCCAAGCGGCCACCGCCTCCCGTTCCCGCGGGGTGCTGCGCCGCTCGTACAGGTCGCCCCCGTGCAGAAGCGCCCCGCACCCGCGGGCGGCAGCGTCCTCCGCGATCCAGTTGTGGAGCCGGATGCACTCTCCGAAGCGCCCGGACTCATCGAAGTGCGAGTCGGCTACAAATGCGATCTTCATGTCCCTAACTCCTCTCCAATCCCCCGAAGGGGCCCGTCTCTCCGGGCTGTCACCGGCCTATCCCGGTTCGCCTGCGGTGCATGGCGACCTCCTGCGGCGAAAGGCTGCCCCGCCCCCAACGTGTCAGTACGGAATGTGGTCCTCAGGGTCGAGCCCGTCAGTGCCCGTTCCCTGGAATGGCGCCTCATACTCCGGGGCGCTCTCGCCCTCAGTGTCGTAGGCCTCCCGCTCCTCAACCGAAGGGGGAGCGTGCCCCCTTGAGCTCGAGCGTGCCGGTAGCGCGTTCGGGTAGAGGGCGCTCGTTCCTGACAGGAACGCCGTGGCAGTGGCGCGGGCGAACTCGCGCTTGATCTCTGGGTCCTCACTGTGACCGGTGAACATCACCTTTGCCACCACAAAGGGCTTCTGCAGCTCGGCTGGAGTGTAGGAGGTGCGGAGCCCGAGACACCTGACAGCCCGGTTCCGCGCCTTGGACTCGGCGTGCCGCAGGATGAACTTGCGGGCCTCCAGGATCTGCTTGTCCGCCACCCCCCGCTCCTTCCCAGCGGCCTTGGTGATCATCTCCTCGACCTGGGGGGAACCGACTCGCAGATCGATCTCGACCTCACCGGACAGACTCAGGCGGGACCCGTCGAAGGAGCGGTAGCTCCCCACCGCTCGGAAGTGGCAGTAGTGAGGGTCGGACCCGTCATCGAGGCGCCCAGACGCCAGGGCGTCCCAGGAGATGCCGGCAGCGGCGGCCAGCTTGTCGAGGGCGACCTTCCCGAGCCCGCGCTTCCCAGCGGGGAGCGGGTAGGTCTCCTCCTCAACCCCCACCACCACCTGACTCAGAGCAAGCACGGTACCGGCTGGCAGCTCACCCACCGCGGTCGCGGGACTCACGAGGTGAGCCACCTCGGCGGCCTGGTGGAGCGCCTTGTTGGCCTCCATGCCCTGACGGTAGCTGGCGGCAAGACCTGCCACCTCGCGACGGGCCAGGGGGGCGCGGGTACCCTGGGGCGGCGTCGCAGCTCGAGGGGAGGAGCCAGGGGATGCCGGTGCCCCGCCGGACCTGCGGCGCTCGAGCTCGGCGCGCGCAGCGGCGAGCCAGGACCGGTCCCGGTCGGCGAAGTTCTTCCCGGGGTTCGCCTCGAGGTCGGTGTTCAGGCGTCCCACCCAATACTCGAGGTCCTTCACCTGGGCCTCGCTGATGGGGGTGCCTTTGCTGTTGCCGCCTGGGATCACAAATGCTGACATGCTCTCTCCTTCAGTGCTCACGCGTTCGAGTTGGGCGACGGCCGCGCCGTCATGTTGAGGGGAATGGGAGGGGTAGTTAGAGGCGAGTCGCAGACTCGTCGGCCAACTCCAGCGCGCGAACTGCACTCAGAACCTCAAGGGCCGTGGGCCGGGCCGGCAGGGCCAGTACCACCACCGCGCCACGGCCGTGGTGACTCCTGGTAGCCCGCCGGCACCGGAACCCACGGCGCGTACGGAAGATGCAGTAGAAGTTCACAGAGACACCTCGTTCAACCGTGCAAACTCGCCGAAGTACATGGCGGCAGCGGCGTTATAGGATGCTGCAGCGAGCTCCTCAGAGGCAAAGTAGCCGAGGTGAAGGCTGCGCTGGTTCACCTCAATTCGGGCAACCCACTTGCTCCGGGCCTTGCGCCAGCTGACGCCTTTGAACCTCGATGAGGTGCCGGTCTGCTTTTGGCGATTGCGAGCGTTGTCAGTATGAGAGCAGATGCGCAGGTTGCCGCGCCGATTGTCGAGGCCGTTTCCATTGGCATGGTCCACCTGCACCCCCTTGGTCGCGTTGAGGATGAACCGGTGTAGCCACACCGTTGTATTCCCCGTGCCACATCGGATCGCATACCAGGTGTGCTTGTCGTGCTTGGCGCACCACCTGAATGCGGCGACGCGCTCATAGTCCTGGTCATCCACGATGGCGACCCGACCTTGGGTCAGTTGTATCTGCTTCACTCGGCGGCCTCCGAGCGGCGCTGGTTCTCCACCTCGGCAGACCAGGCAATGATGGGGGCGAAGGCCTTCTCCTGGCAGGCCATGGCGAGCCGCGTACCCAGGCGACGACAGGCGGCGCGACTCCGAGACGCCCTGTCGTAGGTGTCCCACTGGCTATTGCGTCCGGCATCCGCAAGCCTCACCGCAGCCGCGTGCTCCGCGAGAACCGCCCGAGCAAACGACCTAACCATGCCTTCCAGAGTCCTCATACTGACCTCCTCACCTCAACCAGAACACCCTCCTCACGGAGGGACTCAATCACGCGGGCCAATGCGGGCCCGATGGGGTACCGGCGCACCGGAGCGGTGTGTCCTGCCCGCTCAAGCTCTGCCAAGCGAGCCAGGACCTGACGTCGCTTACAGGGCTCGCAGAGTCGGGCCGTCGGGTCCTTGCGGCCGTAGGCCTGCCCACAGTGGCACTCGACCTCGTCCTCGCTCACGACGCCTCCGGGTAGAGCTCCAGGCCCGTCCAGTGGCAGTAGTCGCAGCAGGTGCCGAGGCAGTGCTCGCAGGTGGGACCCACAGGGGCCCGCATGATGCGCTCCACCTGCTTCTTCCGCTGCTCGAGTACCCGGCGCTCCGCGCGGGTGAGGCGGCCTTCGACGGCGGCTTCGTGTGACGTTGTCATGATCCCTCCATTGGGAAGTTGCAGACGGCAAATTGTCCCCACGTGCGCCTTGCCGCGGCGTCATAGGCATGCGCGGCCACATCTTCGCACTCAAACAGCCCTAGGTGCCGTGACTTGCCGGCAACTTTGATGCCGGCCTGCCAGGAGCTCGTTCTCCTGTTGTAGGTCACGCCACGGTACCGGGACGACGTAACAGCGGGGCGATGCAACCTGTGTGCGGTATTCTCAGACGGACTCGCAAACCGCAGGTTCGCGCGCTGGTTGTTGAGCCCGTTTCCGTCAATGTGGTCAACCAGTACACCCATCGGCGCACTGAGTATGACCCGGTGCATCTGCACGGTTTGCTCGGGGCGTTTTGTGGCGGCGTAGTACGTGCGGTAGTTCTTGTTGGTGTACCAGCGGAACTCGTTCAGGGAGTCATAGTCGCAGTCGTCTACCATGGCAGACATCCCGCGAGTGAGGCCAATGAGCCTCACGCCGCTCTCCTGCTCGGTGGCGGGCTCACGTCCTGGATCAGAGCCAGGCGGATCGTGCGTCCGTGGCGCAAGAACTCGTAGCGGGTAGTGAACCTCCCATTCTCGTGAGAGGTGCTGCATTTGACCAGCCCGCGTGCGACGCATCGCCGCGGCAGAGCTGGCATCCTTGGGACCTCGTGCATTGGGTGACCTCCTGTGAGTGGGATGATAAGGCACCTTATCGGGCGGCGCAAGCGAAAACGACAAGTGAGCTTATCGCAGGTAGGTGGAGGTGGGCTCCCTGCGTTTCGCACGCCTCACCCCTGGGGGTGTTTGTAGCGCGTCAAGATGGAGCTACCCTGCTGGCCCAAAGGAGCTAGCTATGCGTAGAGCACTCGCTATTTGCGCACTTCTGGGGGCCGGATGCACCACAGTGTTCCTTCAGACAGACGGGTTCCCCGACAAGCTCAAGGCGGGATGCAAGAACCTGGAGCAGTGCGAGGCGCTGGAGGCCGAGGCTCACGGGAGGACCGCACGCTGCAAGGACAACACCATCGGTTCCATCCGCTGCGATGAGGCACGGGCCGATCTGATCGCGGCGAAGATGCTGGCACAGCGGGCGAGAGACGAGCTTGAACGGCAGGAAAACGCTCGATTGCGCGCCGCCAGCAAGCTGGTGAACGAAGCTCGCGCCGCAGAAGCTAAGGAGCGACGCCAGAAGCGCCAAGCGGATGAGGAGAAGGCGACGCGGGAAAGGGAGGAGCGTCAGCAGTCTGAGGCTGCAGCCAGGGCTTCCAAGGAGCGAGAAGAGTCCGAGAAGCGTCGCCTTGCGGCGGAGAGACGCGAGGCGGACGTCAAACGCCTGGCCCTTCTCGGACCATCGGGACGCGCTCAGCGGATGCGGGAGTGCAGTCGGCTGATGGAGCAGGAAAAGGATGGTGGCGAGTCCTGCCAGGACATCACAGACAAGCTGATTGAGGCGGCCCCAACAGAATCCGAGAAGATCTCGCTGGCGCGACTGGCTGAGCAACTGTGGACGGCCCGAGCCCGGAAGGCGCAGCGCGAGCAACTCGGACTCTGACCCCATGGATGAGCCCGAGATCGAAGGCCGCGCCCGCAACGCCTGGTCCAGGTCGAGCATCGACCCCGGCGCACCCGGGGCGATCATCCGCCTGGCCCGCTGGTGCGGGCTGCGCGTGGTGGAACGGCACCCGACTGGCTTCCTCAGCGACGCCAAGCTCGAGGACGGGCTCATCGTCCTCCGGTCGGGGCTCACCCCGGTGCGGCTCCGCTGGGCGGTCGCCCACGAGCTCGCCGAGGCGAACCTTCGAGCCCTCTGCTACCGGGATCCCGACGCGGAGCAGGTGGCGGACCGGATGGCCGCGGCCCTGCTCGCCCCGTGGGACCGGGTCCGAGCCCTCGGTAGGGAGCCGGTGCCGGAGCTCGCGCGCGACCTGGGGCTCTCCCAGGTGGCTGCCGCCCTCCGCCAGGGAGAGGTGCTGCGGGTGCCGCTGGTCGCCGTCGGGCGGCGTGTCCGGGCGCGGGGCCCGTCGGACTGGGCGTGGCCCGAGGAGCAGGAGCTCCGGCGCTTGGCGAAGTGCCGGCAGCTCCCCCCGGGGCTCGAGCGCGAGGAGATCGAGGGGGCGGTGCTGCTCAGGGCGGGGGCGGGTTAGACCGACCCAGCTTCCTGGTTCACGATGTTCTGCGCGTGTTCCAGCCACTGCCTACTCGGGGCAGGGTCGTGTGGGGACTCCTGCACCATTGTTCCGCGCAAAGCGTCCTCGGCGCCTTCCACCTCCGCGGCCTGCAAATCGCCCGCGTCGGAACGAGCCAGCAGACGATCGAACGCTCCAGAGTGGCGCTTGTACTCGATCAGGAGGCCGATCAGGGTATTCACTCGGTCGCCCGGTCGCAGGATCATCAGCACCACGCCAATGGCAGCAGCAACGCCAGAACTCACCCCGACGATCCACGGTCCGGACTCCCCTCCTAGGCGCGTGACGGTGGACAGGAGCGCTGCTGAGGAACAAAGCGCAGTGCCCGCCTGCATCCAGAATCCAACATTCTTCCACCAGCCAATCAGACGCTGGTAGTAATGAACGTTCATCCGGGACGTGTAGTACCCGTTCCAGGCGCGCGTCGCGAGGGTACTGGTGCTGTCCTGGTCCGACATGTTCAAAGTATGGGAGCGAAGCCGCTCGCTGTCTACTTGCCCTTCTTCGGTTGTGGTGGCGGAGGTCGCGGAGGTATCGGTTTGGGTGGCAGGTGCGCAAGAAGCCTCGACGGGTCCGTCGTTCCTGTGCTCTTGGTGATCGACACCCGAGGTGCCTCGGGCGGCTTTGCTGGTGGCTTCCCTGCTGCCATGCGGCTAGGTCACCACTGATATCCCCAGGCGTCAACGACGCTCACACATCCTCCGGCTCCACCTCTCGCTCGCCCAGGTGGCCGTGCCCGCGCCGCTCCCGCTTCAGGTAGGCGCGGGCCCGCTCGAGTTCCTTGAACCAGGCCTCGGTGCTCGGGTCGGTCTCTGACTGCAGGGCGACGGCCGCCACCTGCGAGACCCGTTGCACCTCCTCCTCGGAGCACCGATAGACCATCGCGAAGGCCCGCATCGCCTCGACCCGGTTCGGGTAGCGGTCCGGGTACTCGACGGCGGTGCTGCCGCGGTCTGCGGTGGCGGTGGCACGGGTTGGCGCATCGGGTTCCGGAGCGGAGGCGACCTCCTCCCTTGAGGCCAGGCCGAACATCGCCTCGGACTCCTCCGGAAACGCCGAAGCAAGCCCCGTCATGACCTTCAGCCCAGGATACCCCACACCCAACGCCTGGGTGATGGCAGGTTGCGTCACGCGCAGCTGCTTCGCTATGGCGCGGTGCGATAGCCCACTGTCCTCCATCCGCTGGAGGAGCTCCTTAGCGCGGGTCTGTCCTTTCGTGGGCATAGGCGATGATAGCTCCCCGGACGATAACCGCGGTTGTCGGTTTTCCTTGCGCGATCCGATAAGGCGCTTTATCATCGCGTGGATGTGCCAAGGACCTGAGTTGCTCAGACTGTGGAGAGGGAAGCTATCCCAGAGGGACGTTGCTCCGATACTGGGTCTCACCCAGGCGGCAGTCAGCAACCTCGAGTCAGGTGACGTGACGCCTAAGCTCGAGACGGCCTTCCAGATCGAAGAGAAGACCGGGGGTGCCGTTCCGGCGAAGTCGTGGCGCGAACCCGCCCCGGAGACCCCCTCCCATGGCTGACCTCGTCCGCCTCGGACCCAAGCTCCCTGGCATCCGGAAGGCCCGCACCCCCGGCCAGGAGGCGCTCCGCCGCGAGGTCTGCGCGTCTGGGATGACCCAGGCCCAGGTTGCGGAGCGCTATGGCATCCCAATCCGCACCCTCAGCACCTGGCTCAATGGCGAGGTCCCGACCCGGAGCGCGGACCTCCTCGAGGAACTGCGGGCCCACAACGCCCGGCGCGGAAGGCAGGCGGCGTGACCGTCATGGTGGCGGTTTGCTCCGCCCTTCTCGGGGCGATGGTGGGGTCTGCTCTTGGGTTCCATTTGGGGGCAAGGCGCTACCGATCCCGGCTAGCAGAGCTTGCAGTCCGCTCCCTCCAGATCCCGGGACTCCAAGAAGAACGAAACGCCGCCCTTGCCGAACTAGCCGAACGGGAGGCAAGGGAGTGGCTGCTGGAGCGGGAGGTGGAGGCGCTTCGTGCGCAGGTGGCTTCGAGGGTGAACTCATGAACGATACCGTGACGCCTGCTGGGGAACTGGCCACGCAACCGGTTGCAGGACGCGGAGCGGCGTTAACTTCCGAGGAGAAGAAGGCCGCCAAGCGCTCCTACTATGCCGCCTACTACCAGGCCCACAAGGAGAAGCACCGGAAGAACGCCAAGGCGTGGGCCGAGAGGAATGGGGAGCGCTGTCGGGAAATCGGGAAGCGATCGCGCGAGCGCAGACGATCCCCGGACACCAGGCCGCGCCTGTCACGTCTGGACCTCGGAGCTCAGTCATTCGACGCCATCACCCGGGAACAGTGGGTCGAGCTTGCGCTCCACCAGTCGGTGAGGTTCTGGCGGTATGTCGAGAAGACGGATGGGTGTTGGCTCTGGAAGGGCGGCCGCTGCCCTGACGGATACGGCAAATTCGCCGTCACCGCCCCGCGCGGCGTGACCCCGAAGCAGAAGCACTTCCGCGCCCACCGGATCTCCTACGAGATGGTCCATGGGGCGGTACCTGACCACCTGGTGATGCGTCACGACTGCGACAACCCTCTCTGCGTGAACCCGGCGCACCTGCGCACAGGGACCCAGGCCGACAACATCCACGACTGCATCGCTCGCGGCCGCTTCGTTGCATGGGGTAACAAGTGACTACCTGGGAGATCCTGACGGGTGACTGCCTGGAGCTACTTCCCCAGCTCGGGGACGTAGACCATGCCATTTTTGACGGTCCTTACTCGCCCAGGGTGCATGCCAGCGTCCGGACGGCGGCCCGTAGGGACATGCCAGACGCCCAGGCGTCCAAGTGCCGCACCCGCAGGACGGTAGACCTGGGATTCGAGGGGCTCTCCCCGGAGCTCCGGCGCGAGGTCGCTTCCTGGTGTGGCGCCCACGTGCTCGGGTGGACCCTGGCATTCGCTGACGTTGAGGGCGTGGCGGGATGGCAGACCGACCTGGAAGGCGCTGGCCTGAGGTACCGCCGCACGGTCCCGTGGGTGCGCCGCGGGGGCGCTCCTCAGTTCAGTGGGACCCACCCGGCATCGGCCTTCGAGTGCATCGTCTGCTCCCATGCCCCGGGCCGCTTCCGCTGGAACGGCGGCGGGCACGCGCGGATCTATGACTACCCGATCGTCTGCAACAGGAAGGGTCAACAGGGGAGCAGGCTGCACCCCACACAGAAGCCCTTGGAGATGATGAGGGAGATCGTGCGGGACTTCACCGACCCAGGGGACCTGGTCGTCGACCCGTTCGCAGGGGTGGGCACCACGGTGCTCGCCTGCGCTCTCGAGGGCCGGCGATGCATCGGGATCGAGCAGAAGCCTGCATGGGCCGACATCGCCCGGGAGCGCGTCACCAGCGAGCTCGCGGGGGTGCCCTATCGGCGGGTGCTCGGGTCGATCGCGGAAATGGCGGAGCGGGTGAAGCGCCCCAGGCGGAGGGCGAAGGCAGAGGCGGAGGTGACAGGGTGAACGCGAAGCAACTGACTGAGGAGGAGGCCACCGAGTGGCGCTCCAAACTGCTCGAGCGCTCCAAGGCTCACGCCGAGGAGGCCGCCGAGTGCGATGAGCAGGCGCGGACCTATCGGGGCTACCTCGATGCCGCCAAGGCCCGGCCACCCATCGCCGACAACCGCTTCTCGGTCGCCCACTGGGAGGCCGCCATCCAGTACGAGCTCGCCCTCTCCAAGGCTCACCGGGAGGCCGCCAGGGGCACGTCTGAGGAGGCGCGGGCGGTATGACGTGGGTGCGTCTCGACGACCAGCACGACATCCACCGCAAGGTCGCCCGGCTTTCGGACCTCGCCTATCGGATCTGGGTCTCTGGTATGGCCTGGAGTCACAGGCAGAGGACGCCGGGGTTAGTACCGACTGGAGATGCTGATCTCATCGT
>Ga0114930_10004569_pt1 | contig 11649 bp, 7 predicted proteins | sample AnhtaG_FD_87300 | JGI IMG/M metagenome (GOLD analysis project Ga0114930, IMG submission 87300) | Deep subsurface microbial communities from Anholt, Denmark to uncover new lineages of life (NeLLi) - Anholt_01485 metaG | ecosystem: Environmental > Aquatic > Marine > Oceanic > Sediment | place... | reverse complement strand
CCAACCAAAAAAGCATGTGGGTTACAGGATATATCCCTTGAAAATTCCTCATCTGTTTCAATAAATACTTCCCGAGCCGGGCGATCGCAATCCTCCCAATTTACGGTTGCACTCACGCGCACTAGTTTTCTGCTCTCTATTGACTTGAGGTTCGATATACGCATTTCTACATTCCCGTGTTTTTATTAAGGAATTTTGCCGAAGATTTAAGCTTGCGCTCTGCCGTAGGTATTTGCCACGTAGTCGACGATTAGGCCAGCAATGTCCAGCCCAGTTGCGCCTTCTAGTCCCTTAAAGCCGGGGGAGTGGTTGATCTCGATCACGCCAGCCTGACCTTCTCTATCCACAATGATGTCCACTCCCGCGATTTCAAGGCCGACTGTCTCCCCCGCCTTCACTGCCAGTCCGATCAGTTCTGGCGAAAGCCTTGCGATCTGGGCTTCTCCGCCCAGATGGAAGTTGGCCCTGAAGTCCCCATCCTTGGGCCGCAGTTGCATGGCCCCTACCACCTGGTCGCCCAGTACCAGTACTCGCAGGTCTTGCCGTCCCGCCGGGGGGATGAAGTACTGCACGACAAGGCCCTGCCGTTCCTCCAAAAAGCAGTCGCTAACCAACTGGAGAATGCGCTCATTTTCCACCAGGATGATCCCCCGCCCCCCCCAGCTGTTGACCTTCTTCGCCACCACCGGATAGCCGCCCAACAGGTCCACGGCTTGGCTAAAACCTTCTTCAGTAGTGACAAAGATGGAGTCGGGAACCGGAACCTCGGCTTCGGCTAGGGCCTGCAGAGTTAGAAACTGGTTGCGGGTCAAACGCACGGCATCTTCATCGTTTACCACTGGGATCCCCATCAACATAAGATGGCGTATTAGGGCCAGTCCGTAGTCGCCTATAGGAGCCCCCTGCCGGGGTAGTACCACGTCCAGGGCATCGAGCCCAGGCCAACCCTCACTGCCCAATTTGCCGCCTTGAATGCTGCACCACAATCGGTAGGGATTTATCAGAGATACCTGGTGTCCCCGCTGGGAGGCTGCCTCTGCCAACCGCTTGTTGGGATGAAACTCAAGGTCATTGATTGTCATGATTCCGATCTTCATTCGATGGGTCCTCCTATCCCTTTGAGCAAACCCAAGGCACCGGTTTCACCCAAGGTTCAAATCAGTCTTCATCAAGCATCCAGGCTGGCATCCAGACACCCATCTCCTTTCCCAGGCGCTCGCTATAAAAGGTGGTCACCTTCTTGGTCTGGTTGCGCAGTGCAATCTTCTGGGTGGCCACGTTATCCTCGCCTATTATGGAGAAGACTTTCTTCTTGCCAACCCTTGCAGTTAGCCCTTCCAAAAGCTTTGTACCTATGCCCATTCCCCGGTATTCGGGCCGTACCGAGGTATAGCCCCGCTCCAGGTAATTGCTAAGATCAAGGCCTGACTGCTTATTTATCGCCTCAACATACTCGGGCCTGGGATGCTTCAGGCTTGAGTTTCCCACGATCATGCCCTGCTCCAGAACGTAGCCGATCAAAAAGGCCCGCTCCAGGTTGTACCTTACCCACTTTGTCCCCACCGATCCCCCGGCCTCCACCATGCGGCAGATTTCGTCCAGAGACCCTGGCGGCAGTTCCTGGGGCTTGACAAAATGGAATGAGATGTTCTGACCCAGGGCATAGAGTGAGCACCCATCGTCCCGCACCCGCCAGCGCATTACCTTTTTGGTGCCGTGCCTGTTCAGATAAAGCAGAAGATAGACCGGTTCGTTTAGCCCCTGCCAGAGAGGTCGGCCGGGCAGCCCGGCTACTTGTGTATAGGCAGCTGATGCTTTTTCAGCTTGCTCGACAGGGCTGGCAAAGGGCGAGGTGGAGGGTTGTAGTTGAATCCAAGAATGTGCAATGTTGGGGTTTGCTGCCATGAAACGCACCACCCCTTGGGCCAGTCTACTCTCCAGTTCTGCCGGAATTACCACATGGTTCCAAATGCCGGCCCTGTTTGCGTCCCACAGTGCCTTGGTGAGGGAGTTGAGTTGGTCATGATGACCTTGCCACTGTATGAGCCTCACGCCGGCCTTATGGGCCGCAGCCATCTCCTCCCTGCCAGTGGAAATATCAAGGGCACATGCCAAACCCAGGCAAAACTCAGGCTGCTCCCCTGCTGCCCCAGGGGCCAGTTCCGTCATATAGGCCGGAGTCAGACGGGCGTCTTTGCTAATGAAGCCCTGCGCACCAAGGCTTCGCTCTTGCTCCGCCAGGACGGCCAGGAGACGTGAGGGCCCCATTAAATCGTGCCCGGAGCTAGTGGGCACCCCGAAGGGCAGCACCACACCAGGAGTCAGATAGTCTTTCAGGGGCAACCCGCTAAAGTCGGGCCCTGCTGAATCTCCTAGGGTTGCCGGCCCCCCCAAGCTGGCTACCAGATCCAGAAGCGGTTCTTGGTCTGTTTCTGGCAGCAGGCTGTCACCATAATCTTTAGCACCCGCTAACAACGTGTGATCACTTAGAAGGGCCACGTGCAGCCCCGGCCGCTGTTTCTTGATGAGGCGGGCCATGGTCAGCGAGGCTAACACCTGGGCCGGTGCACACACGAACAGGATCAAAAGGCTTAGTCTCCGTTGGGCGATCCTGGAGGCCAGTCCGCTATGGCACAGGGACAGAAAGGGGTTGGCATCCTGATCCTCAGCAAAATCCCCAGCTTGCGGCCAGTCCCACACAGTGGGGTTGGAGAAACGCCCCCACTGTATACGGCAAGGATAATAGGCCAGGGAGGCCAGGGCCATCAGATCACCTATATCCTTGAGGGCAGCCAGGCAGGATGCAGGCTGGTAGAACTCCTCTGTTCTGAGAAGCTCCAGACTGCATCCCACACCAGCGATTTTTCTGATCCAGTGTTCAGGGTTTGCGGCCAGATCGGCCAATAGAGATGCAGTATCTGGGTCGGCTCCGTTAAATGAGCCCTGTTTTTCCTTCTTCTTAATCAGACCCATAAGGTCGGTCAGCCTCTTTGGGGTCAGCAAATGGTTTAGAAAGAAGTCCAGATTGGCATCGTACTGCTCAAGGGACAGGCCCGGACAAGTAAAGAGCGCCGCCGCCCGGGCCGGTTCCCAGGGAGGGGCGGCCGGGGTGGCCACCGGAGGGTGGACCAGCAGGATATGAAAGGAGTCTGGTTTGCTCATGGGTTGGCTACCCTGGGCCAAGTCACCGTGCAGCCCCTCCAACTCGGCCTCAATTTTGAAAGAATTTCCTCTTTTTTTCCAAAACGTCTCTCCCCATCCGGCTGGCCACCCAGGCCTTTGCCGCCTTCGGGGTTTTCCCAAGAAGATCGGCCCTGGTCGCCGCCCAAGTGTATGCCATCTCTTCATTCTGGGTGTAGATCCCGCACCACATCAGGCCGGCCAAAGCACCGAGGCCGTTTGGGTTCACCTCCAGGGCAGATTGGAAGGACTCCCGGGCGGCCTGGTAATCCTTTCTTTTGTATAGAGCCCAGCCCTTCAGGTTGCGAGCCAGGTAAGAATCAGGAGCTGCGGAAACGGCCTTATCGAACCACTGGAGGTCGAGGCGGGCTTTAACCTCTGGATATGAATGGAGGTAATAGATTTCTAGGGCCCGACCCAGTATGTCTAAGCCTCGCAGGGTAGTCACCTCCGGCCACAAGGCCTTGGCCGCCTGAACATTCGGCAAGGGAAGACCGCAGGTCTCAAACCAAGTCAAGAAACCTTTGCGAAAGCCTATAACCTGGTCGGCGGGTTCCAAAACCAGCTCAGTCATCCGCTCACCATTGTCTCCCTTCGCATCCGTCAGTACCAGGGCGACTCTAATCTTATTGCCCCATGGCTGCACCCTGCCCCGGAGCAAGTAGCGAATGCCCTGTTCTTTGCCAACCCTAATGGCGTCAACCCGGGGACCCTCGCCTCGACAATAGGCGCTTAAGCCCCCCTTTTCGGGAAAGATTTTCTTGACCCGCCAGCCGAACCAAAACTCCTCAAACACGGTGTGCAGGACAATGACATTTCCCAGGAGAAAATGCACAGCCAGTCCGGTGCCGTCGTAGGCCCGGCCCTCCTGAGGCTGAAGCGGGAGAACGATCAGCTTGGGTTTGTCTTTAGCCTGATCCCCTGCGCACGGCTGCATGGAAGTACTCGTCTTTGTACTTGCTGGCGGGGAAGAGGCTTTCATTTGTCCCCCCATAAGCGGTACCATCTGATAAAGACTTACTTTTCAACGATAGAGGATAGAAAAATGACAACTGTGTGTCAAGAAACAAAACACTAAAATCTCCCGCATTATATGTTACTCGCGAAGCTGCGCCTTCCCGGCCCGTATCCCCGCTTTTAGCGGGGAGACGAACAAACCGACGAGTTATATATTCTCCAGCCCTATCAAATCAGATGACACAAAACTTTGTGGAGAATGTCAAACGATATGCAGACAACGACATTCCCATGGTCCATTTTGAGCGTGGGCAGCGCAAAAGACGATACTGCTACAACCAGTTGATAGTTTCATGGGTAGAAGTGTTCTTCTTGAAGGGAAAAGCAGCGGGACATGCAGTCTTGGAGATTTTCACTATCTGGTTAGAGATCAAAAGAGTGCAATCTTTCCCAAAGGTCTTTTTCTCTGGACATTTTATTAAGATCTTTAATCTCTTTCGATACCTCTTTAAGCGGAACAAAAAAGGGAGCCCCTTTCTTATCTGTAGAAGGTGTCACGGATCTTGAGGCAATATAATGATTTTCTTCTTCTTTCCACCACTTAGGGTGGAGGATACTAAAACCATATTTGTTCTCAAAATCAGCTGCATGGTTGAATACATAACTCCCGGGAAAGAAGGAAAATCTTTGGTACCTTATCCTCAGGTAACCTCCTGTGAGTTTTGGTGAAACCTGCTCTTCGAAGAAACTTTGATGCTCGTCGTATGTTTTTTTCGATTCACCAGGATGATTAAATATCAGGAAAACATCATGTAATATCTTAAGCTCGTTACATCTTTTAGATATTTGGATGAACTTTTTCAAATACAAATCCGGATCTTTCGTTTTGTTCATAATCTTAAGCATTGTCTTAGAAAAAGAATCAATGCCAAAGTCTATTTTAAGGTTTAGCCTCGATATCAATTCAAGATCTTCTTCATCAATCAGGTCAATCCGTGTTTCCAACCAAAAATAGCACTGAATATTTTTTCTTGCTATTTCTGATAGTAATTCTCTTCTCCAGACCTTATCAACGCCAAAGCAAGCATCAAAAATGGCAATATATTTGGGTGATATTTCTTTTTCAATTTTTGAAATGAGTTCAATCGCTTCAACTACGGGATATCCACTCCACTTTTTTTTATATTCCATACAAAAGCTACACTTAAAAGGACACCCTGACCCTAAAAATATTCCAACTGTTTTTTGGGAGTTGAAATAAGGATAGGATATGAAATCAGGTTTAATTTCGTGAGTTTCAGTCTTGCTATAGTCCTTATGACTTAATACCTTCAAAATATTATGGATTTCTCCTTTAATAACATAATCAAATGGAGTGTTTCTATATTCAAAGTCTTCTGAAACAAAGGTTGGATGATATCCTCCAACAATTATCTTTGTGTTTGGCTTTTTCTCTTTGATCTTCTCTGCGAAGTATTTTGAAGATAAATAATTTAGACTTGACCAGCACGAGATTGCCACATGCTCAACATCCACGGAGAGAATCCTTTTCAGTGCATTTTTCTTGAATAGGATACGTTCCTTGTCGGTTTTTGGTCTGGAAAATTCGTTTTCAAGATCGATCACGGTGACATCAAAAAAGTCTTTTAAAAACGAGTAGATATAAACCATATGGGGTTTTAATTCAATAAATCTCCCCCAGTTCATTGAATAAAATTCACCAGGATATAATAATAATAATTTTTTCATATCCTATGATTATCCAAGGTAATGTTTGCGTCCCTTCAGAGACTCAAAATGTAACAGATTGTTTAAGCTGCAACTTATGACAAAAGGTTAACTGTGTGTCAAATCTAAAAGCAATGGTTTATAAATAAAATCCTAAATGGTTAACAAATTCGGTTGCAGGCAGATTTGCCACTTTTTTGTTCTTTCGCTCCAGGGTTTTTCCTGATATGTTAATAGAAGACCAAATCATTAAACTCATTAATAACGCCTTTGAGATTTTTTAGGGTCTTCAAATCTTCAAATCTGGAAAATGGAGATTCTATTGATAAGGAGAGAAGGGATAGTCATGGAAAACACGCTAAAGAGATCGGGAAAGCTATGCATCCTGCTCTTCATCATTCTCATACTGAATACCTTCCTTACTTCCCCAATTCTGGCTTTTGAAAAGGCCTTCCGCAATTCTCTGGGCATGGAATTTGTCTTGATTCCAGCAGGTACCTTCATGATGGGAAGTCCACCGGAGGAAGCTTATCGGGGTAAAGAGGTCCAGCATCAGGTAACCATTACCAACCCATTTTACCTGCAAACCACTGAAGTGACTTTGGAACAGTGGAGGGCCCTCATGGGAAGGAAGCTTTTTGGACGGCGTATGGGGCCAGGTAACATGCCGGTAGTGAAGATTTCCTGGCACGATTGCATGGATTTCATAAGAAAGTTAAATGCCCTCAGTGAGTGGTCGTATCGACTTCCCACAGAGGCAGAATGGGAATATGCCTGTAGGGCAGGTAGCTCCACTGCCTATAGCTGGGGGAACAGCATTGATTGTGGCAAGGCCATGTATGGTAATAACAGCTTGAAATCGAGAGAATGCCTGGATTATATAAGATCAAGAGGATTAACTACTGATCAGCCGGCCCCGGTGAAGAGCTACCCGCCCAATGCCTGGGGCCTTTATGACATGCACGGTAATGTCTGGGAATGGTGTCGGGATTGGTATGGAGATTATATGACAAGTGCCAAAATAGACCCTTTTGGGCCTGATTCAGGGACCATGCGAGTGCGTCGGGGAGGAAGCTGGTTCAAATATGGATATTCATGCCGCTCTGCCAATCGGAATCATGGTCATCCCGGAAGCAGGTACCAAACGACGGGTTTCAGACTTGTCAGAAAGGAATTGGCTGATTGGAATGACAGAGAAGACGGAAACTATTGAAAGGTATCTTTAACTAGAAAATATTTATTAAGATCTAAGACGCAAGGGAAGAAATTGAATGAACGACTCGATTCCTATCTTCTGGCCTTCGAATAGATGTAAGGCTACATGCTTATTATCTCTTTTGCTCCTAATGGCCAAAGCCATCAGGAAATGAACCGAAACTCAGGGGTCGCCGATGCTGAAATTATTGGGCAAATGGCTCAAGGTCTACCAAGAGGAAGTCGGGATATTTCTGTGGTGTGCAGTTCTTTTTTTTCTCATACGTAGCTCTAGCATCGTTTTCACTAATTTTGCAGAGACAGCCTTTCTCAAGAGGTATGGTGTTGAGTATCTGCCTATCGTTATGGTGGCCAACTCCATTTCCACTTTTCTTATCATGGCTCTCCTGACCGGAATTATGGTCAGAATCCCAGGGAGCCGGCTTTTGACATACATGTTTGTGTTTTGTGGAGGCTCAGTAGCCGGACTCCGCTTCGTCGTACCTCTCGGATTTGATCTCCTTTATCCTGTGCTATTTGTCTTGAAGTCCCAATATGAGGTTTTGCTTGCACTCGTCTTCTGGAACCTGGCCAATGATCTTTTCAATACGAGGCAGTCCAAACGCCTATTTCCGCTTATCATTGCCGGTGGGGTCCTTGGAGGGATAGTCGGCAGTTTTGGGACCCCTTTTTTGGCCGGGGCTATATCTCTGGATAACCTGATGTTGGTCTATCTGGTAACCTCTATTGCGGGCGCCGTGACTGTGAAAAGGATGGGGTCCCGCTTCCCCACTCTGCTACTCTCTGACAAGAAAGGCAAGAAAACGAAATCACGTTCTTCTATCACAAAGGAATTCAAGAAGGTCTTGCCCCTCATCAGGGAGTCTAAGCTTGTAAAAATCATCATTATGTTGGCACTCATGCCCAACGTGGTCCTTCCCATCATGAACTATCAGTTCAACTTTGCCATTGATCAGACATTTGCCACCGAAGATAAAATGATCTATTTTTTTGGGTACTTCCGGGGTGTATTGAATATCATTAGTTTGATTATTCTACTGTTTGTCGCAAGGATATATGGCCGCTGGGGGTTACCTGTTGCCCTTATGTTCCACCCATTTAATTATATGCTCGCATTCATCGCCTTTTTGTTGCGGTTTGATATCCTTTCGGCCATGTATGCAAGGATATCAACAAGGGTTTTGTTGACCACCATCAATAATCCTGCCAGGGCTGTGCTAATGGGCCTGTTTCCAGCATCTTACCGTGCTGTGATCAGGCCCTTTCTGAGGGGAACCGTGGTCCGGATTGGGTTACTTATTGGCGCTGGCTTCATAATACTCTCTGAAAGACTCGTGCACCCCAGGTATCTTTCCATTGTGGCGTTCTTTTTTGTGGGCGCTTGGATTGTCTCAACCTTTTTCCTTAAAAGGGGTTACTCAAGAATCCTCCTCGACCTTATATCCAGGAATATGCTTGACCTGAAGTCCATGGAAGAGGGGGATGTGGGCCACGTCTTCAAGGACAGAGAGATACAGTCTCAGTTAGTCCAGGCACTTTTATCGGCTCGTGGGGATGACTGTCTGTGGTATGCCCGTCTACTGCAATCGTTGCACGTGGAAGATCTCGATACCCATATCCTCTCCGTTCTTAAGGATCAGGATGATAAGACCAGGATTGGCCTTTTAGAGCTGCTTTCTCCCCACGCAGGGCAAGAGGCCATTCAGGTATTAGAAGAGTTGGTTGATCCTGAAAAGCCGGATCTCATGGTTGCCATAATCAAGGCCGCTAACCGGCTTGCCCCTGAACTTTCCTTAGGTTTTAACCTGAAAGTCTTTGAGACCAGCCATCATTCTGAAGTGAAGGCCTATGCAGTGATTGGTCTCTACCGCCAGGCATCGCATAAGTACAAAGGGGTAATTAATTCCTGGCTGGATTCAGATGATGAATCTGAAAGAAGGGTAGGTGCAATCGCTGCTGGTGGGTCGGGAGATGGCTCATATATTCCCAGACTAAATGAAATGCTGGATGCGGAAAGGCATGGTTCGGTCCTCCCTTTTATTTTCAAGGGTCTTCACCGCCTTGGGGCTCCAGATTTAAACGAGTTAGTCCTCCCCTACCTCTCTCACCCTCTGGAATTGGTCCGTTTAGCTGCCCTGGAGACATTTGAAATTAATGACGATGAAACCCTGAGGAAGGCAATTTCTCTTATGGGGGATTCATCAGAGCAGGTCCATGGACTGGCAAAAGACAAGATTGATGCGGGTAGCTATCAAAATGGCCAGTTGTTAGTCGAATCGCTAAGCATACCGCAACGTAGGGTACGGGAGGGTATATTTGACTTGTTAGAATCCTTGAGTATTAAGGATCTGGATGCCTTTCGATTCGCCCGTTCGCAGATCGGGAGTGGTTACAAGTACTTAGCGGAGGCGGAAGGTCTCCGACTTTTTCCTGAAGGCCCAAAAAGAGATCTGCTCATAGATCATTTAGACCAGGAAAGACAAGTAAAGATGGAGAATATCCTTCGGGTACTGGCCGCACAGGATCGATCCGGGCAGATGAGGATTATCTGGAGGGGTATATTTTCGGCGGATGCCCGTCAACGAGCCAACAGCTGTGAGGCCCTGGAAGACGTGATGGATGCCTCTTTGTCAAAAATCATGATACCCCTTCTGGAAGATTCCTCTCCTTCCCAGAGCCTTGCAGTCGGCAGGAGGAATTTCCAGCTACCTGATTTTGATTCTGACGAGGCTGCCCTCTATTCCCACCTTTTGGCCAAAAAGGACTGGGTGACTGTCTCCCTGACCCTACATATGGCAGAAGAACTGGACCTGGAGAGAATAGATCGAGAGACTGTTCTGGAACTTGCGAGGTCCGAAAATGCATATATTCGTCAGATAGCTCAACGCGTCATGGATCAGCAAGACGGTCATCCAGGCAAAAGGGAGGATAGCATGGAAAAAGAAATCAGTATTCTGGACAAAATATTACACCTAAAAGGGATCGAAATTTTTGAAGCTTTATCCGTGAGTGAATTAGCGGCTGTTGCATCGGTCACGGAAGAGATCGTGTGTCCACCTGGCGAGATCGTAATTAAAGAGGGTGACCCTGGAGAAACCATGTATCTGCTTATCAAGGGAGAGGTGTCTGTTATCAAGGACCAGGGGGAAGGCCATGAGATTGAATTGGATCGGATCGGTGCAGGTGATTATTTTGGAGAGATGGCCCTTTTTGAAGATGTGCTGCGATCAGCGACAATCCGCACAGAGCAGGAGTCCCGGCTCTTAGTCCTCCATAAGCAGGAATTCAAGGAGATAGTAAGGGAATATCCCCAGATTGCACTTAACATTTGTAAGGTATTGAGTGGACGAATTCGTAAGCTACACAAGAAAGTGATGACTTAGGTATTTTATCAAGATTACTATCAATATTTGGTAGACAAAATTCACCAAGTTTTGTAAAACCACTAAAAAAGTTTTGATCTGTAAGGCTCCGCTCAGGTGATCAAGGTCAATTAGTCTTTAGGTTTCCGAGGTTTTGGCACTTCTACTAACCTGGGCATTGCATCCCAAATGATCCAATATGTGATCAGGGTCTGCGGAAAGATATTATGAGAATAGCCTTCTTAATGGATAGGTTAGAATCAATCAATCCGGAAAATGAGACCACCAGTTATCTGATGTATGAATGCAATCAGAGGGGACATAGCGTCTATTTTCTCGAACCGCATGACGTTTATATTCGTAAGGATGAGGTGGTGGCCAGAATGAGAAATGTCACTGTGTCGCCTGATCTCTCTATGAAAAAATACTGGCGTTCCCTGATAGGTTGTATGAATAAAGAAGAGCTTATATTTGAAACCGTCACCGATCTCGATGCCCTATTTCTGAGGAAGGATCCTCCTCTGCTCTACCAGACCATGGAATTCCTGGCGCCCATCAATGATCAGGTGTTCATTATAAACAATACTACGGGACAAATTCTCGGCAACAGCAAACTCTATATCCTCAATTTCCCCAGCATCATACCAGAGACTCACGTTTCCAGAGATCCAGCCCGACTCAAGAAAATCATCGATGATTTTGGAGGGGCCATGGTGGTCAAGCCGTTACAGAGATATGGTGGGGAAGGGGTGATCAAGGTCAGCGATCGCGATCGTGAAAATCTGATTTCCTTGATCAATTACTATATAAAGGCCTCTAAATCCTACCCGGAGCGTGAGCCGATCATGGTTCAGGAATATCTGGATGTGGTGCAGAAAGAGGGTGATATCAGGATTCTTTTGCTTAACGGAGAGATTCTCGGTACAATGAGAAGGAGGCCTCTTAAAGGGGATTTTAGGACCAATATTCATGCCGGGGGTCGGGCATATAGGCATGAGGTGACGCAAAAAGAAAAAGAGATCTGTCGAGTTATAAAGGAGAGGTTGATGAGGGATGGTCTGTTTTTTGTGGGCATTGACGTGTTAGGGGATAAGCTGGTTGAGGTAAACTGTGTCAGCCCGGGTGGCATTCCTCGTATTAACCGACTGAGCGATGTAAAGCTTGAAACCAAGGTAATAGATTTTGTTGAACAGAAGGCCAAGGAAAT
>Ga0114930_10004567_pt1 | contig 11649 bp, 15 predicted proteins | sample AnhtaG_FD_87300 | JGI IMG/M metagenome (GOLD analysis project Ga0114930, IMG submission 87300) | Deep subsurface microbial communities from Anholt, Denmark to uncover new lineages of life (NeLLi) - Anholt_01485 metaG | ecosystem: Environmental > Aquatic > Marine > Oceanic > Sediment | place... | reverse complement strand
TTTGGTCTGCGAGTGGCGGGACAAGCGGTTCTACCTCTGGCCTCTTACTCTCATGCGGAGGGAAGGGCCTCCTCCCGGAGTGCCGCTATGATCTGGACCTTGCAACGCCTGCTCGATCCCGCCTACTTGTACGCCGTGAATCCTGGTCCCCTGGGGCGCTGGGGCATTGTCTACATCGCCTGGGCCATCGTGCTCTTTGCGGGGTTGGGCGTGGCACTGTGGTGGAAAAGGCGCGCGCTCCATACAGCGGCGCGGGTGACCGCCTGGGCGTGTGGTGTGGGGCTGATTCTGTTGGGAGCGCGCTTCCTGACGCCCTATCTTGCTGACGCATGGCGGGCGGCGCGCCTCCCAGAGGAGGCGCTTTATCTGCTCCTTGAAGCGTGGACGGCCCGCGTGTGGCCTATCTCGGCGACGCTGGTCGCCTTGGTGGCTCCGATGGCCCACGGCCTTTCGCGCCTGCGGTTGCCTCACCTCCTGCAGCGTCACGTGGATGCTCTGGTAGGCGCGCCTGGAACTATGGAGGACCGCAACATCGCGCAGCCACCGTTTGCCCTATGGCAAAGCGCGATCCTCGGAAGCGTCCACATGGCGGGGCTAGGCTGGTTGTGGTACGTGGCCGATCGTCCCATCTGGTGGGCGTTCCCTTCCTGGTTGCTGCTGTCGATCCTGCCGCTGTTCGCGGCCGGCGACGGGCGCGCCCCTCGCTTGCGGATGGAAACGTTGGCCCCACTTTTCCCAAGCTATCTTGGGGCTCTGGCGTACTGGGTCCTGTCCCGATCTTTGCACATCGACGTGGACGAATACCAGGGGTTCGCTCTGCCCGATCCCTGGTCTCCCTGGTTCAACGTGCCAGTCCTGGTTTCCGCCGGGGTCGCTTACACGCTCCTGATTCAGCTCAAGCTGGTCGCCAGCGGACGCGGTTCGTCCGGGCGATGGAGCCTCGTGGCTCGCGAGAAAGCCCCGTTGGTCATCCTTGGGCTCCTGATCGCGCTGTGGTTGGCATGCACTGTCGCCGTCCACCGCACGCATGGCGTCACCGCCAGCGATCCCTATTGCTACGTGCAAATGGCCATCGACCTGGCGGAGACTGGCTCCCCACTGCACGAATTTCCCCTCGCCGGGCTGGCCCGCGAGCTGGGGCTGCCTACCTGGCCCACGGTACACATTGGCTATCATCCCCCCTCTATCGAGAATCGCTCGCCGACGATGTGGCCTGTCGGGTGGCCAGCGTTGATGGTTCCCCTGTATTGGATGGGAGGAACACGCGCGCTCTACTTTGCCGCTCCGTTGATGAGTGCGCTTGCGCTGGTCGTGACCTGGTGCCTGGCGAACGAGGCGCTGCGCGATCGACCGCGCGCGACCCGCTGGACGGTCGCTGCGCTGACCTGTGCCCTGGTGGCAACGTCCCCGGAAGGGTCCGAGCGCACCCTGGTGCCTATGGCCGATGCCGCCGCGCAGCTCTTTACCACGCTCACCTTGTGGCTCGTGTTGCGCGGGCAGCGTAGGCGTCCTGTGCTTCACGCCCTGCTTGCCGGGGCCAGTTTTGGCGCGGCGTACTTGGTCCGGCATCCTCAGCTAGCGTTGGGGGCGGTCGCCCTGGTCGCACTGCTGCCGGTGAAGGGGCACGGTGAGCGACAGATGCTCAAGCGCAAACTGTACGCTCTGATCGCGTTTGGGCTGGCCGCATTCGTCGTCGCCATCCCCGACCTCGTGTACCACAAAAGTGTGTTCGGCGGCTGGTTGAGCACCGAATCCACCGAGTGGTTCTTGATCTCGCCCCGCAACATCGGCAGAGCTTTTTTCACTGTTCTTCAACAAGGGCTGTTGCGACGAGAGGAACTTGGTTTTATCGCTCCTTTTGCCCTCTACGGAGCTTGGCTACTCTGGCGCAGGCATCGGCGCCCGACCCTGGTCCTCGCCGCAGGCTTTGTCGGCGTGTTCGTTTTCCACCTATGCTACGCCGCTTTGCGCCCACGCGATCTGATCGCCATCCTGCCAGTGCCCTACCTGTGCGCAGCGTATGGATTTGTCGTCGCCTGGCAGCATGGCGAAAAGCGACGTACCCTGGCCTCTGCCCTGTGGTTGATATGCTGCGTGACGTTCCTGTTCGCCCGTTCGGAACGCACGCTCGCTATGCCCTGGCGAGACGACGTGATTACCTTTGGGCACGTTCGTTCGAGCCAATACCAGGACTTGCTCGCGTTGCGCGCGCTGACTCCAGAGAACGCCGTGATCGGAAGCATGCTCAACAGTGGCGCTATCGAACTGCACGCGGGCCGGGCCGCCGTGCACCCTGCCCCGTGGACGGAGGATGAGCTGTGGCAGTGGACCGATGCATTGCTGGCCCAGGGACGCCCTTTTTACACCTTGGACGACGGCGAAGAGATGCCCCAGGTGATAGCCCGCCTGGAGCGCCGATATGGGGTGCACCCCATCCAGAGGTTGAGCCTGCCCTATTTCGCCTGGGGCGGGGGCAACCTACCGCGTCCCGTCTGGTTGTACCAGATCGAACGGGATCATTCATCAAACAGGTGAATGTCAGCAACGCGCTTGGCAAGCTCGGTCGGATCACGTGCGCTCAAGTTACACAGACAAATGACAGTAAACCTTCTCTGGGGAAACCGGATCATTTCAGCTCGGAAGCCAACAAATCCTCCTCCGTGGCGTATCGTGTCCAACCCCCGATGCGTTCCGTGGATGAGCCCAGAGGCATAGTCGAGACTGCGACCGTTGTTCAGCGTGCCTCTGGTCAGCATCTGGTCCAGAAACTGCGGCCCTCCGATCTGCTGGTGATAGAAGTGCTGGTCCCAGTAAAAGAGATCTTCCACCGTGGTAAACACACCCCCATCGCCTACCGTGTCCAGCGTGGTCATACTGATCTGGAAGCCCTCTTCCCGGTAGGCGTAGCCGCTCGCCCGGTTCGGGACGATCTCCTTGTGGTCGTCATGAAAATGCGTGTTCGTCATACCCAGGGGCGAAAGATCTTTTCCTCGGCATACTTGCGGAGCGACTTGCCACTCGCCCGTTGTGCGATCTGCGAGAGAAGAAAGTAGCCAGAATTGCTGTAGCGCAACTTTCTCGCCTGGCACGAAATCTAGTTTCTCCTGGCTGGCGAGCATATCAATCGCGGCGTCGACGGTGAAGTGCAGATCGTCCGAGCGGGAACCAGCCCCAGCAGCCAGTCTGAGATAGTCTGGAATGCCGCTTCCGCGTACTTTTGATCTTGCCAGTTCATCGTGCATCTCTTTCAATGGGCAGTCGTCGTACGCGAATGCGTCCCTCGGTCACAGTGATCACTGCCCCGCTTTCCAGCACCTCTTGATGTTGTCTGATGATCGCTCGCAGGTGTCGGTTAACGTTGTTCGGACGCATATCGCGCAGGCGAAACGTGATGACACTGGGCAACTGAGCGTCACTGATGGCTATCAGCTCGCCGAAACCAAGATCCTGGGTCAGTACCACGCACTCCTCGCGCCGGGCTTTGGCCAAGATGTCCGAGTCGGGCAGGCAGTCAAGCCCTTCTTCATGCAAATGCACAGCGCCATAACCCAGGCGCCGCAAGAAGCCTGCCGTGCGAAGAGATATCCCCATATCCGCCAGAAACTTCATTCAGCAACCCACTCAAGCGCGTAAACAGACTCGTCGGCCAGCCAAGCGGCATACGACAGCGCTTGGCTGATGTCATCCCGCTCCAGGTAAGGATATTCGACCAGGATTCCCTCGGTGTCCATCCCGTTTGCCACCAGGTTAACTATTAGCGATACCGTGACTCGCATTCCGCGAATGCACGCCCGTCCCCCCATCACGTTGGGGTCAAAGGTAATGCGATCAAAACCGAACATCGTTCTTCCTCCAGCAAGCTCCTACCAGGAAACAAGAGAAACGAGGTTGTTTTCACTTCATTCGTACATCACTTTGAGCCGATCGTGGTAGTTCAGTGCGTCGGTAGAATCAACAAACTGATCGATCGAGCCCAGGTACTCTGGCAGCGTGCGGATCTCCTCGCTTGTGATCGCCGCGCGGATGGCATCGACGAACCTATCGGCGTGGATGACCAGGAAGGGCCGGGTGTAATACTGTGACACCTGCGCAGGCAGGGGATCGGTGATGCCCAAGTTGTTGTGCATCCTGGCGACAAACTCGTATGCCGTTGTCAGATGTTCTTCCCGCTCCTGCCACGAATTGGCTCCCAACACGCGCGCCAAAACGGGTATGAGCTGATCGGCACAGTCGAGTTGCGCAAACGCAGTCCCAAGCCACTTGATATAGGGCGCGTATTGCCGTTCCATCAAGAAACAGAGTCGCACTAGATCGCGCACCAGCCGCCCCGCCACCAGGCGGGAGCCCAGCTCGTCTCCAACCTGGCCGCAGCGTCCCATGAACGCCTCCTCTTGGGATATGCGTCTCCACTGCGTGGCAAGCAGATACAACCACACATCGTGTGGATAGTAGCGTATTCTTGCCCGAATGCGCTCCAATTGACCCAGGCCATCGTGAAACACACGGCCACTGGTGAGACTCTGCAGGTCATGCGCCGGAAAAGCCAACCAATCTACGACGCGCAGGTCCTCATTGGGATCAAAGTTCAGAATATACTTGAAGAAGCCTCGGACAGTGAGAATCATCACACTGTGATCCGTGGGACCGTCTTCGGCCGTTGTTTCTCCGGCACTATCACCACCAACGATGGCGAGGTTGGTAGGGTAGCCGTGGATTTCATGGGGAAGTTCTTGGCCCAACACCTGATCGATTCTCCCACGATAGGCTTGGTGGTCAGCCTCGGACAGAAACAGCATCAACCTTGGCCCCCAATCATGATCCACAGACTGAGGCGTGTCGAATCCCAGCACCTCAGATCCGCGTCCTAGCAACGCGGCCGAGTAGACAAGGTTAGGAAAGTGCGCTGCCAGAATTGGCTTGGCAGCTTCCTCATAGAACAACTCGCAGAGTTTCAGCCCCTTTATGAATGGACGATTCACCACGTGTCGCTTCACACCCTGCAGGGCGGTTCATCGGCAATCGACCTTATCAGCTCGGCTGCATCTCGAATCTGCTCTTCAGTGCCAGAAATACCAAGCCAGGCAGCGCCCTCTGCGCCATAAGTGCCACCGGCCGCAATGAGGCAGGCCTCGGCACCCGTCATCAGCTTGATGGCATCCAGTTCGGTCAAGATCCTACCGGGTATAGGAAGCAGACGCGGACCCTCGGCGTCCGGAGCGTTACACCGTTGGGCCAGAACGTTTACGTCTTCGAACACGCGCTTTTCCAGGCCCACGGGCACGATCAGTCGCACCCGCCGACCGATCGCCGCCGAGAGCGCTGCGAGAACCGTCCCCCCTTCTCGATGACCGATCTGCACGGCGGCCTGACCGCGCGGGTCAAACGCATTGGCCCCTTTCACAACGATATCGCCGGCCCCGAGATCGTCTGCCACATCGTAGATGGTCTTGCCTTCTTGCCACTGGCCGTCGCTGATCACCACATCTCCCGGAAAGTCGACCCCGGCGCGTTCGGCCCCAGGAGCGACCGTCATACCACGACGAAAGCCCCTGCGCGAGAATCCTTTAGCCTGTCCCAGCGATTTGAGTACTTCTTCGGCCACATAGCCGTTCGTCGTACCTGCGATAACAACCAGCGTTCCACTTTCCAGGACGGCCTTTATGTCGGGGTGAAGAGCCATTGCCTTACCGATCAATCGCTTACCCATGGAAGTAGTTACACAGAACTGTTTCATTTTGCTTTCTCCTTTCATCGTTTGCATCATCCTGAACCTGCTCAATCCGCTTCATCCGCTGACTTTTCTCAGTCAAGTCGTACAACGGTTTTCGGGCAGGTCCTTTTCCCACTTTTCCACTGCCTGCTTTTCCTGCTCCAGGTACACCTGCTGCCGGGCGAGCAGTTGATCCCAATTCACCTGATGGCCATCGAGCTTTGGTCCATCCACGCACGCGAAGCGGGTCTGGCCACCCACCTCCACGCGACAGGCACCGCACATGCCGGTGCCATCTACCACAATCGAGTTGATGCTGACGGTGGTCGGCACGCCAAAAGGCTGGGTTGCCAGAGCGCAGAACTTCATACAGTTACCCCTCTATTGTCGATCACCAAGCAAGTAGTGTTCAAGATTCCGTCGTGTCAGACCTGGCGCCTCATAGCCTTCCGCTACAAAGGAGAAATGCGTTGACTCCCTCCAAGGCGCGTCCTTGCCGTATTCTCGTTCCACCCAATCGTCCATCCGACGTTTGGCTCCCTAGTAATTGGACCCCCTGAATGTCTTCCGTATTGTGTCATCCCCATCAGTCAGGGTCAAGTGGATCAAGTACAGTTGTGACCTCCAGGCATCCAGTCAACAACATCTCTGTGGCCGACAGCACTCATTATCGCGACCGATGTCTCGTAGGCGCTGTATCCAGACCTAAGCCGATGGATGTACTCGCGCTCAGCGATGCTACCTTTCCTAGCCTCTGTTGCAGCCTTCGTAGCCTCGGTGATGCTGGATTATATCGTAGACGCAATTGTTTCGAGAGCCTCCACAGCGACCCTTATACCATCAGCGATACTTCCGCGGGCGCCATTGCCGCCCTGGTCATCGCCTCGGGCTGGGCTAGGACCGTGAGGTCTTCTTATTCCCCTTTCAATGGAAGCATACCATGAAGGGTACAGACCGTCAAACGCCTTTGGGACCAAAACTTGGCCAGAACCAGAAAAGACCGCCGATAGCCTTGCAGCCATCGGCTTGGGAGTGGAGAGGGAAGCGGTCTGTGGTTAGGGTTTGTTCGCCTTCGTCAAGAGCATCTGCATCCACATCGGGATGCCACGATCTCCCTTGAGTTGCCTGATCCACTCGTATTCTTCCTCCCTAAACTGCTCCAAGGCTGAAGGCTCCATTCTCTCCCAGAGACTTTGGTTTCCGTGCGACCATTCGAACGCCCACCACTCGTCCTCATCTTGAAAGTAGAACTCTTGCTTTTCAGCCTTCACCTCGATGTTCACAAGCCCTGCACTCGACAGTACCTCCTCGATCTCTGCGGGGTCCCTCAGTCCCCGAGTGTTGCTTTCAGGCCCAGGCCTCAACCTGTCCCGGTAGGATCTCGCTATGCGGCGGAACCCATCCCATCGCTTATCGAATTCGCGCCCCCACGTGGATGCCAGAAACGCCCCCTCCGGCTTGAGGACGCGAACACACTCGGACAAAGCCTGGACAAGATCGTCAAAGAAGTAAAGGACGTAACCGCAGAAGACAAAGTCAAAGTGCTCATCAGGAAAGGAAATCCCCTCCTCAACATCCACTAGATGTACTTTCGCATTCGGCAGGCCAAGACGCTCGACTTCTGCTGTGGTCTCTCTCACCATGCCCTCAGATTGGTCGATGCCAATGACGCGTCCCGTGGGGCCGACCTTTTCGGCTGCTGGAAACAGGATCGCTCCCCTTCCGCATCCCACATCAAGCACAGACGCTCCATCATGCAGTCCCGCCAGGTCAATAAGGCGATTCCCAAAATGGGACCAGATTCTGGGACCGACGCGATCGTACGTTGGTGCTCCCCTGTCAAAAACGCCAGTGATCCATTCCTTGTAATCCAGGTTGTTTCGGTCCATGGCAGTAGCTCCTTCACTTCACTGTGTGACTTGTGACCAATAGGCTCACTATAAACCCCTGCCCTCTTGCCTGCAATACCTCGTGCGTGCGGGTGTTGGGCAGCGATCTCCTATGGTGACAACCCAGCATACCGGCGCAGCCACGATAGAGAGCTAGTGCCAGCGCCTATACCCTCTGATGCCCCGTCTCTTCAGTTCTCCGTTGATCTCTCCCAGATGGTGCTGGCTGTGCCTTAGCGGAAAGAGCATCTTGCCCACACGAGTCTGACCCATCCAAGGGTGCACTTGCTCTGGCTCAAGTAGGGCCGCATCGTCGAGCCTGGAGAGTCCTTCTTCCACGATCGCCCTCATCTCGGCCAACTTGGTTCTGTTCTTTTCTCTTTTCTCCATCAGAGTCCCTCCCTATGGCTGATTTGCTCGTCCAGCTTTGCTCCGCCATGCCCCTGACTAGCACACGCCCGTCCACTTTTTCGCTTGATATGGACAAGTTGCCTACTGCCCCTCCCAACTGATTCCATCAAACCACAAGCCCGCTTGCAGATGATGCTCTATCTCTCGGCGAACAAAAGGAATCGTGACCTTGTACTACTATCCGATTCTATGGTCTCCAGCAGTTTGAGCACCTCCTCGTCCTCCGGTTCCATCTCCAAGACGTGTCCACAGACCTTCTTGGCATTGGTATGATCGCCTATGTTGAGGTAGGTTCCTGCAAGGACATGCAACACCCAAATCGATTGGGGATGTAACCTGGCATTGAGTTCAAAGACATCGATCGTCCTGTCCTCATCTCCCAGGTCATAGCACCTGGCCCAGGTTGTATTTAGGCAACCCACTACTGCTTTTCCAGGCACTCCCTCACGAACTCGAGCGCTCCTGGGGTGTCCTTCCAATGCTGTCCTTGCTCGGTCCAGTAGTAATAGGCCTGGTCGGCCCCACCATAGGTGACATAGTCCCGACGAAGATCCTTGGGCCTCCGATGTCGCTTCTTGACCAGCTCTTGGGCCACCAACGGCAGGAACTCGATCGCTTCGTCCAGTGCCTTCGCTGCTTCATCCCTTCGCCCAAGCTGGTACAGCGCCAGCGCCCGCCCGTACAGCAACTGCTCCATCCCATCGTCGGGATACCGATCGCAGACCGCCAGCACATCCCTTGGTCGGTTTAGACGGAAATTGCAGTCCACGACAAGCGCGCGTGCTCCCTGGTTGTCGCCCGGGTTCATCGCCAGTATGTTGTTGAACATCTCAAGGGCTTGCCTGGTCTCACCGCGCTCCAGATACTCGAGCCCAAGGCCGTGATACGCTCGCAGAAAGGGACGGTTCTCAAGCATCAGCCAGGGGAGCAAATCCCGTCCCATCTCGAACTCCTCTGGCAGGCAGCGCATACCCATGGCCACGACCTCCTGCCAGATCCGGAACGCTTCCTCGCCCCTCCCCGTCTCGCTGAGCAGCAGGGCGAGATGGTGATGGACGTCAATGAACTCGGGATAGACATCCAGCAGGTCTTGGTACATCTCCTCTGCCACTGTGACATCACCCACCCGCCAGTGCTCTAGTGCCACGTGAAACTCTTCCATCACGTCCCAGCTTAGCCTCGGATGCTCAAACCGCCACTCGTGCTCGTCCGCTTGAATCACTGCAGTCGCCCCTTCCGGGCAGCGAATTCTCTTGCCACGTTCCATTGTAACTACTCCTCCGAGAAAGGCATGGCCATTCCGAGTTCGGTGCTCAATGAACGCCAACCGATCCGCGCATCTGGGCTGATAGTGCTCCAAATCGACTCACTAGCTCCTTCATCCTGTCACCTCTCAAAAACTCTCGTTACTACGGCCCGGGCTACTCCCTGCAAACTCTGACTGCCTAACGACGGATTGAGTCGCGCGACGGCTTGTGCGGCAAGGGACACTTGCCAGCAGTTGGAGGCGAAACAGGACGGTCAATACAACCCACGGCTTTCAGCCGCAGGGACTCCAATGAGCGGTTGGGCCAGCCCCTCCCCAAAATGGGACAACACTATCGCGGTGGAAGACGAAATCAGCTTTGCAGAGACCGTCGAAGCGAACGATGCGTTCTGGATGACCACCGCCTGTCTCCAACGGGAGGTTGAGCCATGTTTCTCCAATATCGTCTAGCCAATCGTCGCTGGCCAGAACCTCTTTCAAGTCAGTGGCGAAAACCATCAGGTCAAGATCAGACCACTCATCAGCAGGGAAGTCACGCCGTGCTCTGGAACCAACAACGAGGATAGCACGGATGTCAGGTCGAGACTCTGCCCAAGCGATGACACGGTTTTCCAGTTGCTGCATAGTTGCTGCTCTGCCTCCTGAAGGCGTAGCTTGACTCATCATTAGCGGCGCTCCCTACGAGGGCCGCTTCGAATACCGTTTGCAGGATCGCGGCCGGGACAATATCGCGATAGCCACTGTAGGTGTCATAAAATCCTAGCCCCAAGACGACAGAGATGCTGGCTATGGCACAGTACGGAGAAGCCTTGAAATCAAAGCGGAGTCCGCTTTGCCCTCTCTTTTGCTTAGATGATTATCCATACCATAGTTGTGCCGTATGACGTGTACCTGGCATCTTGCCTTGCCCCGACGTCGATCCTCTTCATTCAAATCGATACCCATCACTGTGTCGGCGGGCTTATGCTCGACGGGCGCCCAGGCGCCTTTGAGACGGGAGGTTGGTTCTGTGTACAGTACTACTCGGAAGTGCTGCTGACGGACCCTCTCTCCGGCGGATAAATCTTTTCTGACATCTTTGTGCTCCTGCCACTCGCCTGAAACTGCCTTGCCCGTTCACCGTTGCCCACCAGCGCCGGGCTGATGGGCAACAGCAAGCGTGCGAGCTCAGAATGGCAGAACATCGGCGCCCTGGAGTCGACTGTTTCCTTTTCCCGCTTATGAGAGCTTTTCCGGTTGGACTTGGCCAGCCTATGGTGGACAAAATAGTTTGTGAGACATTGGCCTATGTTCGAGAAGGTCTATGTCCGATAAGTGCAGCTTGTACGAACGAAAGTGATTCGAAACCTGCCGAAAACGCTCCTAAGCAGCCTCGCAATGCCTTTGGAATTCTTCGCACAATGTGCTATTTCCATTTCCGGCAGCACAGTCTACTTCTTGCCCGGATGAGCGAACTGTATATGGTTCCCTCCCGTGCCCCGGAAGAGATACTCGCTCAATTGCTGACCGTGTTTCTCCTCATCGGCTGGCGTGAGTGGCAACGGCCAGTGCAGCTCCTTGTAGAGCGCGAAACGGTGAAGGTCAAACGCTGCGCACAGCAAATCGCCATACACACCTGCCGTCTGGAGCATAGCCCAGTAAGCAGCGATGATGACGGCCAGTGCCACCAGCACCGCCCACCATGCCCAAACTGTCCATACAAAGAAAGCGAGACCCCACAGGAAAAGGCGGGTCGCGCCGTTGAGCTTTTGTCGCGTCTCAACAAGCGTACTCTGCGTACCCTCCGGCAAGACCAGCCACAGCCGGGGCCAGCACACACTCATCGCCAGCCTGTAGCGAACATACGGGTATTCCTCCGCCGCGCGCAAAAGGTTGCCCAACGGGGTGGGCATCAAGCGGCGGGTATCCACCGGGTAACGCGCCAGCTTGGCATCCAGGCGAGCATATTCGGCTTGCTGTTCGGCGGTGCGCTTTTCAGGTTCAATCTTGGCCAGTTTTTGCCACTCGTCATCCTTACGTTGCGCGTGTTTTTCCCACAAGCGGGCCAGCCAAAAACGCGGCCCTCGCAATGGCCAAGGCCAGTACCCCTCCATGAGGCGTAGCATAGGGAGTTGCAGCCATTTCACCATCACTGACGAAACAGCCAGCACAAGCAAGCCGCCCACGGCCAGGGCAATGCAAGCGGCCGTATTGTCGATGCCTGTCACCCAATCGACGATTTTCCTCCAGCTATTCAGGTAGTACCGGTGCCAGACCCATGCCAGTAGCCCGCCGAGCCAAAACGCCAGCGCTGGACCAAGTTCTTGCGCCGCCCACCGGTCTCCCAGCCCCTCGGTCAGCCCTTCCCAAAACTTGGCAAACATCGCTCACTC
>Ga0114930_10004565_pt1 | contig 11654 bp, 11 predicted proteins | sample AnhtaG_FD_87300 | JGI IMG/M metagenome (GOLD analysis project Ga0114930, IMG submission 87300) | Deep subsurface microbial communities from Anholt, Denmark to uncover new lineages of life (NeLLi) - Anholt_01485 metaG | ecosystem: Environmental > Aquatic > Marine > Oceanic > Sediment | place... | reverse complement strand
TAGTCACTTTATTATTGTCGATGAAAAGTACGGACAATTCCGGTGCCCTGCCAGTAATGGAGAGAATATCGATTCCCGTCTGCCGGAGCTCGATACCGAAGCCGCCACCCATAGAGGAATCACCATAGAGGCCAGTAGCCGGTGAGATGGCGACAAAGGAGTTCTTTCCCGATGATGGCAGGTAAACCCCGGTCAGAGGTCCCGGCGCTACAACCAGAAGATTCTCCGGGCCAAGGGGGTCTATCTTAAAATCATGCTTCTTCAGATTATCCCAGACCAGTTTCGCGCCGAAGCCACGCCCCCCGATATACTTTTCGATGAAGGCGTCCGAAATGTCCTGGCGCTCAGCGCTGCCCTTCGTAAAGTCCACATGGAGGTGTTTCTTAAAATATCCGCTCTTTATGCTCATAGCTCTTCCTTCCCTATCTCGGCATATTGGATGACCTTCCTTTCGCCCTTCTCATAGAACTCAATTTCTTTCATCTGAGTGTAGCTCAAGACATTGTTGAGGCGTTTGGATTCGCCCAGGGCAGCCTCCGGTATGAGCTTGAGCGCTCCCTTGGGACATTTCTTGACGCACTCGGGGTCTCCTCCGCACATATCACACTTGATGGGCAGGTCACAATCTTCATGTGCGTACATCGCTCCGAAAGGACATGCTTCCACGCATTTATAGCATGAAGTACAGTCCTCCTTGTCTAGTTGCACAACGCCATCGAGCCATCTCAAGGCATCAACAGGACATACTTGTGCACATGTGGGCACCTTACATTGGCTGCACACAATCGGCATTCTCACGACTGGATGAGGGTATGTGGTCAATACTCTTATCGCCGCCTTCTTGGGATTGTTCACTCCGAAATGCCTGATTGCACATACAAGTTCACAGATCCTGCAGCCGGAACACTGCTCCGGAATTACCGTTAGCTTTCTCGACATCAGATAACCCTCCGGAAGACTCCTGCAATTATTATCCCTGGATGGCAAGATTGTCAACGAGGGCGAAGTGTGCGTTAAGTTCGCCCGAAAGAATCTGACCGCAGAAGTAGCTGTGATCCCAGTACAATCCTTCCTCCCATGGTGGGAGAGAGTTAGGGATGGAATCGTGCAGTCTTCCTCCCTGGCGGGAGGGCATTGACAGCCGTGGGTTAGGTTACTATCCTAGGTCCATATAGCGATGATGCCCAGGCACAGCCTTATCAAGAGTCGATATGGGAAATCCCGGCTCACTGCTGTATCATATCATCATCACCAAGGGGAGGGAGAAAATGATAGCATTAGAACGAATCAGGATTCTGGACCTATCCCGCCTGGCGCCGGGGCCTCTGGGCAGCATGGTACTGGCCGATATGGGCGCTGAGGTCATCAAGGTCGAGGAACTGGAGGAGCGCGGGGGGATGGCCCGCGATATCTTCGTCCCACCGGGGGTGAGCCCCGAGGAGGAGGGAAAATACCTGGCCCGAGACATCTTGGGCAGGAACAAGAAAAGCATCGCCCTCAACCTGAAGCTCCCCGAGGCCAGGGAGATATTCTACAAGCTTGCGGCCACGGCGGATGTCATCTGGGAGAGCTACCGTCCAGGTGTGGTGGACCGGCTGGGCATAGGCTACGAGACGATCTCCAAGATAAACCCGAGGATCATATATTGCAGCATCTCAGGTTACGGCCAGGATGGCCCCTACCGAGACCTCCCCGGACACGACCCTACCTACAGCGCCATAGCTGGCGTGCTGGCATCAAACACCGACATGGAGGACAGGCCAATGACCAGCGGTGTGCCGGTGGCCGACACCAGCGTGGGCCTGTACGCAGTCATTGGCGTCCTCTGTGCCCTGATAGCGCGTGAGAAAACCGACCGGGGACAGTATATAGACGTTTCTTTTGCCGATAGCGCCCTGAGCTTCGCAGCCATACTGCTGGGGCAATACATGGTATACGGCCCTATGCCCAGGAGGCAAGATGCGCAACTTATACAGAACGCCTGGCAGACCAAGGACGGCAAGTACATCGCCTCCTGCCCCCTGGAATCCTATTTCTGGGAGCGGTTCTGCCGCGCCTTAGGCATGGAGGAGCTCATCCACCACCATCATGCCACCGGGGAAAAATACGATGAGGTGGTCTCTGCCATCAGGGACAAGGTCTTGACCAAGACCAGGGACGAGTGGTTTGAGATCATGAAGGAGGCCGATACCTGCGTCAGCCCAGTCCTGACCTTCGATGAGATACTCAAGGATCCCCAGATACTCCATCGCAACATGATCATGGAACTGGAGCATCCGACCCAGGGAAAGGTGAAGCAGCTCGGGTTCGGGATAAAGCTCTCCGAGACCCCGGCCCAGTTCAGAAACTTCGCCCCCCTCCTGGGGCAGCACACCGAGGAGATCTTGCAGGAGCTGGGCTACAGCGGGGAGCTAGTGGAAGAACTGAGAAAGGCTGGCGCCGTGAAATAGGCCTGGAAACATGTGCGTATCGAGCATAAGCTCAACACTACGGTGGCACCACTGGAACTGAGCTTCAAAACACTGGACACTGGCCGAAGCGGTGTGATCGTTGAAGTGGGCAAGTGAACCATAAGGAGGAAAATCATGTCGCTTATACCAGCTTTTGAAATAGGTGTATGGAATGCCTGGATTTTTGAGCTTTATGCGCTGTTGCCCTGTCCGTTACTCACCTTAACCCCGTTGAAAAAGAGAGCGCCTCCCAGCCCTGACTTGTCGACCCTTAACGAGGTTGAGAGGAGAACTTTCGGGCTCTCAAGAGTAGTTATGTTTCTCCCCTTCATATACTCTATTTTCCTGCCGCTAAAATTGGGCACGACATGGTTTTATATAGGCCTTCCTATAGCTTTGGTGGGACTAGTTATGTATACGATAGTTTGGGTCAACCTAGTATCCATACGGCCAGGTGACGGGCTGGCTACCGGAGGGCTATATCGCTTTTCCAGACATCCTATGTATCTCACCGGGTTTCTAATGGCCATAGGCATAAGTATAGCCTGCGCTTCGTGGCTGTTTCTAGTGCTTTCGATTGCATCTTTGTTTTTTGCGAATGTCCGGTATGCAGGTTTTGAAGAACGCTTCTTGTTACAGAAGTACGGCGACGCCTACCGTGAATATATGGATAGAACCCCAAGATGGATAGGAATACCGAAATCCGGGGGAAGGTGATTATAGTTAGCCGTAAAATTCCTTATAATACTCCCTCCCCTGGCGGGAGGGATTTAGAGGGAGGGGGAAATTCACCCTCATGCCAAGCCTGAGCCCTGCTACTCCTCCAGCCCCACTTCTTTTCGTAAGGCTTGCCAGTCGTCTTTTGAAATCCTAAAGGTGTTTTCTGCGAAGTCAGGTGAGTAGTCGCCCATTGAAGTTATCCACTCCACCAACTTTCGCTTAGTCTTAGCATCTTGCACCAACGCCACTATCTCAAACTCCCCTCTCCTATCTGTAACATAGTTGCACTGGTCTTCTCCAGCTATGTCTCTTATCTCATCATTCGTTAGCAGCCATCTATCCTTTGGCAACTTTTACCTCCTTAATCTGATAAGCGCTATTCAATACATACCCATACACCCCAACAACACAATTTGTTGTGAAGAGTTTCTTTTTTACATATTGAACAGTATGCATGGGATACTTCTTAAGCTAACATAGGCTCCAAAATCGGTCTATCACCAAAAAGTACTACTTGGAAAGCCCAGTGGTCTTTGCCATGTACCAAAGTACCTGAATAAGCAAGGGGAGAGGGTTCAGAATCTGGAGGTTAAGTAACCAAAATGCAATTAATATCCAATCCGGTTTGTGATAGATGTGAAAAAAGTCCTGATACCAAAATACCTATAGAAATAGCCTAAACTGCGGTTGATTCTGAAGTAGTTGCAATCTTGGCATACCCCCCTATCGAGGGCAAAAGCCTCCAGTGTATTCTCTCACGTAATCAGACGGCTTATTGCCATCCCTCAAATTGCCCTTATCTCCTCCCTCATAAATCTTATGTAAGAGACGGCGAAGCATATGGCCGCCAGGGCTATCATGCCTACCACCTGAGGCCAGACGAGCAGGAGGCTCTGGTTGAAGGGGAGAGGAGTTAGCATCCTTCCAGTAAGCACGCTTATCGTCATTAGCGCTGGATTAAAGCTGCCCAGTTCAGGTGTTAATAAGGCGCTGGTGGCTTCTCCATAAAGAGTGGCGGGGGAGATGCGTCCAATTGCCCCTGAGATTTCATAGTGTTCGGCTATTAATGCTACGCTGGAATTCTCATCAATTGGAACCCAGGCACCGGCGATTGCACCAGCAATCACAGACATAAAGAGGAAAAGGAACAGCCACAAGCCTATGGAAGCCAGCATTGAAGTGGTAGCAGACTTAAATAAGACGGAAAAAAGAACGGCTAAAGCCATCCAGAAGGCTCCATAAATTATGCTTACCAGGGCGAAGACTATGAGCCTCAAGACCTCTTCTGAACCCGGCGGCACGCCAACAATACGAAGCCCCAGTCCAGCTATGATAGCAATTACGCTTACAATTATGATGGACAGAATAGCTAGTCCGGCTAGGAATTTGCCATTTATTACCGAATCCCTGTAGATTGGCTGTGATAAAAGCCGGCTGAGGTTGCCGCTGTTGCGCTCGCTATTTATGGCATCGAAGCCAAGGGCTATGCTTATGATAGGGATGAATAGGGATAGAAAAAAGAGAAAAGATGGCAGTGCTTCGCTAGAGGTGGTGAAAATTTTGAGGAAGACAAATTCAGTTGTTGGGCTTACCGCTCCCCTTATAGTTTGAGTAGCTACGTAAGTAGCAAATATTGCCGCCAGCAGAACTAAAATAAAGAGGATAAAGAACCTTTTACTAACGAGATGGTCGGCCAGTTCTTTGCGAAAAACTGCGATCATACCTGACCCTCAGTGAAATATTTCTTGTAAATTGTCTCCAGGCTGTATTCCTCTATCTTCATTCCAACCAACAAGCTATCACTATCGACAATTACCTTGGCTATCTGGGACCTCAAATCTTCGTTGCAGGTGATAAGCAACGAGTTGCCAGAACTTTGCACATCTATCACCCCTTTAACTCCCTGTATGGAATTAATAAGCTTAGGGTCTAATTGGGCTACCTCAACTTGGATTCGGTACTTTCCGCCACCCATGGTTTGTCTGCCAAGGAGGTCTATCGACCCTTCAGCTACCAGACTCCCCTTGGCTATTATCCCTACGCGGGTACATACCCTTTGCACCAGGTGTAATTGGTGGGAGCAGAAGATAACGGTTATACCTTTCTTGGCCATGCTTGCTATGAGATCGAGGATGTCCTCTATGCCTTCAGGATCAATGCCTGTGGTGGGTTCATCGAGGAAGACAAGCTTTGGCTCCTTAACCCATACATCGGCTATGCCTAACCTCTGCTTCATCCCTCGGGAGAACTTGCTAACCTCCTGGTCAGCTACTTCAGATAGTCCCACTGTATTAAGGAGGTTCGCAATCCTTTCCTCTGATATCTCTTTTGGCAGGCTATTTAGCTCAGCGGTGTACTGCAGGTTCTGCTTTGCAGTTAGGTCTTCATAGAAACCAACCTTTTCTGGCAGATAACCTACAAGATACTTTACCTTTAAGGGGTCCCTGGTCGGGTTGTGGCTGCAAACCTGTGCTGTTCCGGAACTAGGCTCGGTAAGTCCGAGTAACATCAATATGGTTGTCGTTTTGCCTGCGCCATTGGGGCCGAGGAAGCCGAAGACTTCACCTTCCTCTATGCGAAGATTAAGCCTATCAACAGCAGTAAAACCATCATAGGTTTTGGTCAAATCCTTTGTCTCAACGATGACCTGCCTCACTTATTATCTCCTGCCAAACCGTCTGAAAATAAAGTACAGTCCAGCAATCACGGCGATAACTATCACTGCACCTATCCACCCCCATGCGGTAGATGTTCCTACCGTTACCCTGATGTCCAGTGAACCGGGGCCTTGCGCTGGGATGGGGTCGCTTAGAAATCTCAAGGTGACCATATAGTCACCTGCAATGGTCTTAGCTGGCGGTTTTATGGTAACCATAACCTCTTGCTCATGCCCTGGTGAGAGGGACTCTATTTCCTCTGGGTTGAAAGTAGTACTCCATTCCTCGCCGGCGATTCCGCGTGGATCTAGTGAAGAGAAAGTTACTTTATCCAGGGAATCAGTCCCTGTGTTGGTAATGATTAAAGCGAGATTACTCTCTTTCCCTGCGGTAGTTTTAATATTCAGCCTTTCGTTCTTTGTCATGGCCGTAAAACTATATCTGGCAGTTATACTGGCTGTAAGATCAACGCTACCTTCTATCTCCCCTGATGCAGCTTTCAGAGTTATGAGGTAATCTCCTGGGTCCGGGTATAGCCAGAACGGTGCCATAGTAACGACTGCGATTGTCTCTGGATAGGACTTTTTGGGATCAAGGAGAATCGCCGATATCTCTTTATCTTCGAAAGCTGATTGACGTATACTAACTACCCAGCCCTCGGGCCCCTCGGCGAAAAGGTCAAAAGTAAGCGACTCGTCGCCACCGGTATACGATAATTCGACTGTAAAGTCGAAAACGGTATCGGATGGGCCGGGCCGTATGGGGTATTTGGCACTAAGCTCAATTTTCTCTTCTTGAGCTACAATTGTTTGCTGATTTATCAGACCGCCAAATACTGCTAGGCATAAGGTAAGACAAGCTATAAGGCAAGCTACTCTGAGTTTATTCATTTTTCCCAACTCTCCTGAAATTCAATTTATGTTGCATTTTAACTGAATTTCCTTACCACATCAAGCTCTGCTATAATTTTCCGATATGCCAAGGATAGACGACCGAGCTAACAATGAACTTCGCCCCGTGCGTATAATTTTAGGTTACCAGAGTTTTGCCGAAGGTTCAGCTTTAATTGAGTTGGGGCAAACCAGAGTGCTGTGCTCTGTTAGCATGGAGGAAAGGGTGCCCATCTTCCTCAAAGGAAGTGGCAAAGGCTGGGTTACTGCTGAATATGCTATGTTACCCCGCTCCACGCTTACTCGCACACCGCGCGATAGGACAGAAGGAAGAAGCCAGGAAATCCAGCGACTTATTGGTCGCAGTTTTAGGGCAGCAATTAACTTAGCTGGCTTAAGAGAGAGAACCTTCGTTGTGGACTGCGATGTGCTACAAGCAGATGGTGGCACCAGAACAGCGGCCATCACCGGTGGATATGTTGCTCTATATCAAGCTTTCCATAACTTGAGAAAACAAGGCGTTTTGCCATCTATGCCGCTCAATAAAATGATAGCTGCCACCAGCGTTGGCATCGTTGATGGCAATATGCTACTCGACCTTTGTTATGAAGAAGACTACCGAACTGAAGTCGATTTCAACGTAGTCATGACTGACAAAAGCGAGTTTGTGGAAATTCAGGGAACGGCTGAAGGTAAACCATTTTCTAAAGAGACTGCGGATTCATTGCTTCAGCTGGCTCAGCAGGGGATAAACAAGCTGTTCCGAATCCAGAAGGAAACCCTGAGGGCTCTGTCTTAACTGGGAACTCTATTCGTCATATTAGGCTGGTCGGGAGCCACGTCCAAGCCATTATCGGTGAAGAGTTTTAGCTTATCATCTTTGACAACCCTGCGAACTTCATTATGAAATCGCCGTTTCTCGCGTATAACAGAGACGGATAATAAAATATGTTTGAGATGGAGTGGATATGGGAATACGTTAGCAAGGGTGAATGTTGCTTCTCAAAACACCTAGCCCATGTGAGACACAGGATAAGCTTTTAATAACAGAATTTGAAGAAGCCTTACCTTATAGGCAGAGTCTCAGAGTGGTCTTGTTTGTGTTCTCCGTCCATAAGAGTTCAAGATGATTTGCCAGGGATGAAGGTCATTAAAACCTGTAGCTCCTATGGAAATAGAAAATTTAAGCACATGCAAGGTATATCTACAAAGCCGGTGAATGTGAGTTGCTACGGTTTGTCAGTAACCCTTGTAAAAGCACGTTTGCCTTCTATCGGTCTGTATATCTCAACGAAATCGCGGTAATACCAGAAATCATCTTCCTCAAATTGCTTTTCTTTTTTGATGTTAATGTTGTGAATGACCAGGAGTTCCTCTTTATCATGTGAAGTTTGTATAAGTTTTAATCCAGACGGCGCCCATAATCCAGACCCACCCCAAAACTGGGCTCCACTTATGCCGTGTGTTCCCACCGCATTACAACCTATAACCCATACCTGGTTGGTCGCTGCCCGCGATGACATCATCGAGTCCCAGAGAAAACCATAGTAATGGTCGGTTTCCACATTCATACTGGGGTAATCCCTGCTCGCCGTCCCTCTCCAACTTGCAATCTCGATTATCGCATCAACTTTATCAACCATCGAATATTCCTGGAAAAGTTGTGAGAAACACATATCGTAACAGGTAGTGAAGCCAAATCGCCCCCATTCGGTTTCAATCACCAATTTATCGTCCTGTCCCGTTTCTGTGTATTGCTTTTCAATGCCTGGCAACATCACTTTGTCATATATGTATTCGGGATTTAAGTAATCGAATTCCGCGTTGACAACGAACGAGGAATTCATGAATTTGCGGTTCGGCCCCTTCCTTAAGCCGTTAAATATAATGAACTGCAGGTCATCATCGAGTTTGGATTCAACTTTCCGCAGCCAATCCTGTTGGTTTTCTATTACCCCTGATTCTTGATAGGCCCAGCATGCCTTTTCATCATCCCAGAAGTAACCGGAAATACAGAACTCCGGGAATATAATCATGTTAACTTCGTATATCTTGAATATGTCGATAACCTGCAATATTTTCTCTTTATTGGCCTCAATATCAGGGACGATGGCGTGTAGGTTTGCCAAACCTATTGAGAGATTATCCGGGGTATCAGAATAGCTGCTTTCGATTATGGTAAACCCATCGACTTTTTCTGCACAACTGGTGCATACAATGGTTGTTGCGATCAGTAGAAAAGCTAAGGCGATCTGAAAACTGGCTATCACTTTTCTATTCGACTTTAATTCCTTACGAACCATCTCCGTCCTCCTTTATGCATTCTGCAACAAATGTCTTTAGCTGAAATCAGTATGAAGTTGGAATACGTGATAGTTGGATATTTCGCTGAACGGTTACCATAGCACATTTGCAAGTGACAACTACGATTTGTTTGGGCAGTTCTAATTTCTCTGCTTACATTATGGCTCCACGCTGTCTGAATCATAGAGTAGTTGGCAATGGGTTTCACGTGTAAAAAGTGCAGCGATGGTCGCCATGCCCAGGCAAACAGGAAGAACGGCCAGAGCGAAGCGATAATCTCCCGTTCGCAACGCCGAGACTCCCTGAGCAGCCCTTTCGGGGGAGGCCAAGGTTGAAAGCCAGCCAATAATGGGCAAAAGAATAGCGGTACCTCCTGCGCAGATGGTGTTAGCAAAACCCACTGAAATACCGGCTGAACCAGGTGGGCGGATATCGTGACTTACGGCATAACCGAGGACGAGTCCGTTACAACAAAATCCCTGCACAAACAACAGGGCGTATGCAGCGGTCAGTGGCAAGTGCGGTAGACCTGGAAGATACAGAATAATTGCCATGCATACCAATGAGGTGGTAGAAGCCATTATCATGGGTAACCTGCGACGATGCGTCCGGTCTGACAGCCGTCCCCAGAAGGCACCACCGATAAGGCCACCCACAAATAACATCGAGACCACAGTCGCGGCACTGACTTTATCTATTTGGTAGGCCGCCTGGATGAAGCTGGTACCCCATGTCGCGCCTATGGCAGTAAAGGTGATGTTCATTGTAGTAATATATATACCGCTTGTCCAGGACTGGGGTTTGGTGACAACGTGTTTAATGTCCTGCCAGGTCTTTGACTTGCCACGAACATGTTCAGGGTGGTCTTCCCAATGGGCTGCTCCGGCTGGGTGGTCACGGACAACAAGCCAGATGAGAATTGCCAATCCACCGCCAGCGACAACAAAGATCCACGAGGTGCCACGCCAGCCAAGGTGGGTAACGGCGTCTGCAAGTGGCCCTCCGCCGGCTATGGCGCCAATCATGCCTACCAGACTGGTCATACCGGCCATGGTGGCGAAACGGCTTGCCGGGAACCAGTTAGATACAAGCTTCAGACATGAGACATAAGCGAACGCAGTTCCAAAGCCTATGAACAGACGGGAGGCCTCTGCCATAGGCATCGACTGGGCCATCGCAAACAAAATGCTTCCGGTTGTTGCGACAAGTACTGCAATCACCAGGGGCCTGTGCGGACCGAAATGGTCTGTGATAATCCCAACCGGAATCTGCATCACGGCGTAGGACAAGAAATAGAACGACGCGAGGCTTGACAGGACGGCCTCACTGGAATGAAATTCTTTAATTATATCCGGGCCCATTACCCCGGGCGCCATCTGCTGCATATAGTCGTAGAAAAAATACAGGGCGGCGATTCCCCAGATGATCCAGGGAAGCAATTTGAGTTTGCTATGACTTTCAGTCGGAGGACTCATTTGTTGACAAAGGATTATGGTCTAACCTGACCGGTGCCGAAGATGATCCACTTGTAGCTGGTCAGCTCTTTAAGAGCCATGGGGCCTCGAGCATGAAATTTCTGTGTGCTTATGCCTATCTCAGCACCCAGGCCAAATTGTCCGCCATCGGTGAAACGAGTGCTGGCATTGGCGTAGACGCAGGCAGCATCAACCTCGTTGAGGAACCTCATCGCTGCTGAGTAGTCCTCGGTAACAATGGCCTCGGAGTGCCCCGAGCCATATCTCTCGATATGCTCCAAGGCCTCATCCAGAGAATCAACCACTTTGATGGCTGCAGTTAAGGATAAAAATTCCTTTCCCCAATCTTCATCCCCTGCCGGGACTAACTTTAGAGAAGGAATAGACCCAAGAATAGCCATGGCTCTCTCATCGCAATGCATTTCTACTCCAGCCTTGGCCCACTCCTCGGCAACGGAAGGCAGATAATCCTGGGCGATATGACTATGGACCAAAAGGCAATCCAGGGCATTGCACACAGTGGGGCGTTGAACCTTGGCATTATAGGCAATAGCCACCGTTTTACTAAGGTCAGCAGATTTATCCACGTAAGTATGGCAGACGCCTACTCCGCCGGTAAGCACCGGCATCCTGGCATTCTTTGACACATGGTCTATAAGTCCGGAACCGCCGCGGGGGATTATCAGGTCAATGATTCCCTTCATCTGGAGCATCTGGTCCACGAAAGCGCGCTCCGTGGATTCAATAAGCTGGATAGCTCCTTGGGGCACTCCGGCCTGGAAACAGGCCTCCTGCGCTACACCAGCCAGTATGGAGTTGGAGTTGAGGGCCTCCCTCCCACCACGGAGGATGACGGCGTTGCCTGATTTGAGGCACAGGCTTGATATGTCTATGGTGACATTGGGGCGGCTCTCGTATATGGCTCCGATAACTCCCAGAGGAACCCGCTTCTTACCTATCCGCAAACCATTGGGCAAGGTGCGCATCTCAAATACCTCACCCACAGGATCAGGCAGCCCAGCTACCGTTTTTGCGTCCTGAGCCATGTTTTCAAGACGAGATGGCGACAACATAAGCCTATCAAGCATGGCTTCACTCATGCCCGAAGATTTCGCCTCTTCATAGTCAATCTTATTAGCGGCTAAAATTTCCTCTTCC
>Ga0114930_10004564_pt1 | contig 11661 bp, 6 predicted proteins | sample AnhtaG_FD_87300 | JGI IMG/M metagenome (GOLD analysis project Ga0114930, IMG submission 87300) | Deep subsurface microbial communities from Anholt, Denmark to uncover new lineages of life (NeLLi) - Anholt_01485 metaG | ecosystem: Environmental > Aquatic > Marine > Oceanic > Sediment | place... | reverse complement strand
TTCGACGGAGTTTACCCTGAGCGTAGCCGAACGGGCTCAGGGCTACGGCTAATTCAGGGCAGGCTCTGCTCAGGGCTACCGCTACTTCGTGTGTTTCGGATTTGTGCTTTGTAATTTCCCCCTTGCTCATTCTTTTATTTGGCCTTAACAATCAATCGCAAGAAAAAGCTTATACGTAAAGCGCGTACGCGCTTTACGTATGACAATTGTGAATTTCCAAAAAGCTGAATTCAAAACAAGCCACAGAGGCCACAGAGAAGACAGAAAACAGAAGACAGGATGCTCGATTCTTGATACTTCCGCCTTCGCTATCCTTCTTCGCCAAGGCTACGAAGGAACCAGCTACGGCGGACAAGCGAATCTCGATGCTAGATACGACATACGAGCGACGAGATCAGACCACTAAAACTTGACCCTTCAACTGTGTTCAGGGCAGGCTCTGAGCAATGTCGAAGGATCCAAAATCTCAGATAACGACCAACCTCACCTGCCACAATGGAGCGCAGCGGAATGTTCTTCCGAGTTGAAGTTGTTGTTAGGCAATGACCTTAACACGATTGCCTTTAGAGTTAGAGTATTTCTTGTTTGCTTCTGAAACTCTCTTTATTGCGTCTTCTGATTTACCTATAGCCACAAACATCAATAATTGGTCCCAATAAATGGCTGTCGCATGACTATTTTTCAAACGCTCTTTAATTCGTGCAAAAGTTTTTGTAAACGCTTCGTGCCTAAAATGCTGAAAGACAGAAACCACAGACCTTTCAGATATTTGCTCCAAGATACATGAAATATCAGAATACAAAACATGTTTTTCGCTTGACTTCTCAGGTTCAAACCCATTATCTGGATCAAGAAATAACAACTGTTCTTCTTTGTGTGACAATCCTGAAATATATGTTTTTCTGTTTGTTATCTGCGAGTCATTATTATGCAAATTCACAGTATAATTAGAGTTTGTTCTTCCGGGTAAGCTATTTATTAAAACTACTTTTCTTTCATTCCGCAAATCATCGCAGAAATCCAGAATCTCTTTACGAGCGGGAAACAAAGTGGGATGTGTTTTTCCATCATTGCTCTCATCATTCGGAGTTATCATTAGCATGATATTAAGAACCGGATAATTTAGTTCCTCTGCAAGAAAATCATGGTAATCCCATTTGAAGCTATCTTTTGAGTCACCCAGGTATTGTTTTTTCATGTTTTTATTTGCCTAACTTCTGTTTATATGGTTTCCGTATAAAGCATTTCCTCTGGCACATATTGCCGGATAAACCTCAACTATTGACCAAAAAATTCGTCTCATACCAATCACAAAATTTAAGATTCTTTTTCCGGGTCCTTTATGAATCCCTTTTCCATCAGCATTTTAGTTTCGTCTCTTGCCTTTTTTATGATTGATTCGGCTGTTTTGTACAGATCTTCTCGTGTCATAACTTTTTCAGCTATTCCCTGCTCGATGGCCTTAGAGCCGACTGCTGCGGCCTCGCGCGGAAACACCTCCCATTCATCCATTGAGGGAATTATGTAGTCTTCACTTAGTCCCTTGTCTTCGGCGGTCCTTGCCAATTCCATTGCCGCCTCGATACACATTTCGTCGGTTATTGTTTTGGCCCTGACATCAAGAGTCCCTCTGAAGATGCCGGGAAATCCCAGGGAATTATTTACCTGGTTAGGGAAATCACTACGTCCGGTTGCGACGATTCTGGCACCTGCTTTTTTTGCCTCCCACGGCCAAATTTCAGGCACCGGATTGGCGCATACGAAGACAATAGAGTCTTTTGCCATTTTTGAAATCCATTGGCTCTTAACCGAATTCGGCCCGGGTTTTGAAAGGGCAATCAACACATCCGCATCTTGCAGGGCTTCGGCGATTGGGCCCTCGAAGCCAAGCTCATTGGTAATCCGGCAGATATTTAATTTTTCCTTTAGAGAAGGATTGTCCCTTATGTCAGAGCGATTCTTGTGAAGCGGGCCTTTGCTGTCATACATAATACATCTTTTTGCATCAGCGCCGGCCTGAAAAATAATATCCGAAATCCTTATATTTGATGCGCCCGCCCCCATAAAAACGATTTTTACATCCTCAATATTCTTACCGACTACTTTCAAGGCATTAACCAGGCCGGCAAGGGTGACCGTTGCGGTGCCCTGCTGGTCGTCGTGCCATACCGGTATCGGGCTTTCCCTTCTCAATCTGTCGAGTATATAAAAGCACTTAGGGTGAGCAATATCTTCAAGATTAATCCCTCCAAAAGAAGGATGTAATAACAAGATAGTCTCTATAAACTTGTCGGGGTCTTTGGTGTCAAGGCATACCGGAAAAGCATCAACGCCGCCGAGATATTTGTAGATTAAAGCCTTTCCCTCCATAACGGGAAGGGCCGCATGGGGTCCGATGTCTCCAAGCCCTAATACCCTGGTGCCGTCAGTAACAACGGCAACGGTGTTCCATTTACTGGTCAGCTCGTAAACCATTTCGGGATTTTTAACAATGTCTCTGCACGCAGATGAGACGCCGGGGGTGTACCATACATCAAAATCATGCAAGTCTTTCACGCGGCACTTGGGCGTTACAGCTATCTTGCCTTTGTAATATAAATGAAGCTCTGAAGCTATTTCCAATGGTTTTCTTGCTCTTGCTAAGAGCTCTTCTTCGCTGTATTCCATAATGCCAACACTACTTTCTTTTTCTTAAATAAGTGAGTTATAGAGTTCTCTGATTTCCTGAAAAGTTACTTTAAGCGCTACAAAAAGAGACGCATTCTATTGTTCTTGTTTTTCTGTGTCAATACGCCATTCGAGGACACCGGCGGAAAAGTTCGGCTGCAACTGTACTTCCAGACGCAGCGAGCTTGTTTGCACCGGGTCGAATTTAACATTATTGAACTTATCTTTTTCCAAACCGTAGCTGCCGGCGTTTGATACTTGCTGCCACTGGTCAGCGTCCTTATACAACAATCGCCAGGACTTCGGAATGCGAAAGCCTCCTCTGCCGGTATCGTCGAACCAGTAAACGGCCGCGCCGGAGACTTTTCTTGGCTGCTTGAAATCGTACTGTGCCCATTCGGTTGTGCCTTTGTGGTCCCACCAGGTGAAACGCGCAATGCTGTGGTCGTTTGAATTTTTAGGCAGCAACTTGTCGCTGAGCGCAGCAACTGTGTCGCCATCCCAGCAGTGCGAGGCGGCAGCAGGCAGCGACTTCGATGGCTGCTCCCACTGGTGGGCATCGGGGCCGGTGCCGATGGTCGGGAAGGCAGAAATGCGTAACCGGACACAGCCCATCGGGACCAGCGCTACGTTTTCGGTCGGCTCGTCGGATTTGACAGGACTCGGCTGGAGCTTGCCGACCAGGCCGAGGTGGTCTTTCTGCCAGGCTGGAATCTTCTTAGCTTTAACACGCAATTCAATTGGAGCAGCAATAGCCTCGAAAGGCTGGTCGTCATCGGGCCAGGCCTTGTACACGGCCCGGAACGATGAGGTCGGATCCTTTTCGTTCAACACGAGCCCATAATTCCACGCAGTTGTGGGATGTATTTCCCAGGCGGGCCATTTGTCGGTGCCTCCGGCCCTTACGTACTTTTCGCCAATCTTCAATGAGTAGGTTAATGGGCCGCGGTTGACCGAGACGCTGTTTTTATTTTTCGTCCACTTCGTCAGTGTAATTTTCATGGGCAGATCAAGACTTACCCTGTCGCCGTCCATCCACTTGCGGTCAATCAGGATATATGCTCCGGGACGGGTTTTGACTGCTGCTTTTTTGCCGTTGATTATCAGCTTTGGCTTTTCGCACCAGCCTGGTATGCGCAGATAAAGCGGGAAGCTGACCGGCTTTGCAGTTGTGATAGTTAGCTGGATGCTCTCGTCGAATGGGTAGCGTGTCCTCTCTGTGATTGTAACCTTAGTGCCGTCGCCGACTTTTGCTGTAACCTGAGAAGGTGCATATAGCACGGCGGCCAAGCCGTTGCCGCCGGTGGCCATCCAGAGGTGTTCGGCGTAATAAGGCCAGCCGTGGCCCGTATTATGCTGACAGCAGCGGTGAATATGCGGATTGAACAGCAACATAGGCCCGCGGTTTTGCAGGCCCGGGGATTTGTTGTGACGGTCGCACAATATCATATTCGGAGCGGTAAGATAATGCAGCGCCTTGAGGTCAGGCGTAAATGCCGCGGGCAGCGAATTGAACGCCACATCCTCACATCGGTCCGCCCATTTCGGGTTACCGGTAATCGTAAGCAGAATCTCGTGTGAGAGCATCATTTCTACCATGCCGCAGGTCTCTACCGCCTGCCTGGGGCCGGTAAAGCCGGGCCGGCAGTTCTCATCACCGCCGAACATCCCACCCGGCACCTGGCCGTACATATCCCGGATTTTGCGCCAGTTACGCTCGGCGGCCAAGAGATGATTCGGGTCCTTCGATTGCATATAGAACGTGGCCGGCTGACCGAATCCCTGCGACATATTCACGTTGTGCCAGTTGATTACATCCTTTTCCCATTCAGCGGTGCGCCGGTGGACTTTCTTGGCCAAGTCCAGTAGAAATTCATCCCCGGTCCGATTGTATAGCCAATATACGCTGTAAAGTAAATCGCCTCCCCGTATCCGGGGCCAATACCCCACCAAGAACCGCTCTTCCGGTACAGTCGCCAGATACTTCATATAGTTGGTCATCAGGTCAATTACCCGCTCATCACTGGTGAACTCGTAGTAGTTCTGCAGGCAAAACAACATAATCATGTTGGGCCAAAGGTCTTCGCGGCCCTGGAGGCGTGTCGCTGCGCCTTTGCGTCCCTTGTCGGGGCCGAACCAGCCGTCGGCCTTCTGACTTCGAAGCGCCGCCTCGAGCCATATCTTTGATTCTTTAATCATGCGCTCGTTACGGAGGATGTAGCCGCAGTTGCTGAATCCCTTGAGCCAGTAAACAGGCTCTTCCCAGCCGTGCAGCCCTTCGCCATCAGGATTAAGCCACGCATTTTTTTCTTTCTTGAGGAAATCGCTGATTTCGGTCAGATGTCCGTGGAAGCCATCCGCCTGCAGTTCGAGCTGTCTGCGGACCCAGCCGGCCGGTTTAATGGCACCAATCGGCAGCTTAACAAAAGGGCTTGGCAGCAAAGGTGGGCGGTTGCCTACGTAGAAATCGTTTTTCACTTCGGTGCTCGGTCTGTTAACAACGCGGACATCTACATTAGCGGGGCAGGCGAAGCTGGTGAGTAAAACAGCCAGCACTACACTGAACAGGATATTTTTGGACATTATCTGCCCTTTCGGATTCAGAGGACTAAAGTTTTTCCCGTAAAGACCCTCATCGAGCTTTCGACAAATTGCCGTTTAGCTTCACAATGGCGAACGGAACCTTGATTATAGGCAAAAAGCAGGACATTGCTAACAAAAAATACACTTTGCGGACATCGGACATCCTGACATTTGGAAGGTAGTCATTTGTCGTAGTCATTTGACTATTACGACAGAGGTTATTTAATTGTAACTCTTGTGTATTCAATGAGTTATGCCAACGAAGGTAAAAAGAGAAAGAAGTAATCAAAGTAACGAAAGGGCTGAAGATGGAAGCCTTAAATAGACAGTTGTTAAGTTATTACTCAACTTGACTGGTTTTTACATAACTTTGGCTTTGACAAAAACATACACAAATTGTCATCAAGTTGAGTTATTAGTTTCCATCCCCAAGCCTTCGACAAGCTCAGGCGGGGCGCTTCGCTTGAGGTCGCCGATGCTCCACAGCTTTGGCGACGGAGCGCTGCCACCGGTCATCCATATCACTGATTTCGGGCAAAACATCTTGACTGTATGGTGTAATAGTGTATAATAATGTAGGGCAAGCCCCGGGTCGGGCACGGGACAGACAACATGGAGAATAAAGGGTATGCAATTCAGTTTATCTGAATTTCCACAACTCTTACGGCAGTGGTATCCTTGCACATTAGGCGTGCCATAAATATTAGTGACTGTTTAAGGATAGACAATGAAACGCACAGTCGTTGGGAGCAGGTTATCAGGGGAACAGTGGTATCAGGATACCAGGATATCGGGGTATCGGTTTATTGCGGCTGTGCTGGTGGTGTTGCAACTGTGCTGCAGCGGTCTGTGGGCGCGGCCGACAACGGCGGATGAGGCTGAAAAGGTGGTGGCAGGCTGGCTCAAAACCAACGCTCGACCACTTGGTATGGCCCTTGGCCGACAGATAATAAAGATCGAGACCTTCATCAATGATAATGACCAGCCGGTTTATTACGTTGTCTATTTACAGCCAAATGGTTTTGTGATTGTCTCGGCGGACGATTTGGTTGAGCCGATTATCGCGTTCGCCGATGACGGAACTTTCGAGCCATCACTTGAGAGTCCATTGGGGGCTTTGGTAAACAACGACCTTAACGGGCGAATTACGGCAGTTCGGAATACATTCAGTCTTCAAATGGAGGTTCCCGGCGGCCCTCGAAACAAGTGGAGACACCTTATTAGCCTTGCGGAGGCTTCCGAAAATGGGTTTGGCTTAATGGGGCTGAGTTCGATTCCCGATGTTCGAGTGGACCCGTTTGTGAAAAGCAAATGGGGCCAGCGTTATATCTGCGGCAAGAACGGCTATAACTATTACACTCCCAATAACTATCACTGCGGGTGTACAGCGACGGCGATGGCCCAGTTGATGCGGTACCACGAGCACCCCACCGGGGGAATGAAGATAGGCCGTAGAAATTTCTCGATTAAAGTTGATGACGAATCGGAATTAGCATATACGCTTGGTGGTGACGGAAAAGGCGGACCGTACAAATGGTCCCTGATGGAGCTTGAGCCCGGCTGCAGCACAACGTTAGAGCAAAGACAGGCCATTGGAGCACTTTGCTATGATGCCGCTGTTGCCGCCCAGACGGAATTCTCCAAGAACAGCTCAGCGTCCAACCTGCACAATGCGAGGGACGCGCTGCGGGATACCTTCATGTATAATAATGCCATCCGTGCCTCTGACAGCATTGGCAATATTGGTAGTAGTGTGCTAAATAATATGGTCAACACCAACCTCGATGCCGGCTATCCTGTAATCCTCGGCATAAAGAGAGAGGAGACCGATTCGGGACATGCGGTTGTAGCCGATGGATACGGTTATGACTTCTCGGCACTCTATCATCATCTTAATATGGGCTGGTCCGGCAGTGACGATATATGGTACAACCTGCCCAACATTGATAGCTCTCGTGCGAAATACTATGACACTGTTAACGGATGCATTTATAATATTTTCCCTTCCGGTTCAGGCGAGATAATCAGCGGGCGGGTAACCGATACATCAGGTAACCCTATCAGCGATGCCACGGTAACTGCAGAAGGTGGCAGCGGCCCCTATACCGCGGTAACAAACAACAGGGGTATCTACGCCCTGGTGAAGGTCGGCTCATACACGGCGTACATAGTCAGTGTAACGAAGTCCGGGTACAATTTTACATCGCAGGGTGCAAGTACAAGAAATTCCGAAAATTCTACTCGCGTATCCGGGAATAAATGGGGAATCGATTTTGTGGGTGAGGAGGCGTCCGTCCCTCCTGCCGACCCTGCTCGGCCTGCTCCTGCTTTATACTACTCTACGGAGGACTTTGAAACGGACGATTTCACTAAACTTCCCTGGTCACACTCCGGCGACAGCAATTGGACCGTTACACCCTATGAGAAATATTCCGGAGCCTATAGCGCCCAAGCCGGCAGTATTAACCACGATGAAAGTACTACTCTGTGGGTGAGACTCGATTGCATAGCCGGAGATATCACATTCTATCACAAAGTCTCTTCGGAATTAGGTTGTGACTATTTGGAATTTTACATCGATGGAGTGAGAAAAGGCAGGTGGTCGGGCACAACGGATTGGGAGCATGTATCGTTCCCTGTGACAGCGGGGACAAGAATTTTTGAGTGGGCGTATTCAAAAGATGGTTCCATATCCACGGGCTCGGACGCCGCCTGGATTGACGAGATAGCATTTCCGCTCGACTGCGGCGTGCTCCGCGATTTTGACAGTAACGGCCAGGTTAATTTTATTGACTTTGCTTTTTTTGCAAGCCAGTGGCTGGGACCCCGCAAGGCGGGAACCCTGCAACGTGGTACACCTGATTTGGCCGACCTGAATGGTAATGGCGGCGTGGATTTCGAGGACCTGGCTATATTCGCTGAAAACTGGCTTCTGGATTTAACGCCCTGTACAGTAAAACAGTGAACCTACGGCTGTACCCCTTTCTATCTGGTATTAGTTTTGGGACTGCTCTTCGAGAGCTAACAACCATATCTCTATAAAGCGGTACAAATCATCGTTGTCCACTTGCCCATCACCGGTAAGGTCAGCTTCATAATCTTTTTGGAGCCAATAAGCAGCGAATAGGGTAAAATCTGTGAAATCCACATTACCGCTGCCGTCCATATCACCGATTTCCGGTATGCCCCGGTACAGATGCACCTTTCCGTCACCGGCCCCAATGAGCACATCGGGGTAGGCGTCTATCGGGCCGAAGTGGCCGTCTCCGGTCCAGTAGCAGAGGAAGGGCCTGGAGCGCGGCGAGCCAGGAAGGTCAATCGGAACACCATTGGACTCAACGAGCTTGTAATCCGAGAAAATCGGCTCGGCGTCGGTACCGATATTTCGATAGAACAGCAGTTGGCCATCCGTGTTGCCGGCAAGAATGTCTTTTCGGTCATCCATATCCAGGTCGATAACTATGGGACTTGCGCGTTCGCCGGGGACAGCCAGGTCTGAGCCGCTTGCCTGTGCGAAGGTTTCGACAATAAAGTCCGGCTTGGTGTCGGTCCCCTCATTGATAAAGATATGTATCCTGCCGTCATAGGCCCCAACGACCAGGTCCTTCCTGCCATCGTTGTTCCAATCCACAAGGCAGGGGGTCGCTCGGGCTCCCACGTTGATGTTTGTCTTTGAGCCGGGCAGCCCAACCTGGAGAAATGTTCCGCTATCGAATGCCGGGCTTTCATCAGTGTCAATGTTCAGAAAGATTTTGACGGTCCCATCGGCCTGTCCCACAAGCAGGTCCTTGCGCTGGTCCGCATCCCAATATTCCACCCTTGGGAACCAACCCAAGCAGCCGGATGCAGGACAAACCAAATCAGAACCGTTGGACTGGGCGTAGAAGTAATCCGAGAACTGCGGGCTGGGTTCGGTTCCCACGTTAAGGTACACGCGGACTTTTGCATCCCCAAAGCCGCCACCTTCGCCGATGACAAGGTCCTTTAGTTTATCGTTATTCCAGTCCACAAAGGACGGCACGGAGTAGCCGGGTACCTTGATATCAACGCCGTTGGCTTGAACGAGCTCTTCAGGTCCGAGATTGAGCAACTTGCCGTTATCGTCTATGTCTATGTCGCCGGGAGTGGAAGCGGCATTAGTTACCAGTTCCAAAACAACACCTCTTAAATCAACTGCTCCACCGGCATGAGCATAATTTGGAGGGCCTGTAAGCATCAGAGTAACATAGTTGTCAGCCACATCATTTGACCAATCGTGTTTGCTTATATCTATATCAATTGTTAACCAGGTCCAATCGTTATCGTCGTAACTGATCATACCTACCTGTTCGCTTAGCAGTTTGGTCTCAGAATCACTCCTGTGGTCATTCCCTGCAGCAATCCAACTGGCAATCCAACTGTCGGATGGGTCGTACCATAGCGTTCTTCTTGAGCCGCCGAGAAAATCTATCATATAGGCCGTGAAAGATGCTGATATAATCTGTTCTTCATCAGGTATGCTCGAAATGTCGAAGCCAAACCAAGCCTGAGCGTAACCTATCTGAGATATATTATCTGCGTCATTACCCCAGGTAGGCAGGGACTTCGCGAGCGAGCTGAACGTGTAGGTCTTCGTCAAGACATCAGCAAGAGCAGGAGTAGCCCCTAATAGTAGAAGCACAACCAAGATACATAGTTTCGCCTTCATTGTATCTCCACCTTATTCCTTTAAATTTCCTTTCAACGAAGGATTTAAACCTTCTTTTATTCTGAGATTCATATTTTGCACTTTTATTGCCTGCACCTCCTGCGCAACCTACCGATAAGGTTTATTGAGTGGAGCAAGTGCATTATGAGGACATAGATGGACGTCCCCTCACCACTCCGTCCCTGTATATGATAGTGTACTTGATTGGGGTAAAAAAGTCAAGTGAAAACTACACCGATTTTCGGAATGTTCTATAGCTATCATCTTGAGCAAAGCGAAGGAACAGTTATAATTAGTATTCGATCCAAAGCGGTGAAGCAGGGACAGTTTGCGACTCGTGCTACGTAGCGACTTCGCAGAGTAGTAACTGTCCCTGCTTATGTACTGAAGGCAAAAATGGCAGATACAGGATACAAGATAAGCATTACCGTTACTTATGACAACAACCCCTGCGAGCAGGGGCTGGAAACCGACTGGGGGTTTGCCGCATTCATAACCGGAACCGACCCGCAGGCCCGTCTTGCCCCCGTTTCTGCTTTCGCAGAAAGCACGGGGGCTGGGGCCTGGAAAACGATTCTCTTCGATACCGGTCCGGCCACGGCGAATTCGCTGCTCGATAATATGCAAAAATTAGCAATAGAGCCTGCCAACGTAGATATGGTGGTTCTCTCTCATATTCACGGCGACCATACCGGCGGACTGAGCAGCTTTCTCGAAAAGAACCTCAACGTTACTGTCTATTTGCCGGTGTCATTTCCAAAAAAGTTCAAAGATAACGTGCGAAACTCAGGAGCAAAAATAATTGAAGTCAAGGAGTCTCTGCAAATTTGTGAAAATGTCTATTCCACCGGCCAGCTCGGAAAATGGATTAAAGAGCAGTCCTTAATTATCCGGACGGACAAGGGTCTGGTCGTAATAATCGGCTGTGCGCACCCGGGTATTGTCAACATCATAAATACAGTAAAAGACCTAATGGACGACGACATCTTTCTGGTAATGGGCGGCTTCCATCTGGAATGGGCAACCAAAGGCAGGATAGAAAAAATCATCTCGACTTTTAAGCAATTAGGTGTACGCTACGTCGGCCCCTGTCACTGCTCAGGCCACAAGGCAAGAAGCTTATTTGAAAAACATTTCGGCAGCAATTACATAAACATCGGCGCAGGAAAAGTAATAACTTTGACCGAGTTGCAATGAATCCCGCTCATCCGATGTGCGGGATGAAGTTGGCAGTTTTCAGTAGTCTTTAAACTTTCTCATCCATTGTGGCCAGTCGGACGGCTCAACGCCGCCGGCTTTGGTCCAGGGGCCTGCGGTGTCGAACTGGCGATGCCACTTCAAGGTCCACAATTCTTTTAGCCCGACCTTTCTGACAGACCAATCCATGAAAAGACTGTTTGTACCTCCGCCATGCCGGTTGATGCAGACAGTACACGCCGGCCACTCAAGCTCATCCGGCGTGTACATATCGTCATACTGAGGGGGTGGATCATAGCTGGTGTCTAAGCTGGCCCCGGCGTGGATGCTATCGAAAAACACAGGCACACTTGAAGCACCCTTGGCAGACCAGGCCCTCCAGGCCTTGGTACCGATAGTCGAACTGGTAGGGAGGGGGCGGATGAACAAATACCAAAGCCAGGCGTTGGCGCCATAGCTGCCGGCAAAAGTCCCCCAAGAAGGGCGCCCGTTATTTACCCAAGCAGAAAACTTGCTGCCCGGCCACT
>Ga0114930_10004562_pt1 | contig 11664 bp, 12 predicted proteins | sample AnhtaG_FD_87300 | JGI IMG/M metagenome (GOLD analysis project Ga0114930, IMG submission 87300) | Deep subsurface microbial communities from Anholt, Denmark to uncover new lineages of life (NeLLi) - Anholt_01485 metaG | ecosystem: Environmental > Aquatic > Marine > Oceanic > Sediment | place... | reverse complement strand
TGCCTCCAGACATGGGCGGTATGCCTCCAGACATGGGCGGTATGCCACCTGGTATGGGCGGAATGCCACCAGGCATGATGTAAAAAATTAAATTATTTGACATACCCCTTTTGGGTATGTCCCGTCTCTTTTTTTAATAATTTAGCTGTTTTTAATTCGATCATATTATTCTATATGGATAATTTTATAGTGTACCGGTTCATGTATAAATACTGGAATGTATAAGATCCGCATACATGGTAGGGGAGGCCAGGGAGCCAAGAAGGCAGCCAAGATAATTGGCCTTGCTGCTTTTCGAAGTGGCAAGCAAGTCCAGGATTTTGCACTGTACGGTGCTGAGAGGCGCGGTGCACCTGTTATGAGTTTTGTCAGGATCGATGATGAACCCATACTTGAGCGAGGATATATTAATGACCCGGATGTGGTTATTGTCCTGGATCGGACATTGTTAGACCTGGTCAGGGTAGAGGACGGCCTGAAGAAAAATGGTCTATTGATAATTAATTCCGAGCACGAGCCAAAGGTGGATACACCAGCCAGTGTCAAATATATCGATGCGACTGAGATTGCTCTTGAAACAATTGGCAAGCCCATTTTCAATACTGCTATGCTGGGAGCACTGGCAAAGCTGACAGATGTTATTACCCTGGATGGTTTGAATAAAGCTATAGAGGAAGAATTTTCCGATTATTCTGAAAAAATAATTAAATCCAATAAAGCTGCAGTTCAAAAATGTTACGAGATGATCGAATGAGAGAAGAAGAACTGCTGTATAAAGCAATTGATGGTATTCCTATTATCAAAGAGCCTGGCAGTTCTGCCAGTATCAACAGGGGCTCATGGAGATTGGTAAGACCTGTGCATCACAAGGAAAAATGTACAAAATGTAAGATATGTTATGCCTATTGTCCAGATGCTGCCATAAAATGGACATCTGAGGGTCCCGACATCGATCTAAAGGCCTGTAAGGGATGTATGATCTGTATGGAAGAATGCCCCACAGGGGCCATAACCCAGGAAAAGGAGAGCTGATATGAAGCAGACACTCATCACTGGTAACGAAGCAGCAGCATGGGGTGCCAGATTGGCCAGACCCCAGTATATTCCTTCATTTCCTATTACACCCCAGACCGAATGCATCGAGACCCTGGCCCGCTGGGGAGCAGACGGAGACCTCCCGAATACCTATTTTGACAGGCTGGAGTCCGAACATTCAGTCATGAGTGCGGCTGTGGGCGCAGCGGCTGTGGGTAACCGGGTATTTACCGCGACTTCGTCACAAGGTCTGCTCCTGATGCATGAAGTGCTCTATATCGCGGCAGGAATGCGCCTGCCCATTGTGATGGCAACAATATCCAGGGGACTTTCAGCGCCTGTTACCCTGTGGTCAGACCATAATGATTTTTTGGATCAGAGGGATAGCGGCTGGCTTATGTTCCATGCTGAGAACAATCAGGAAGTACTGGATATGATACTTATGGCCTATCGGGTAGCTGAGGACAATAAAGTACTGCTGCCGGCAATGGTCAATATGGACGGTTTTGTACTTTCCTTTACGGATGAACCTGTGACCATTCCCTCGTTTGAAATGGTGGATAAGTTCCTGCCTGATTATGCGCCCGAACATACCATTACCCCGGATCGTCCAGTTACAATAGGGGCTCCTGCATTGGATGAATATACATTCTTTAAAGCCCAGAATCATGTGGCTGCACGCAATGCTCTCGGTGTGATAGAACAGGTGCAGGATGAATTTGAGACAATCTTTGGCAGGAAATATAATCTGGTGGATGAATTCATGATTGAGGATGCAGAACTTGTACTCATCACCCAGGGTTCAATGAGCACCACAGCCAAGGCTGCCATCAAAGAAATGAGGGCGGATGGAATAAAAGTCGGACTGGTGCGTCTGCGGATCATACGACCCTGGCCAGCCAGTGCCATTAAAGAGGCGTTAAAAAATGCCAGGGCTATTGCAGTAATAGACCGCAACATTGCCCCAGGCAGGGGGGGCATCATGTTACCCGAGATCGCAGAAACATTATATTACCTGGAATCCAGGCCACTCATATCAAGTTTTATTGTAGGACTGGGCGGTAATCCCCAGACCGAGGATAAGATCAAAGAGATAACCCATAAACTCATGGAAGATCTCGAATCCGGCACTCCCAGGGTTGAATGGAACGATGTGGAGGAATTATAATGCCGGAAATTAAGAGTATCAGGGACCTGCCTGAGATCGAATTATTTACTGGTGGCTCATCAGCATGTGCAGGCTGCGGAGGATCCATGGGATTGAAATTGGCATTAAAAGCCCTGGGTCCCAAAACCATAATTGTAAATGCTTCAGGATGTATGACCCTGCTGCCTCTGTATCCCACGACACCGCTTAAAGTCAGCTGGATACACAATGCTATTGAGAATGCTTCATCTACTGCGGCAGGAGTAAGACACGGCCTGGATATGCAGGGTCATGATGATATGAACGTTGTGGTCTATGCAGGAGACGGTGCAACTTATGATATCGGGTTCGCTTCCCTTTCAGCAGCCGCTGTCAAGAATGAGCGTATTATCTACATTTGCTACAATAACCAGTCCTACGGCAATACAGGTTTCCAGTGGTCAAGCGCCACTCCTTTTGGCAGCGAGACCAAGACCACACCCCGGGGACGTGAGAATCCAATAGGAACCACATTTGTCCAGAAAGATATGGTGAAGATCATGGGTGCCCACAGGGTATATGCTGGCACGGCATCCCTGGCATATCCAGTGGATTTCCTGAATAAAATTGAAAGGGCTAAAAAAAGGGATGGTTTCTCATATATCGAGCTCCTGGGTTCATGCACTGCGGGTTGGAACTATGATCCCAGACTCACGATCAAGATGTCAAAGCTTGCTGTCCAGAGCGGTATGTGGCCTTTGTATGAGATCGAAGAAGGGATATTAAATCTTAATAAGGATTTCAAGGAACTAAAACCCATTGAAGAATTCCTTGAGCAACAGGGACGATATAAAAAGCTCCCTGACCACGGAGTTCAAAAACTCAGCTCATTAATTAATAAACACTGGACTGAACTTAAAGAATATAATGGACTTCGATATGTATAAGAGATTCAATCCAGGAAATGAATGATCATTTTGCAGTGGTCAAAACCTGTTCCGTAACAATCAACTTCTTCTACCAGTGTCTTAAGATTGAGGCGATGCAATAATATTCCCTCAATAAGACCTTCATCCAGCGAGCATAATGTTCGTCCCACGTCCGGCATATCAGAGCAGTCAAAACAATCGTGAATTAACAGGGTCAATGGATTTGAATTATCTATTTCCACTTGGCCGAGATTATGTATTTCCCAGAATTTTGCCATCTCAAGTATCAGATCGTCAAGGTTATCTGATACAAACATATCTGCAATTTTTGTTCCGATATCATCCCCGATCCTTTTCATAACAGGTTTTGGGTTCATACCGTAAGCTTCCAACCCATAACGGATAGTATGGCACAGTGTCTTGAAAAATACATACTCAGAATCCACAGAGTTAATCAATTTGTCCAGGATCACGTCATAGCTCTTTTGGGTGGGTGTATCAGAATACGCAATGAATTGAGAGTTTAGGACATAGTATTTCTTTCTTTTATCAGTGCAGTCCCTTTGCTCTAATATGATATTTTGTTCTAACAGGTCTTTCAGGTGTACAGATATGGTAGATTTGGCTTTGCAGGTCTCCTTAACTATATCTTCAAAAGGTCTGCACTGGTTGCCGATAAATTTTAATATCTTAAGTTTTACGGGACTGTCCAGGGCTACCATCCCATCTTTTGTGGAAAAAATTATGGTACGGTTGTTTTTCATAGCCATTTCAATATAGTTTGAAAAACCTTATATAAATATTGTTCGCTTTGTGCCGAATTAATATATTAGAATTTTTAGTTTCTCTTTAACATCTTGTGGGTAAATTTTCTTTTTCGTTGAAATAACATAAACATCACTGAATCCGACTACGTTTATTTTATATCACCGCAAAGTACGCAAAGGGCGCGAAGAATCCAATCATTTGGCTACTTATACTTGATCCTTATGCACGCCGCCGTTCACTCTTATATTCTTCAAGCAGGCTGTCAAGCCATTGTTCCTTTTCTTTGATCCTTCTTAATGTGAGTTCTTCCTTAAATCGAGCTTCACAGGTTTCTAATTCCTCAGGGTCCACTACACCGAAATCATCTACATAATGGACATGTACTGATCTAATATTAATAAACGGCAATCCCTTTTTATAGAACTCATCAATGGCAATGTGTGCCATCTCACCCCTGAAGATCACTGCCCTGATGCCGGCGTCTACGAGAATGTCTACAGTTACTGGTCCGCCCCCGCTGGCATCCTTGAAGAACAGCACATCGCCTTGTTTCAAACCATATTGTCCATTTACGATAGCAAGTGCTTCTTTGGTAAATGCTGGAACCACTTTTACAGGTATTATCCGGCCGCTGGTCTCAAGTGTTCTGACCCGTTTTAGTTCATCTGCCAATTCTGACAGCTCTATACATTCCAAGTCCTTTGCTTTAACAGTTTTTTCAAGCATGCGTATTTTTTCATCACGTATACGCATCTCTTTGGCCTTTCTTAACTTTGAATATGTCCTGGCCTTAAGATCTTGGATCTTTTTTTCCTGGTTTGAAATCTGGTGTGCCTGGTCTTTGATCTCTGATTTCAATTCTTCCAGATATGTCCTCAGACTATCGATGGTTTCTTGTTGACGTTTGATAGTTTCAGTCGCCTCGATGAACTTCTCATCAGGTGCTAAACCTGTCTCCTGGTCTGGCTGCACCTCAGGCATAACTTTTCGGCCTGTTAACCTGGCAACTGCGCTATCTATGGAATCTCCTTTCATTACCAGGGCTATGGCCTCATCCACATCAATTCCGGGAGGTACTTTTTTGCGGATCTGGTCAAATTTATTCTTGAACTTGCGAACCGCATGGGCTGCAGCTGCCAAAGCATCACGTTCATGGTCGTTTTTATATCCGTACGGTTTTGCCAGTTCTATCTTTTCTTCAGTAGCTAATGAGGTGTCAGGTTCACCTGAAATTGCATTGAATGAGCGTCTGATCTTTTCTACAGTACCCGGAATGGGTCTGACATCTGTAGCCACGATCAAAGGCCTGCCATATAGGGCTATCATTTCGATCACATCAGACACTGACATTTCCCTGCTGCTTTGTAATTTGATCAGGGTCCCATCCAGGTCAAGTAGTGCCAGCCCGGTGGTAGTACCGGGATCGACCCCTGCAATTACAATTTTTCGTTTTTGATCTTTTAATGGTGTAAAATGTATTGCATCACGCTCTACTGGCTGCACTTTGACCTGGACATCACCTAATTTTAATGACGATAAAGGGATTTCAGTATGGGGGGCATCAACTACAAATTCACCTCTGGTATACCCACCAAATCCTGTTACATTTTTTGATGAGTAATTGATCCCTCTTTCCTGTTTCAGCTCTCTCAGGGTATCTTCGATCTCCCGGGTTTTTTGTCTCACATGTCCGTGCACCTTACGACGGTAACGGTTCTGGCTCCAACCGCCCCTGCCAAGAGAGCGGGCCCGGCTCACCTTGATAAAGGTCTTATCTTCAAATACCGAGACTATCTCACCCACACCCACTAATGCCAGCTGTGCACATACATCGGCTTCCTGGATAGGATCGAACCTGTCAAAGGATATACCCCTGCTGCGTGCAAGACCTGTTAGCGGTTTTAGATGTTCACCCCCTGTTACCTGTACCAATCTGGTTTGGTGGGGTAATTTCCCCATTAAAGAGATAAGATCACGACGGTCGCGGGCAAGTTCGTGTATATTATCCACGGCCAGGATGTGAGGCTTTTGTTCCCAGATCATTCTCATAAGTTTATGGAGGCTGATCATCCTGTGATGTTCAACACGACCGTTGGAATGTATTGCTACTGCATAACTGGGTTTTTCTTTTCCCCTGGGAGACCCTTTTGAGATATCAATTCCAAAAATGATGTTGTCTTGAACCATTTGTTAATATTATGTTATGAGTATACTAAAATAAAAAGCTTGATGAATGGTTAACGCTGTGAACAGAATAGAAAAATATATATATTAGAAAATTTATTGTATAATTGAGCGGGTTTACAATTTTTAAATACACTCCCACCCTACCCGCTCAAATTCTTTTTCTTGAGTTTGATGAATATCACTATTTTTTTATTATGGGATTTTACCAAAATTTAATAATAACCCGACTTCTTTATCAGTGGTTTTAAGGTAATTGATCAATTGAGCTTTATTTTAGGCTCTGCTGCTGGCCCTGCCGCCGGCCAGTGAAGGCTCGACCGGGCCCGGGGTGGTGGGTGCGATGGTAAGGCCATATTTTGTACATTATGTGCAGAAAAAACAATCTAGGATTTTCAATATACTAAAACCGAGTTGGTTCAAAATTAATCAACTTAGTGAGAAGAAGACGAAAAATTAATTTGTATTTTTGAATTTAATCATGAAGTTTAAAAAATCATATTTCTTTTGTAGTGAACGACTGCTAAGTAATGTCGAAGAAGTAAATGAAATATTTTCATGTATAGAGTCAATACAATGGAAACCTGAGTTTGAAATAGATTTCAGTGGAAGTAGTTATCAGCATCAAACTGCCTACAATAAGGCATTTGATATTGAATTTTCAAAAAACAATTGGCATGCTCAACCAAAACTTTATGATAATCCAAGATTAATCGGTGACTTCCAGAAGAACGATATTTTTGTTGAGATTCAATTTGGAAATAGTGCTTCAATTTATCGTGATTACTATAAATTTCATTTTGGATTGACGAATAATCTTCTCTCTTTAGCGGTTCTGATTGTGCCAACTAATCCAAAAGAGTTTTTTCCAACTCGACATGCTAGTGTTAGCAATATGGCAGAATACGATCTTGCTTATCGATATTTCAAACTATTGCCGATTCCAGTACCAATACTCTTATTGGGATTATTGCCAGAAAATTAATATGCACATAATGTGCAGTAAATGAATTATGTACATATAAATTATTAATAACATATGGGTAAAAAATTCACCGTTAAAGCCCGCGTGCATCATGGCACAGATTCTTTAGATCTAACAATACCTACACAAATTTGTAAGGACAATAAAATTAGAGATGGGGATGTATTTTCAGTGGATGTTTCTTCTGACAGTGAAATAATCACTTTAAAATATAAACGGATTTTCGAAAATAAATAGTGAGTAAGTAATTTTAGACACCTACGCAAAACAGTTTCGTTATTTCCATAGTTTTCTGTACACTCCCTGCCCTTTAAATTCAAGTAATCCCAAATCTCTCAAATATTGAAGCTGCTGTCGTATTTTATCCTTAATGTTACGGTTGTCTGGATATTTCTGGCTGAGAACATCTTCAAACGCATAAGCTTCGTTTAAAAGAAAGGTTCTACTTTCAATAGATTCCAGACAATTAAAAACTTCAAGTTTCCAGCCAGACAGATTTTCTACAATCGGAGATATCCCAGCATCAAAAACATCGTTTTCATCTGCGGCATCTTCTAAAGTCTTGAATTTTACCTCTTTCTCTCGGGGTGTATCCTGAATTATTTTTCGTGCATTTTCTATATTTTCAAACGAAATCTCACCAGTTATATTTCCATTGAAAATCTCATAAAAATCCTGCATAACACTTGCAACGTCGTTTTCATCTTTGATTAAAACACCATATTCATAATTAGTATTCATACCGCCGTTTGTCAAATTACCTGACGTTATAATTGCTTGTTTTTGATCAAAAATATACACTTTTGAATGAAGAGGCTGATAGTTTTTTATGATTCCGTTATTTTTTAAAATTGTATTTAAAGCTTCAAAATCAGACGATTTTCGGTAGAAATTCATTAATTTGAATGATGTAATATATTCGATGGAAACATTAGCTCCTTTCGCAGAAATCATTTTTTCCACTGGTTTTGATTTTATGAATGGACTTGTGATTCGTAACTTTTCTTCCGTTTGTTCAACCAAGTCCAAAAATATATCTTCCCACGGTGATTTAATTAATGTAATTTCAGTCATTGAAATCATCTCTGTTTCAAGATTAATGAATGAAGACATTTTATATAAATATATAATGCTCAACACTGTTTCTCTCTTAGGCTCTCCTGCCGCCCCTTCTCGCTTCACTCTGCCCGGGTGCCCGTCCTGATCTGCCTCCGACTGCTCTTGTGTTGTGGGGGGTGGCAGGCGCTTTTCGATTGAATCGGTGGTTTGGGGAATGTTAAATTAGATGTTATGCCGGTAAGTGCCGGAGCCACCTGAAATATATTTTTAAGGTTATTTAATTGAGCCAGCCCCCATCCCTTCCTCGGCTCTCCAATTTCATCAAATTCGAACACGGATAGCACGGATTAGACGGATCTTCACGGATTTATTTATTATCCGTGCGCATCCGCGTCATCCGTGGAATCCGTGTTCCATCACAATATTACTCTTTACCGATGACACATGCGTCCCCTCTCGCCTTCACTCTGGCCAGGTGCCCGTCTTGATCTGACTCCGCCCGGTCTTGTGGTGTGGGGGCTGGCAGGTGCTTTTTCCAGAAAGTATTTTTTTTAAAATTTTAATTTGAAATAAATTTGATATTATGATTAATTAGAGAAATTATATTATGTTTCTTAGTTCATATAGAATATGTAAGACATAACAGGATCTGTATTAAGATTTAACTGATAAATCCAAATAGTAACTATATTGGTAATACAATGCTTGAACGTATTAGAAAATTAATCGATGAAGGCAGCTATGATGTAAAAATGCATGCCAGGAAGAAGATGATAGATAGGAAGATTAAAATAAGCGAGGTAAAGGAAGCTATTGAAAATAGTACGATAATCGAGGAATATCTGGATGATAAACCACTTCCTACATGCCTTCTTTATGGAGATACATTAAACCAAAGACCTATCCATGTCGTTGTAGCATTGGATGAAGAAGTTGCAGCAATAATTACTGTTTATGAACCTGACACTGATTAATGGATTGAATATAAAAGGAGAAGATAGTGGATGCCAAGATTAAAAAAATGTCCTGACTGTGGCGGAAAAATGGAACCGGGAAGAACAGAATTTCTTATAGAATCTGAACAGGGTTTAATAGCAATTGAAAATATAGATGCAGACATCTGCATCATTTGCGGTTCTGAATATCTGCCAGCCGAATCAGATAATTATATTGAAATGACTGTGGAAAAGATTCTAGATAAAAAAATTACTGCACATCGCGAAGAAGTGTTTAGAATCGCTTCTGAAGCATAAGTGAGATTGTCGGAAAAGTGATGAAAACGAACAATTCGTAACATCTTCATCAGACAAATCGTTGTGCTGCGGTATGCTGTAATTTTTCCAGAGTTTAAATTCCCTCGAAATATATGCTTTTCCGACAATCTCTAAGTCGATTCAATAAAATTTACTATTCGTTCCAGGCAATTAATTTAAGATGATTAAATCTAATAATAATCACTTATATCCAATTTTTAATGGCAAGAACCGCAATTTTAAACCTTCTGGCATATTATCAGGATGAAAGTGAATCTTGAGAATCTCTGAATGAATGAAATAATCTGCAACTTTGCCTACGTTATAGCCAAATAAATAATATGTATTTTTTTCATCCCCCCCCTCTCGCCTTCACTCTGCCCGGGTGCCCGTCCGGATCTGACTCCGCCTGCCCTTGTGGTGTGGAGGGGGGCAGGCGCTTTTCGATTGAATCGGCGGTTTGGGGGAGGTGAAATTAGATGTTATGCCGGTAAGTGCCGGAGCCACCCGAAATATAATTTTAATGTTATTTAAAGGAGCCAGCCCCCATCCTTGCAATCACCCAGATGTCATACCTGCAGCAGCATGTACTTTGGAGGGGATGATCAAGCTGACGTTGGCGCAGATGCAGTTTCGGAACCGAAGAAACTAAATGAGTTGGGCGAAATTAGAGAATAGCTAAATAATTACTCAAATATAAGAGTGATTGTCGATGAAAATATTTCTTGTTGGACTTAGTGACATTGGAAAATCTACAATTGGAACAGAATTGGCTAAAGAAATAGATTATAAATTATTTGATTTTGATAAAGAAGTTGAAGCATATTTTAATAAAGCGATCTCACATATTCAGTCTCAATTTATAACAGAGTATTCTTATAGAGTTCACTTATCAGTTGTGTTAAAAAAGATTATTGAAGAGAATGAAAATTATAATTATATAGTTACATTACCACCGAGTGGATTACGTGATTGTTTTTTACGCATATTAAAGAAAATAGATTTTGTGGTAATTGCACTCCATGACCGCCCTGAAAATATTTTAGAAAGAATTACTTTTTATGATGGTGATTCAAATAAAATTGAAAAAATATTAACAGAAAAAAAAAAGAAGTTATATCTAAGGGAAATTAAAAAAGATAATACTTATTTCAATAAAACTTATAAAAGAACAAAATATCATATTGATCTTGATGGAGCATCTGTAAAAGAGAGTGTATTGAAAATAGAAAAATTAATTATTGAAATTGAGAATATTAATAAAAATAATATTTTTTCATCAACATGGATAAAATAAAATATTTCCCCTTCTAAAAGTTAAATGCCTATATTCCTGACTCTTCGCTTTTTCTTCGTTTATCTCAGAAAAAAGCTCGCTCATAGCAAAGTCACATGGCTCTGTTCCAAAATCTAGTTATTTTGGTATTTATCGCATACACAGATGTTCTGGATTTATGCCAATGCTAATCGAAATTAATGCAAACCGCCATTAATAATCAGTACCTTAAAATAACTAGGAAATGATATTGTGCCACTCTGCGGTTAATACTGAACTGATTCCAGCCCCGATCTCTTCTTCGGCACTCCTGCCGCCCCTTCTCGCTTCACTCTGCTCGGGTGCCCGTCCTGAGCTGACTCAGCCTGCTCTTGTGGAGTGGGGGCAGGCAGGCGCTTTTCTATTATTCAAGGTGGTCTGTTCGGTTTTGATTATTTTGTGTTTAGATGGATGTGGCTGCCAAATGAAATATAATTATAAAGTGATTTAATTGAGACAATATGAATAACAACGAACTGTTACTAACTGATACGAACTCCGAGTTCGTCCGTGTTCGTTTTGAGTTCGTTGTTATTTATTTCTCAATCCCTGCCGCCCCTTTCGGTTCACTTATACCGGGTGCCCGTTTTGATCTGCTCCGCTCACTCTTGTGGTGAGGGGGGCTGGCAGGTGCTTTTTGATTGAATCGGCGGTTTGGGGGATTTTAAATTAGATGTTATGCCGGTAAGTGCCGGAGCCACCTAAAATATATTTCTAAGGTTATTTAAATGTGTTAAATTAGAACACGAATAGCACGGATTAGACGGATCTTCACGAATTTATTTTTTATCCGTGCGCATCCGCGTCATCCGCGCAATCTGTGTTCAATCAGAATATTACTCTTAACCGATGACATCAGGCTCTCCTGCCGCCCCCTCTAGCCTTCACTCTGTCCGGGTGCCCGTTCTGATCTGACTCCGTCCGCTTTTGTGGTGTGGGAGCTGGCAGGCGCTTTTCGATTGAATCGGCGGTTTGGGGGATTTGAAATTAGATGTTATGCCGGTAAGTGC